>Ga0209380_10001247_pt1 | contig 17396 bp, 14 predicted proteins | sample HubBroMetageWFT6_FD_188347 | JGI IMG/M metagenome (GOLD analysis project Ga0209380, IMG submission 188347) | Warmed and freeze-thawed soil microbial communities from the Hubbard Brook experimental Forest, New Hampshire - Hubbard Brook CCASE Soil... | ecosystem: Environmental > Terrestrial >...
CGTCGGCAAAAATCTCCAATTCCGGCTTCCCATTCATCTGCGCTCGCGGGGACAGGAGAATAGCCTGCGACTTCATCGCCCCATCTGTCTTTTGCGCTGCTTTTTCGACAATGATCTTTCCCTGAAACACGCCGATCGCGTCGTCATCGACGATCGTGCGATAGAATTCGCGGCTCGTCCCAGCTGGAGCGGCATGAACGACCTGCAGCGTCGTGTCGGCACGCCGCGCGCCGTCGATAAGCGCCAGTCCGCTAAGCGACGCCTTAGCTTCCTCTCCCAGCATCCTGACAAAAATCTGCCGACGCGTAAGGTCGCCACCAGAAATCAATCCAAAAGCGGTAAGCTCCGCGCCGTTCGCAAGTTCGCAGATCTGGGTTTCGATGTGCAACCCGGGCTCGTCGCCAACCACCGCGACATGCTTTGCCCCGGCTCCCTCGGCCAGTGTCAAAATCGTCGCCGAGTGTCGCTGGACCCCGGCATGAGCGCCTTCGAATATCTCAACGAACGAAGCCCGCGCTTCCACGTCGAAATCGATAGCCGTCCGCGAATAGATGGAGCACGACGATGCGTCATCGCCGAGATGCAGAAGCGTGATGGGCTCGGCAATGTTGGCCTCGCGCATAACCGAGATGGTGTAACCGCAGGGACTCAGCGCCTCGTTTAGCGCCGCTAAGGGATCGTCGGCCGCATGGGCCGCGACCCCCTCAGCGATTGAGACACCGATCGGAAGGGGATCCGAGAGCTCGGCGATAAAGCGTCCGCCTAGCAAGACGAGTTGCGGCCCCGCCGCAAAGCGCTCGCGCCGTGCGAGCCGACTGCGCGCCACCTCGACGTCGGCCCGCGTCGGCGCAGGAAGGATCGGCGCCGCATCGGCCATCCAGGCGCGCAAATCCGTGTAGTGCCAAGTCTCGACCCGCCGGGTCGGCAGTCCGGCCGCGGCGAACCGAGCGAAAGCCGCGGCCCGAGCAGGCGATCGCTCGCGTCGCTCTTGCTCCGCAAATTGCCGGGCAAGGGTTGTTTCGGCAACCGACCGATTGACGACATGCGCGGTCATCGGCGAATTACGCAGCCTCCTCAGCGTAATCGCGATAGCCATTGCGCTCGAGCTCGAGCGCAAGTTCCGGACCGCCGGAGGCGACAATCCGGCCTCTGGCCATCACATGCACGACATCCGGCTTGATGTGGTCTAAAAGCCGCTGATAGTGCGTGATCACGACAAAAGAGCGCTTTGGGCTGCGAAGGGCGTTGACGCCCTCGGCGACAACTCTCAACGCGTCGATGTCGAGCCCCGAATCGGTTTCGTCGAGGACGCTGACTCGCGGCTCCAGCAGCGCCATCTGCAGCACTTCGAATCTCTTTTTCTCGCCCCCGGAAAAGCCGACGTTCAGCGGCCGTCGCAGCATCTCCTGATCGATTTTTAACGCTTGCGCCGCCTCCCGCACGCGGCGCATGAAATCGGGCGTGGTGAGATCACTCTCTCCACGGGGCCTCCTCTGGGCATTCAGCGCCGCCTTGAGAAAAGTCATTGCAGCGACACCGGGAATCTCGACCGGATATTGGAACGCCAAAAACAGCCCCTCGAGGGCACGCTTGTTCGGCTCGAGCTCCAACAGACTCTCTCCGTCGAGCAAAACCTCGCCCGATATAACTTTGTAAGCGGGCTTCCCCGCCAAAACATAAGCCAACGTCGACTTGCCAGACCCGTTCGGGCCCATTATCGCAGCAACCTCGCCCGTGTTCACGCTGAGACTAAGGTTGTCAAGGATCAGCGTGTCCTCGATGGAAACGCTGAGGTTCTTAATTTCTAGCATTCGCCGCTTCTCAGCTCTCGTGCGGGCCATCATCCCACGCTCCCCTCGAGGCTGATTGAAATGAGCTTCTGCGCTTCGACAGCAAACTCCATCGGCAATTGCTGAAGCACGTCCCGGACGAAGCCGTTGACGATGAGCGCCGTCGCCTCCTCGGCTGACAGCCCTCGTTGCAGGCAATAGAACAGCTGTTCCTCCGAAACCTTCGATGTGGTGGCCTCGTGCTCGATCACCGCGGCGGCGTTCTTCGCCTCGATATAAGGGACTGTGTGCGCGCCGCACTCGTGCCCTATCAAGAGCGAATCGCAATTGGTGAAATTGCGCGCTCCCGTCGCCAGCCGGTGCGCAGACACCTGACCCCGATAGGTGTTTTGCGATTTGCCAGCGGCAACGCCCTTTGAAATGATGCGGCTCGTCGTGTTGCGGCCAAGATGGATCATCTTCGTTCCGCTGTCGACCTGCTGATGGCCGTTTGAAATCGCGATTGAATAGAATTCCCCGCGCGAGGCCTCGCCACGCAAAATGCAAGACGGATATTTCCAGGTGATTGCCGAGCCTGTTTCGACCTGCGTCCAGGAGATTTTCGATCGGGCGCCGCGGCAGTCGCCGCGCTTGGTGACAAAATTGTAGATGCCGCCGCGACCTTCGGAATCACCGGGATACCAGTTCTGCACGGTCGAATATTTAATCTCCGCGTCGTCCAGGGTGATCAGTTCAACGACAGCTGCGTGGAGCTGGTTCTCGTCTCGCTTCGGCGCCGTGCAGCCTTCAAGATAGCTTACGTAAGCTCCTCGGTCGGCGATAATCAGCGTGCGCTCAAACTGCCCGGTATTCCGCTCATTGATGCGGAAATAGGTTGACAGCTCCATGGGACAGCGCACACCCGGCGGGACATAGACGAACGAACCGTCAGAGAACACAGCCGAATTGAGCGTGGCGTAGAAGTTGTCGCTGCTCGGCACCACTGTGCCTAGATAGCGGCGAACGAGGTCGGGATGATTTCGGACCGCTTCGGAGAAGGAGCAAAAAATGACCCCTGCCTTTGCGAGCTCCGCCTTGAAGGTGGTCGCGATTGAAACGGAGTCGAAGACCGCGTCAACCGCTACCCTGGGCCGCTCGACGCCCGCGAGGATCTCCTGCTCGACAAGCGGGATGCCAAGTTTAGCGTAGGTGCGCAACAACTCTGGATCAACTTCGTCGAGCGACTTCGGCGAGACCCCGGATTTTGGCGCCGCGAAGTAATAAATGCTCTGATAGTCGATTGGCGGATAACTAACGCGCGCCCATTTCGGCTCTTCCATCGTTTGCCAACGGCGGAAGGCCTCGAGCCGCCAGTCGAGCATCCATGCCGGCTCGTCCTTCTTTTGCGAAATGAACCGAACGGTGTCTTCGCGCAGGCCCTTAGGGGCCAGATCGGACTCGATCGGGCTGATGAAACCATATTTGTAAGCATCGACCTCAATCGAGCGTACGCGATCGACGGTCTCCTGGACGGCCGCCATAAGTGACTTCTCCTCGCCTTGACGGTTTCAAGGACCGCCAGTGGGGGTCATGATAGGCGCCCCGGCTCAGAAATGTTCGCTTCGGCCGGCAGCTGCGGCCCCTATATGGCGTTCATGCGCGCCGATTGCAAATGTCGATTCCGCTGCGGGCGGCGCTACAAGCGGCTATTCTCGCCTATGTTACACATATGCATACTGTTATTTTGCGTCAACGCCACCCAAAATGCGCGCTAAGCGCCGCGGTCACGCCGTTGCCTCGCCACGCAATTGCGCTGAGAGCCTCTTGAGATCGATCGGATCGGCGTCACGCTCGACCAAAACGTGGGCTTGGCGGTCCCCAGCGCGCACCGAAATGTCCGCGAATTTCATTCGCATCGGTGTAGCGATCGCTTCGCCGAACGCGATCGCCTCACGGTCCGCGATCGATGAGAGAAAGGCGATCGTGCTGCTGGCTGAAACGCCCGCCGCAGCACGGATGATCCCCTTATCGAGCTCGTTGGCAAGCCGCATGGCGAACATAGTCGAACATTGCGAGAGCACCGTCGGGTCGAGTTCCGAAGGACGCTGCGTAACCACGCCAAGCGAGGCGCCATACTTGCGTCCCTCCTTGGCGATGCGTCCGATGGCCAGCCGCGCTGGGCCAAAGGCTTGCCCGCTGGAGGAGGAAATATAGCGGTGCGCTTCTTCGCACAGCACATTGATTTCATAATTACCTGAGCACCAAAAGGCGATCTCGAAGGCGAGCCGCGCCAGCACAGACACGACCGAGTTTGTGACTTCGTTGGGCAAGCCCGCCAGCCGGACGATCGTAACAGGCAGCCCCCGGGTCGGGATGCGAAAGAGGCGAGAAATCACTTTGGCAAGGTCGTCCTCGACCACCAGCCTGCCGAACATGAACCGGTAGCGGGGATCGCGGTTCAGCCCCTCGAGTCGGTGGCGCAAGGCGCGCAAATCGGAGCGCGGAAACCGTTGATCGAGCATGCCGAGCCATTCCTCAATGATGGCGACGACATCGATGATGCGATAGGGCGTTGGCGCGTCGGAAGTTACCGAACTTCCCTCGGAAATTGGCTGGCGGCGTACCGCGCTTGCGCCGGCCAACGAACCCAATTCAGCCTGATATTTCGCCCGCGCGATGCGAATGACCTCGTAGAGCGCATCTCGTTCGTCCGGATGAGGCTGGCGATTGCTAAAGACGACATCGGCCAGTTCATCGAATTTAAACATCCAGAATGGGAGCTCAAGGCTATCGGAATCGACAATCTGGGCCAGCCCGGGGAAATGGGCGGCGTATTCATTGTGCGGGTCAAAGATGATGATGCGGAGCTTCGGCCTCACGGCCAAAGACTTCTTCAGCAACAGGCTCACCGAAGTGGTCTTGCCGACGCCAGTCGAACCCAAAACGGAAAAATGACGCCGAATCAATTCACCGACGTCGATCTCTGCGGGAATATCCTCATTTTGGCTCAGGCGGCCGATTTCGACCCCCCGTTGACCGCGAAACGTGTAGACGGCTCGAAGATCGTCTGCACGTATGCGGTGCGCCGGCGCGCCAAGGGAGGGAAACGACCGCACGCCACGATAAAAAAGAGGCGCTCCGTCAGGACCGTCGATGATTTCGCCGTTCAACTCGATCGTGACGCGAGTGGCGTTCGACTCGCTTTCGGACCATCTGCCGTCATCCGTCGCAACTTCGCAGACGGAGCCGACCAAACGCGAGGTTCGATGCACGATGGTGATGAGATGACCTACCGACCAATCCTCCTCGCCCGTCTTCAGCGGACAGCTGATAACGCCCTGCGTGCCATTTAACGCCACGAGCCGCCCGATGACCCGCGCTGGCTGAGGCTCTCGCTGATCGGACTGAAACTCCCTCCTATCAATTTGCCCGGCCTTACGTTGCTCCGGCTCCATTGGGGCGGGCGAATGCACGGATCGCAAATCTTCCGCTTTGCCAACCCTTTCGAGAGCGTCGCGAAAAAACTGGCTGTCGGTTCGGATCGAGTGCATGTCTGACCGATCGCTGGTGCAAATGGATGATGTCGAGCTTGCGTCTGGGCCCGTAAAGAATCCGTTTGACGTATCAATGCGTTTTGAAACGTTATGACTGTCGGGACGAGAGAAGTCGCGGCGGTTGCAATCGCTGACGCGCAGTCTCGTCAAACGTCATACAGACGTTCGAATCTCCGGTTCGGCGCCGACCAGGCGGCCAAACTGTCGCATGCGTGACAAAAGCCGCTCCCCGCTCAACGGCGCGAGGTCCGCCGGCAAAGTTAGGATCACACGGCCCTTCGCACAGACCATAGGCGCGCGCGGCAGCACTCCGGGCATCGCTGCGGAAATGTTATAGGCGACTCGCATCGCCGCTCCGAGAATTCGCGCCCGATCGAGTTGTCTTGCCGTGACCAGCGCACGCGACTGCGGCGAAACAGGATCTTCATTGGACATGTGCCGGTAGGAAGCGGCCAGCGCGAGAAATGCCCGCGAGGGATGATCGACGCCGATGAAAGCTGCGTTGACCACCAAATCGTAGGCCTGGACGCCGCGATAGTCAGGGTGAGCGCGCCAGGAAATGTCGGACAAGAGACATGCGGCGTGGCGCAACCGCCGATCCTGACTGTCTTCTTCGAGATGGGTCGATTCGATCAGACGGCTCGTCCATCCGTAAAGCTCGTCCCCGTGATCAGGCGCCCGCGAGCGCAACTGGTTGAACTCGCGCGCCGACAGGATGAGCGGATCTCCCGCCTGCTCCTCAGGAGAGAGCTGCGAGTAGATTAGCCCCTCACGAACGCCGAGGGCCGAAACGACGATCTCTTTCGGATTGGACTGTCGAATGATCTCCTCCAGCACCGCGGCGCCGTAGGCCAGCAACGGCCTGCGGGCGGCCGACACCGACTCAATCGATAGCAGCGCGTCCACCTCAATCCGTTCGACCAGCGACGCAAATTCGAGCGCGTCGCGCGAAGGGATGACGTAATTGTGCATGACGTTCATCGGATACTGCCGCTGCCGCATATGCAGGCGCGCAAGAGCGCGCCAAGTGCCGCCGACGGCATAGAACGTGCGACCGGGCAGCCCTTGAAGCGCCTTCACCCCCGCGAGCTTCTCACGAACAATCCTGGCCGCTTTTTTCGGCGAGCGCTCAGAAAGATCCATCAGCGACAGGCCGCCCAATGGCAGGGTGACCCCCGGACTGCACTCCCCGTCCCGAACATCAGTAAGCTCGAGTGAGCCACCTCCCAAATCCCCGACAAGGCCATTCGTTTTGTAAATCGAACTTATGACGCCAAGGGCCGACAATTTTGCTTCCCGCTGCCCGCTCAAGAGCTCAATCTTGCAACCGAGCACGCGTTCCGCGCGATTCAGAAACTCGGACCCGTTCGCCGCGTCACGCACAGCCGCCGTCGCGATGCCGCGCACATCGCGAATTCCCATCATGTCGCAGAGAACGCGAAAGCGCTGAAGCGCGGCGAGCGCCTTGAGGACCCCGTCCTCTGGCAGAAGTCCTGTCATTGCGACGCCTCTGCCGAGGCCGCACAAGGCCTTTTCATTGAAAGTTGGCGTCGGAGCGCGCGACTGCGACTCGTAAGACACCAAGCGCACCGAGTTCGAGCCGATGTCGACAATCGCCACCGGCTTCCCCGGCAACCGTCCTCGCGCGTTGTCGAGCATAACTAACCCCTCGGGCCCCCCGTGCCGCCCGGCAGGGCGCTCTATCAGACGCGCCTTCGAAGCGCCATCGGAAAGGAGTCCATCAGCGCCTTGCCGCGACCCGAAAGGCTCGGATTGGTCATGAAATAGTTGTGCGCGTTGAACGGCTCCTCGCCCTCGGTGGGAACAATTCTTTCGCTCGAGCCGTCAGGTAGAATTCGAAAGCTCTGCTGGTTGTCCATAAGGTTCGCCTGCATGATTTGATCGAGGACGTGTTCGTGAACCGTCGGATTGAGCAGCGGGACTAGCGCCTCGACGCGCCGATCGAGATTGCGGGGCATGAGATCGGCTGATGAAATAAATGCGCGAGCCTTCGGGTTGGGCAGGCCCCAGCCGGCGCCAAACGCATAGATGCGGGCATGCTCCAGGAATCGGCCGACAAGCGACTTGACGCGAATGTTGTCGGAAAGTCCCGGGACGCCCGGCCTCAGACAACAGATTCCACGTATCACGATGTCGATTTGCACGCCTTCTCTGCTCGCGGCATAGAGCGCGTCGATGATCTGCGGATCGACAAGTGCGTTGCACTTGATCCAGATCTGCGCAGGCCGGCCCAGTCGCCCATAGTCGATTTCATCAGCGATACTGCGCAGAAGCGTCTGCTTGAGCGTGATCGGCGAAATCGACATTTGCTCAAGGCCGTCTGGCTCGGCGTAGCCAGTGATGAAATTAAATATGCGCGCGACATCTCGGCCAATCGCGGCATCTGCGGTGAAAAGCGAAATGTCCGCGTAAATCTTGGCGGTCACGGGATGATAATTGCCAGTGCCTAGATGACAGTAGTTGACAAGCCCCCCACCCTCACGTCGCACCACCATCGAAAGCTTCGCGTGCGTCTTGAGCTCGATGAACCCGTAGACGACCTGCGCTCCAGCCCGCTCCAGATCCCTCGCCCAGCGGATGTTGGCCTCCTCATCGAAGCGGGCTTTTAGCTCGACCAGCGCAGTAACCGATTTCCCAGCCTCTGCCGCTTCGATGAGCGCCCGGACAATCGGGCTGTCCGCCGAAGTCCGGTAAAGCGTCTGCTTGATCGCGACCACGTTGGGATCGTGCGCCGCTTGATTGAGGAACCGAACGACGACGTCGAACGATTCGTAAGGATGATGGACAACGAGGTCCTTCTGCCGAATCGCCCCAAAAATATCGCCGCCGAGCTCCTTGACGCGTTCCGGGAAGCGAGGGTTGTAAGGGGGAAACTTTAGCTCAGGGCGATCGATCGCCACCAGTTGCGATAGGTCGTTGAGCGCGAGCATACCCTCGATCAGCACGATGCCAGACGGGACAACGTCGACGTCGCCGGCCACGAACGCGCGTAACGATTCGGGCATGCTGGCCTCGATCTCGAGCCGGATGACGATGCCACGTCGGCGTCGTTTGAGCGCACTTTCGTACAGGCGAACAAGGTCTTCCGCTTCCTCCTCAATTTCAATATCGCTGTCGCGAATGACGCGGAAAGCGCCCTCCCCCAGGACTTCGTGGCCCGGAAACAAAAGCCCGATAAAGGCGACAATCAAACGATCAAGCATTACGAAGCGCGCGGCGCCCCCAAGGGGACCGTCGGGCAACCGGAGAAACCGTTCGACGCTCCCGGGAACACGCACAAGCGCGCTCATCGTTGTGCCATCTCTGGGATTCAAAAGTTCGAGCGCCAACGTGAATCCCAGATTGGGAATGAACGGAAATGGATGCGCCGGATCAACCGCAAGCGGCGTCAGAATCGGGAACACGTGCAAGAGGAAATAGTCCTGCAGCCACTCTCGTTCTCTGCGTGTCAGATCGCCGACGTTGAGGATTACCACGCCGTTAGCAGCGAGTTCGGATTGCAACGCCTTCCACCGCGCCTGCTGGGAAGCGATCAATTCGGCGACACGCTCGCTAATGCGTTCGAGTTGCTCCGCAGGAGTACGCCCATCATCAGAAATTTCGGCGACGCCGGTCAGCACCTGACCAACCAGGCCCGCCACGCGAACCATGAAAAACTCGTCGAGATTGGTGGCCGAGATTGAGAGGAAGCGAAGCCGCTCGAGTAGCGGATGGCTTGCGTTTGCGGATTCCTCCAAGACCCTTCGATTGAACTCGAGCCACGACAGTTCGCGATTGATAAATCGCTCGGGTGAAGACGAAAGGGGCGGCAATTTGTCATTCGACGCGATCACCCCGGTCGATGACGAGTGCTGCTCCTTTTTTGCAACCGCCGGGGCCAAAGAAATCTCCTTCTCGTCAATGAACTATCGATCCAATCACAGTGCGCCGCAAGCGGAGCTAAAGCGACTTGCTTAATGATCACTGCGCCAGCGGCGACGCCGCTTGGCGCTCACAATCGCCCAGACTCCGGAGCGAACGCGCGAGTTCGTCGAGGGCCCGCGGATAGATCCGGTGTTCCTCTTCCAGGACGCGCGCTGCCAGGGCGGCCACGTCGTCCCTCGGAAGAACGGGCACGCGCGCCTGGGCCAGGATCGGACCGGCGTCCAGCTCAGCGGTCACGAGGTGAACCGTGCAACCGTGTTCGATGAGCCCTTGGGCCAGAGCGCGCTCGTGGGTGTTGAGGCCGCGCAGATTTGGCAACAGCGAGGGATGAATGTTGAGCATCCGTCCTCGCCATCGCTCGACGAAGGATGGGCTCAACACCCGCATGAACCCCGCGAGGCAGACAATTTCGACTGAGGCGGAGGTGAGCCTTGTGTCGAGCGCCGCCTCGAAGTCCGGCTTACCCGCATAGGCTCGAAAGTCAATCGCCTCGGCGGCAACGCCCACGTTGCGCGCCGACGATAGACCGGCCGCTGCCGGGTCGTCCGACAGAACAAGCACGATCTCAGCTGAGAAGTCCGGCGATCGCGCAGCTTCGATCAAAGCGCTCATGTTGGAGCCGCGCCCCGATATCAGAACAGCTGTTCGCGCGCGGGGCGTCACCGTTTAAGCCTCCCACGGGTGACTAATCGACGGTCCTCGGCTGGGACAAGCTCTCCGATCAGGACCGGCGCGAGGCCCGCGCCAGCAAGCGCATCCCGCGCTTCCGCCTCCCTGTCGGCGGAAACGAACGCCGCCATCCCGAATCCGCAATTGAAGGTGCGCAGCATCTCCCCTTCACCGAGACCGCCGACCGACGCCAGCCAGGAGAAAACAGGTTGCGGCGTGAAGGCGTCGAGATCGAGCGAGACGGCAAGGCCGCTCTCGAGCACGCGCGGCAGGTTGTCCGGGTAACCTCCCCCCGTGATATGGGCAAGCGCGTGAATGCCTCGGGTTCGCTTCAACGCATCGAGCATCGGCAGTACATACAGGCGCGTCGGCGTCAGCAGAGCGGCGGCAAGCGAGCGTGACGGATCGAAGGGAGCGGGAGCTTCCCACCCGAGGCCAGACCGAGCGACAACCCGCCGCACCAGCGAAAATCCATTGGAATGGACGCCCGACGAGGGCAGACCGAAGACAAGATCTCCTGGCTTCAATCCTGGCCTCGGCAACAGCGTCCCGCGCTCGGCGGCCCCAACGGCGAAGCCCGCGATGTCGAAATCTCCAGGGGCGTAAAGACCGGGCATCTCCGCCGTCTCTCCGCCGATCAACGCGCATCCCGATTGCGCGCACCCTTCTGCGATGCTTTGCACCACTGCAGACGTCGTGCCTTCGTCCAGCTTGCCGGAAGCAAAATAATCCAAGAAAAACAACGGCTCGGCGCCCTGAACGACAATGTCGTTGACACACATCGCCACCAGATCAATGCCGATTGTGTCATATAGGCCGCTCTCAATCGCGATCTTCACTTTTGTGCCGACGCCGTCGTTGGCGGCGACCAGGATCGGGTCAACAAATCCCGCCGCCTTGAGATCGAACAATCCGCCGAATCCGCCAAGGTCCGCCCCCGCGCCGGGACGCCGGGTGCCCCGAGCGAACGGGCGGATCCGGTCCACAATCCGGTTGCCGACATCGATGTCGACCCCCGACTCGGCGTAAGTGAGCGGCTTTTGGCTATCGGACATCCAGGCTCGCAGGGCTTCGGTGACCATCGGGGTAATTGCCCCACGCGCAACGCGCAAGAGCGGATCAGACCAGGTTTCCCAACCTTGGCGACTTCGTGCTATCGCTGCGCCCCAGACATCCCATACGCGTATCGAAGTCCAAAGAAAGGGATGGTCGGGCGGTGACGCTAGGGCGTCTATAGTTGATGAATATCGGCACGCTCTTCAACAATTTACCCAATTTCATCACGCTTGCGCGAATGCTGATGACGCCTCTGGCAGTCATGATGATCATTTCGCAACGTTTCTTTCCCGCATTCCTAATTTTCATTCTGGCCGGTGTTTCCGATGCGATCGACGGATTTATCGCCAAACGATTCGCTCTCCGGACGGAGCTCGGCGCCTATCTCGATCCACTCGCCGACAAGGCGCTGCTGATTTCGATCTACGTTTCCCTGGCCATATATGCCGGTTTGCCCGCTTCGATCGCCATCACGGTTGTGTCGAGGGACGTGATGATTTTAATGGCTGTTTTGGTGTCCTGGTTGCTGGACAAGCCGGTTGAAATCCGCCCCGTCTGGGTGTCGAAACTGAATACGGTCGCGCAGATCACGCTGGCTGGCTTCGCGCTCGGGGTCCGCGCGTATGGCCTCGACCAGCCGCTTCTGCAAAGCTCCCTAGAATGGATGGTCGCCGGGACAACTCTGGCCTCGGGCGGCGTCTATATCGCCCAGTGGCTGGACCATATGAGCCGATAGATCGCAAACCATGCTTCAGAGTCTCGCGGCCGTAACGGTTCTCGTCCCCAGTTATGATGATGGGCTCGTGTTCTTCCGCGACATCCTCGGCTTCGCGGTTCTTGAAGACACCGAACTCTCCCCCGCGAAGCGTTGGATTGTTGTCGCCCCGTCGCGCGGCGCTGGCGCGGCGCTGGTGCTCGCAGTTCCGAGCGACGAACGTCAAACGGCCCGTGTCGGCGACCAGACGGGGGGGCGGGTTGGCTTTTTTCTTCACTCTGGGGACTTCTGGTCCGATTATGAGAGGCTGCGTAAGCGCGGCCTCAAATTCCTGGAAACGCCGCGCCTCGAAACATATGGGATTGTTGCGGTCTTTCTCGATCCCTGGGGTGGCAAATGGGATTTGCTGCAGCCGGCCAGCGGAGCTCCAGAAACGCTATGAGGTTCGGCCAGGTGACCTTGGAGCGCCAGATTCTGTTCTGGGGACTCGGACTGGTCGGCTTGTTGCTGATTATCTATCTGCTGGGCTCAACGATAACGCCCTTCGCCGCCGGCATTGTTCTTGGCTATCTTCTCGACCCGGTTGTGCTCAAACTTCAAAGGTTCGGGTTTAGTCGCCTCGGCGCTTCGCTTCTCATTCTCACCGTTTTCGTCCTGACCGTCGTCCTTTTTTTTATTCTCGTCGTCCCGGTGCTGGGCGGCCAATTCATCGCCTTCGCTCAACACTTGCCCGGCTATGCGATGCGGTTGCAGGCGATCGCGGTAGAGGAGGGCAACGCATTCATTGCAAAATACGGCGGCCATTGGCTGGACGCCTTGGGGCTCCGCCAACAATTGTCGAGCGCGCAAGTCCAGAAATCGGTCGGCGACTTTGTCGCGCAAAGCGCACAATGGCTTCTCGACGCTTTCACACGATTGGTATCCGGCGGGGCTGCGCTATTCAATTTTCTGTCGCTCCTCATCGTCACGCCCGTCGTCGCCTTTTATATTCTCGTCGACTGGCACAGGATGATCGCAAAGCTCGACTCCTGGCTCCCCCTCGACCATCGCGAATCTCTGCGAAACATCGCCCGAGAAATAAACCACGCGTTGGCGGGTTTCATCCGTGGCCAGTCGATCGTCTGCCTGTTTCTAGGGATCTGGTACAGCGTCGGCTTGACTTTGATCGGTCTCGACTATGGTTTTCTGATCGGCGTGGTCGGCGGCCTTTTGAGCTTTGTGCCGTATGTTGGTTCACTGACCGCGCTGGTGCTTTCGCTTAGTGTCGCCCTGTTTCAGGGATGGCCAAGCCTCAAGCTGTTCCTGTTAGCCCTCGGCGTTGTTGGAACGGGTCAATTCCTTGAGGGTAACGTCCTCTCGCCGCAGCTCGTCGGCGAATCGATCGGGCTTCATCCGGTCTGGCTGATGTTCGCGCTCCTTGCCTTCGGACAGTTGTTTGGCTTCCTGGGTCTGATCATCGCCGTTCCAACTGCGGCGGCGATCGGCGTCATCGTTCGTCACCTCATCGGTCTTTACCTGACGAGTTCGTTTTACCGCGGCAGGTCGGAACTAGAGACCCCATGATGTCTCCGCCCCGTCAGCTGACGTTTCGATGGCCGCATTCGCCGAGCTTTGCGCGCGAAGATTTTCTGCCCGCGCCGTCCAATCTCGAGGCGCTGGCTGCAATCGAGCTCTGGCCGAACTGGGCCAGTCGAATGTTGATGCTCGTAGGTCCGGAGGGGGCGGGAAAGAGCCACCTCGGAGCGATCTGGGCCCGAGCAGCCGGCGCAATCTCTCTCCCCGGAGAAGCGTTGGACGAACAGAGCCTCGAGGCCTGCACGCAAGCGAGCGCGGTGCTGATCGAAAACGCCGACCAGGCAAGCGGCTCAGAGGCGCTTTTTTTTCACTTGATTAACGCCGGGCTCCAAAACGATGTGTGGCTACTGCTAACCTGCCGGACAGCACCAGACGCCTGGGGACTCGGCACTCCCGACCTTCTGTCGAGACTTCGACTAGCGCCTCTTGTACGCCTTGCCGCGCCCGACATTGAGTTGACCGAGGCTGTTCTCTTCAAGTTGTTCAGCGATCGGCAGCTTCAAGTGGAGCCGAATGTAATTGCTTACATTGCGCTCAGGGTCGAGCGCTCGCTTGGAGCCGCGCGCGAGCTTGTCGCCATGCTCGACAATGAAGCTTTGACGCAAGGTCGACGTATAACTCGCACAATGGCGAGCGATGCATTGCGCGAAATTGCTTTGAAGAGCGAATCGCCCTAGCCGGGCCACAAATTCGTGTTTACAATCTCTTAATTATCGCTGGCGGCATGGGAGATTTAAGGCCGCGCGGCGACGAAAATAAAGACCCAAGATCCCGGAGGAGACAATGCGTAAGTCCCTCATTCTTGCTCTTACGGCAATCGGCGGCGGCGTCGGCTACGCGGCGGGCGTGACCGAAGTCGCGACCGGCCCCAGCACCGACGACTCGTCCACCTGGCGTTGGCACGTGTCATCAATTCTGGCCGCACAAAGCGACACAGGCTCACGGCGCATGGAAGTCGGCGTTCTCGGCGCTGAGATGTTCAACCAACGGTACGAGCGCTACACGCCATTGGGGTTGCCGCAACCCCGCAGCGATTCGCGCTAGAAGCGTTCGGGCGGACTCGCAGCCGCGCAGCGTCACGCCTCCGACGACGCCCTGTTTCGACGGGTATGGCGAGGCGGCGGTCTCGGGCCGCGGATCCAGAGCTCGATCCCTAAAGGCTTCACTGACGACCGCGGTATCAGTGAGTCGCGTCAAGGGCGCTGACGTTTTGCGCTCGCGCCCAAATGCGTTCGAAATTCCCCTCAAACGCGTCAACGACCGCCGGGTCAGTAATGAAGATGGCGTCGTTGTCCTGGCTGGCGAGCCCCGACCGAGAGAAGTTGCCCGAACCGGTGCGCAACACCGCCCCATCGACGGCATAGGCTTTCAAGTGCATCAAAACGCCCTCGCCCTTGACCCGTGCGCCGACATTGGGATGAGCAAGCAACGCCTCAACCAGCCCTCCTCGCGTGGCCCCGTGCTCGGCGAACTGAGACTTGTCTAGATAGAGCCGGATGAGCACGCCGCGTTCCGCCGCGTCGGTCAACGCCTCGATGATCCGTGGGTCGGACAGAACATAAGCCGCTATATCAATGGACAATTGGGCGCGGCCAATCTCCCGAGCATCGACGCTTTCCAGGTTTTCACACGGCGCGTAATGGATCTCCGGCGCAAGGCCCACGGCCTTGGACCCCTTCTCCGCCCAAGCGGCTCCGAGCGCCGCCGAGGCCACACAGGCGCTGAGAAAGAAACGAATCGCCAAGGCAAATCAACCAGTTCGAGCGATTGCAACTTCGTAGTTGCGTTTGGTTGCAAATGCAAGAGGTGATTGCAGACGAAGTGGGATGCAAGCGCTTCAATCAGAAGGCGAACCGCTCTAGTATCGCTCCCGGCGGGGGCGCCCAAAACGTGACGACCACAAGAGGCTCATGAACGCGATCACCGAGGTTACGCGGCGTCCCTCAGTCTGTCCGCACGACTGCCCCTCGGTTTGCGCGCTCGACGTCGAGGTGATTGGCGGCAAGCGGATCGGCCGTATCCACGGCGCGCGCGACCAGACCTATACGTCCGGCGTCGTCTGCGCCAAGGTCGCTCGTTACCACGAGCGCATCCATCACCCGGATCGGCTGACCCAGCCGTTTCGACGCGTTGGCCCGAAGGGAAGCGGCCAATTCGCACCGATTGGTTGGGACGAGGCGCTCGACCGCGTCGCCGATAACTTCCTGTCGGTCGAGCGCGAACTCGGACCCGAGGGCGTGTGGCCGTACTTTTACGCCGGCACGATGGGCCTCGTGATGCGCGACGGAATCGAGCGCCTCACGCATGCCAAGCGGTATTCACGCTTCCACGGGACAATCTGCGTCGGGATCGCCTGGCCCGGATATGTCGCCGGAACCGGTCGGCTCATGGGCGCCGATCCTAGAGAAATGGCGAAATCCGATTGTGTCGTCATTTGGGGCACCAACGCGGTCGCCACGCAGGTCAATGTCATGACCCATGCGATTCGCGCCCGCAAGGAACGCGGCGCGAAGATCGTCGTCATTGACATCTATGAAACCGAAACGATGCGCCAGGCCGATCTCGCACTATGCGTGAGACCAGGCACGGATGGAGCGCTCGCCTGCGCAGTGATGCACATCCTGTTTCGTGACGGATTGGCCGATTGGGATTATCTCGAGCGATACACAGACGCCCCGCATGAACTTGAGGCGCACGTGCAGACCCGCGATCCCGCGTGGGCAAGCGCGATCACGGGCGTCGCGGTTGCGCAGATCGAGGAGTTCGCGGCGCTCATCGGGCGGACAAAGCGCAGCTTCTTCCGGCTCGGTTACGGTTTCTCCCGTCAGCGCAACGGCGCGGCAAACATGCACGCGGCCTTATGCATTCCCGCGGTCACCGGCGCCTGGGCCTATGAGGGAGGCGGCGCCTTCCACAGCAACAGCGGCGTGTACAAGCTGCAAAAGACAATGATCGAAGGGCTGGACGTCCGCGATCTGAGCGTTCGTCGCCTGGACCAGTCGCGGGTCGGCGCGATCCTGACCGGTGACCCGGAGGCGCTGAAAGGCGGCCCGCCTGTGCGCGCCATGCTGATCCAGAATACGAACCCGCTTGCTGTCGCGCCGCAGCAGGAGAAAGTGCGTCGCGGCTTTTCGCGCGAGGACCTGTTCACCTGCGTCCACGAGCAGTTCATGACCGACACCGCGCGCTACGCCGACATCGTTCTGCCCGCCACGATGTTCCTGGAACACGATGACATTTACACCGCCGGAGGCCATCAGCATTTGCAATTCGCCGCCAAGGTCGTCGATCCGCCCGAAGGCTGCCGCTCGAATCATGAGGTGATCGCCGCGCTCGCCCGACGCGTCGGGGCGGAACATCCCGCGTTCTCGATGTCCCCACGCGAGATCATTGACTGGACGCTGCGGGAATCGGGCTACGGCGACCTTGCGAAGCTTGAGAGAGACCGCTGGTTCGACTTGCAACCTCCATACGAGGAGTCGCACTTCCTCAGCGGCTTTGGCTTTCCTGACGGGAAATTTCGCTTCAAGGCGGATTGGAAAGACACGCCGGTCGCCAATGATGGATTGCGCGGCCCCTGGCGCGCCATGCCGACTCTCCCTGATCATTGGGCGATCAACGAGGATGCTGACGAAGATCACCCGTTTAAGCTCGCGACCTCCCCAGCTCGAAATTTCCTCAATTCGACCTTCACTCAGACGCCGACCTCGCTGACGCGGGAACAGCGGCCCGAAGTCATGATCAATCCGTCCGATGCGGCGAACCTTGGGCTCTCGCAAGGCGACATCGTGCAACTGGGGAACGAACGTGGCCGGACGCGCTTGCACGCCCGCATCGTCGAGAGCGTGAAGCCGGGCGTCCTGGTCAGCGAAGGCATCTGGCCGCCTTCGGCCTTTCTTGACGGCTGGGGAATCAATGTCCTCGTTAGCGACGATAGCGTCGCTCCCTACGGCGGCGCGGCGTTTCACGATGTCAGCGTATGGGCGCGCCGGGTATGAGCTGCGGCCACTCGGTGCACTTTCTTTGCCCGGATCGTCGGGATATACGAAAGCCCGATTGTTGACCGGCGCGTCAATTCCTGTTCGTGAGCTAAGCAAAATGAAGAAGCCGTCC
>Ga0209380_10001248_pt1 | contig 17366 bp, 15 predicted proteins | sample HubBroMetageWFT6_FD_188347 | JGI IMG/M metagenome (GOLD analysis project Ga0209380, IMG submission 188347) | Warmed and freeze-thawed soil microbial communities from the Hubbard Brook experimental Forest, New Hampshire - Hubbard Brook CCASE Soil... | ecosystem: Environmental > Terrestrial >...
AAGCCACCGGCGAAAACGAACCGCCCTTAGCCGTTGGCGTCACTCAGGGCGAGGCCGATCCCGGCGCGATCGCAGTGATGCAGCGCAAGGTGACGGAGTCGGTCGGCGCTTGTTACGAGCTGATCGAGTGCGGGATGCTCACAAGGCCCCTGGGTGATGGGCGAGTCCTACACGATCCGCGACCCTTACCTTTTTTTACCCCCACTGAATGGCTTGAAAAATCAACCAGTTCGTCAGGATGGACCGCTTTGGGCCGATCTTACTCGATTGGTCAAAGGCAGCCGATGACCGGAGTCGGCGCTTAGCTGCCGATATTTGCGTGAGAACCGATCGGCTACCCGGCCGAGTCAACTCCGAACTGAAGCTTGCGCATGGATCGCCTGCCACACCCGCTCGGGGGTGGCAGGCATCGGCACATCGGTAACGCCAAGCGGTGCCAAGGCATCTACGATCGCGTTCATCACGGTCGGGGTCGCGGCGACCGTGCCGCCCTCGCCTACCCCTTTGATGCCGAGCGGGTTCGACAGGCTCGCGACCGGGCTGAAATCCGTCGCGATCGCCGGCAGATTGTCGGCCCGCGGGATGCCGTAATCCAACAGCGACGCCGTCAGCAGCTGGCCGCTGTCGGGGTCGTGGATCACGTCTTCGATCAGCGCCTGTCCCGCCCCCTGCGCGACGCCGCCCATGATCTGGCCGCGCGCCAGGAGCGGGTTGATGACCGTGCCGATGTCGTCGACGACGCTGTAGCGGTCGAGCGCGACCTTGCCGGTCTCGGGATCCACCTCGACCTCGCAGATGTGGCAGCCGTTCGGAAAGCTCGGCACGTCGGCGGCCGCCGCGCCGACGCCCTGCAAACCGACACCCAGTCCCGCCGGCAGGCCCATCGGGATGAACGACATCTGCGCGACCTGCGACAGCGGCATCGTCCGGTCGGTGCCGGCGATCGTGAAATTGCCCCCATCGGAGCTGACATCGAAGGCGATGTCGGCGGCATCGACCTCCATGAAATGCGCGGCAAAGCGCTTGCCCCGCTCTATCACCTCGTTGGCCGCGGCGCGCAATGCGTTGCCGCCGACCATCATACTGCGCGAGCCATAGGTGCCGCGGCCGATCGCGACCTCGTCGGTGTCGGCCTGGGCAAGATGGATCTGCTCCGCCGGCACGCCGAGCCAGTCCGACACCATCTGCGCATAACTCGTCGCGTGCCCCTGGCCGTGCGACAGGGTGCCGGCGACAACCGTCACCTCGCCGGAAGGATCGAAGCGCAGCTCCATGCGCTCGTTGAAGATGCCGGTGTTGTCCGTGTAGTAGACGATGCCGCGGCCGCGCAACCGCCCCGCGGCGACCGTCGCCGCTTGTCTTTCGGCATAGCCGTCCCAGTCGGCCAGCGCCCGGCATTTCGCCATCGCCGCGGCATAGTCGCCGCTGTCATAGGTCCAGCCGGTCTGGGTCTGGTACGGGAAGCGGCGGATGAAGTTCTTGCGCCGCAGCTCGGCCGGGTCGAGACGCATCTCGCGGGCGGCACGGTCGATCAGCCGCTCGATCAGGTAGACCGCCTCGGGTCGGCCGGCGCCGCGATATGGCACGGTGGGCGCGGTGTTGGTGAGGACGAGGCGGCTGGTCACCGCGACCGCGGGAATGTCGTAGACCGTCGAGGCGAGCTTCAGCGAGAAAATGATCGGGATCGCTCCGGCGCCCTCGATATAGGCGCCGGCATTGTGCATGCCGGTCCAACGAAAGCCCAGAAAGCTGCCGTCGGCGGCGAGCGCCAGCTCGGCCTGTTCGACGAATTGATCGCGCCCGTCATTGTCGCCGAGGAGTGCTTCCATGCGCGACGGGATCCACTTGACCGGTCGCCCGACGCGACGCGCCGCCCAGACGACAATCGCTTCCTCCGGGTAGAGCTGCCCCTTCATGCCGAAGCCGCCGCCGACATCGCGGGCGACGACGCGGATGCGGCTTTCGGGGACATGCAGGATCTGATGCGCGAGCAGGTGCCTCACGCCGTGCACATGCTGCGTGCTGGTGTAGAGGGTGTAGCGCCTGGTGCCCTCATCGTAATCGGCGATACAGCCGCGCGGCTCCATCGTGACCGCGGTGACGCGGTTGTTGATCAGCGCCATCTTCGCGATGTGGGCTGCGCGCGCGAAGGCCGGGTCGACCGCCCCGGGATTGCCCATGCTGATGGTGACGGAGACATTGCCGGGAATGTCGTCATGAACGAGTGGCGCGCCGGGACGGACAGCATCCGCGGCGGCGACTACAGAGGGCAATACCTCGTAGTCGACGGCGACCAGCTCGGCCGCGTCGCGCGCGAGGTCTTCGCTGGCGGCGATCACCACCGCGACCCGCTCGCCGACATAGCGCACCCGATCGATCGCAAGCGGCGGACGCTTTGTGCGGTGACCCTTGGGCCCCCCCATATCCTCGGGCATTGCCTCGGGATCGAGGGTGCCGAGCCCGTCCGCGACCCATTCCTGCCCGGTCAGCACCGTGTGGACGCCGGGCGCGCGCCGTGCCGCCTCGGCATCCACCGCGCGGATCCGGGCATGCGCATGGGGCGAATACAAAAACACGGCATAGAGCTGCCGCGCGAGATCGATATCGGCGACGTAGCGGCCGCGCCCGGTCAAAAAGCGCGGATCCTCCTTGCGCGTGACAGGCTGTCCGATGCCGAAACTCATCGCGTATGCCTTCCCGTGCTCGCTAGCGGGGGTTGCCCTGTCGCAATCCTGTCGACGTTCTTAGCACGGCCCGCTAGACGGACACAGATGGCCGTCGGGGCCGGCGATCTTGCCTATGGCACGAGCTATGCCCGGCGCAGCGCTCTGCCTAGATGCGCTGCCCCTTCCGAGGTCTCGGGCGGAAACGCCGAGAACAAACGCACGGGCAACCGTCAATCAGCGGCTTCGTCCTGCTCGCTAAACACCTCGCCGTCAAAAACTCTGGCGAACGTCGACGCCTCGCTTGCCCTCTGAAACTGAAAGCGGAAGCGGATCCGCCGGCCAGGGAGAAAACCCAGCTCGAACAAAGCGGGTTCGACTTGATGATGATCGAGCCACGTTCGCATTTGCGTCATGGTGCCGCCCAAATCCGCGCCGGGGCGCGTTATCTCGACTACGTCCATGCGGTCCTCGCGCCACGGGTTGGTGCCTGCGGCATCATCTGCGCGCAACGTGGCGATCGGCTCTCCTGAAGATGAAATCGCGTTTAGTAAGCGGAGGCAGGGGACGGGTGCGGGGCCGATTCCACGCCCGCCTTTAGGCGCCTAATTCGGCCTATCTGATGTTTCGGCGGGAGCACGCACCGCCGGCAAATGTCATTCCGCCGCCTGCGCCGGGGTCAGCCGCACCGAATTGGGACCGTAGCGATCGCGGAACGGCTGGGTGTCGATCTCCTCGAGCTCGATCTCGCGCGCCAGCACCTTCGCCTTCCATTCCTCGTGCGCCGGGATGTTGGCGTGGAATTCGGGCATGACCTCACGGGCGAACAGCTCCAGGCTCTCGCAGATATGCTCGTGCGTGTTCTTGCCGGCCTGGTTCAGGAAGATGACCTGGTCGATATTGGAGGTCTCGAATTTGCGCAATTTGTTGCGCAGGGTCTCGGGCGAGCCGATCAGCCCGCCCGCAAGGCGCGTGCGTGCCCCTCGGGGTTGGCGCGCTTCCATTTCTCGTACTCGTCCCAAAGATTGACCGTGCCGGGGGGCGGCCGCGTGCGGGTCGCGCTCTGGCCGTAAAAGCGCAGCGCGAACTGGAAGAACGGGATGCCGTCGGCGCGGCGGCGCGCCTCCGAATCGGTCTCGGCGCACATGAAATAGCTGACGATCGCAATGTTCGGGTTGGTGACGTAATCGGCCAGCTTCTGCTGCCGCTTGGTGAAGGCGTTGTAGTAGGCGTGGACCCAGGCATGCGCCGCATCGGCCGACAGGAACTGGAAGGCGAGCGCCCCGAGGCCACGGCGCCCGGCCATCTCGATCGTCTCCAGCGCCGAGCAGGCGACCCACAAGGGCGGGTGCGGCTTCTGCAAGGGCTTCGGCACGACATTGCGCAGCGGCATGTCGAAATACTTGCCGTGATGCTCGCAGCCGCCGTCCCTGAACATCGGGATGATCGCCCGGAGCCCCTCCTCCCACACCGCGCGCTTTTCGTCATAGGCGACGCCGAACGGCTCCAGCTCGGTCAGGCTGGCGCTCTCGCCGGTGCCGAACTCGACCCGGCCCTTGCTGATCAGGTCGAGCGCGGCGATGCGCTCGGCGCAACGCGCCGGGTGGGTCGTGGTCAACTGCATGATGCCGTGGGCGAGGCGGATCCGCTTTGTGCGTTGGCTGGCGGCGGCGAGAAACACCTCCGGCGAGGGCGAATGCGAATACTCTTCGAGAAAATGGTGCTCGACTTCCCAGGCGTAGTCGTAGCCGAGCCGGTCGGCCAGTTCAACCTGGTCGAGCGCGTTCTGATAGAGCTGAAATTCGCCGCCCTCTTGCCAGGGGCGCGGCAATTGCAGCTCGTAGAAAATGCCGAATTTCATGCCGTGACCGTCCTTCCGGTTCGTCATTCCCGCTTTCGCAGGCAGGACGAATGCATGATGCCGGGGCGCTTTACCCATTACAATCACGATACCGGGCAGCATCCGGCCGAGGGGGCAGACTAAGGAGCATGGCCGAGCAACAGGCCGAAGCGATCACCAACGAAGCAGCGGCCGCCGCGGAGGTCGAGGGCGCCGCCGCCTATTGGCGACACACGCTGTGGGCGATGGTCGGCATCCAGTTCGTGATGACCATGGCGTTCTCGATGCTGACCCCGATCATGCCGCTGTTCCTGCCGGTGCTCGGGGTCGAGAGCGAGAGCGGGATCGACATCTGGGCCGGCATCCTGAACGGCGTCACCTCGTTTATCGCCGCCTTCGCCTCGCCGTTGTGGGGCACCGTCGCCGACCGGCACGGCCGCAAATTGATGCTGCTGCGATCGAGCCTGGCGATCGGCCTGTTCACGGCGCTGATGGGCGCCGCCGGCAATGTCTGGCAGTTTTTCGCCTTCCGTGCGCTGATGGGGGTCTTCGCCGGGTTTTCCAGCGCGGCGATCGCGCTCGTCGCCAGCCAGGTGCCCGAGGAGCGGCTCGGCTATTCCTTGGGCTGGCTCAGCACCGGCCAGCTTGTGGGCTCGCTGGTCGGCCCGATCATCGGCGGGATCCTCGCCGATCTGACCGGCAGCTACCGCATACCGTTCTATTGCACCTCGGCGACGATCTTCCTGGCGCTGGGTCTGGTCTGGTTCCTGGTGCGGGAGGAGTTTGCCCGGCCGAAGCGGGGCGGCGGCGGGCGCTCGACCTTCAACGCGCTCTTCGCCCTGGTCACCACCCCGGCGCTGTTGGCGCTGTTCTTCGTGCTGCTGATGGCGCAGTTCGGGGTGCGCACGGTGCAGCCGATCGTCACGCTCTACGTGAAGGAGATGCTCGGCGCGGTGCCGAACCTCGCCACCTTGGCCGGCATCGCCTTCTCGATCACCGGGCTCGCCAACGTGATCTCGGCGCCGTTTCTCGGCAACCGCAGCGACGTGATCGGCTATCGCCGGGTATTGCTGATCTGCCTGTTGGGCGGCACCTTGACGACCCTGCCGCAGGCCTTCACCGACAATTACTGGGCGTTCACCGCCGAGCGCTTCGCGGTCGGGCTGTTCATCGGCGGGCTGTTGCCGGCGGCGAATGCGCTGGTCGGCCGCCTCGTCTCGCGCGCCGAGCGCGGTGCCGTCTACGGCATGACCTCTTCGGCGATGTTCATGGGCAACTCGCTCGGGCCGCTGATCGGCGGCGCGATTGCCGCCTCCTTTGGCCTCCACTGGGTGTTCCTGTTAACCGCGGCGGTGATGGCGCTGAACCTGGTCTGGGTCTACTACCGCGTCCCGGAATACGAAGACGCGAAGACTTCGTAGGGCGGAAAAGCGCAGCGCATTCCGCCATTGCCCGAATCTGTGAGGCTGGTCACCGCGGACTGAAGCGACATGCAACCTAATAGCGGGTCGGCGGAATGCGCTTCGCTTTTCCGCCCTACCAGTTAGTTCAAGCCGCGAGCGCCTGGCGCGCCGATTTGAGGATCAGGGCGGCGCCCTTCTCGGCGATCATGATGGTCGGCGCGTTGGTGTTGGTTGAGGTCACCGCCGGCATCACCGACGCGTCGATCACCCGCAGCCCGTCGAGGCCGTGCACGCGCAGCTGATCGTCCACCACCGCCATCGGATCGCGGCCCATCTTGCAGGTGCAGGTGGCGTGGAACACGGTCGAGCCGGTCTGGCGCAGGTAGTGCAGCAGCTCATCGTCGTTCTGGATGCTCGCGCCAGGCAGGATCTCGCCGACCAGATAGGGCGCCAGCACCGGCGCGGCGAACAGCCGCCGCACCGCGCGCAAGCCCCCGATCGCGGCGCGCCGGTCGGTCTCGTGCGATAGATAGCGCGGATTGATCGCCGGCGCCTGGCGCGGGTCGGCCGACTTCGCCTCGACATAGCCGGTCGATAAGGGCCGCATCTGCCACATGCCGCCGGTCATGCCCGGCCTGGTGTCGAGCTTGCGGATCGGCCCCGGCGCGAAGCTGGCATTGGCGAAGAGGATCTGCACGTCCGGGGTCGCCGATTCCTCCAGCACCTTGACCGAGGCGGCGACCAGCGAGGCGGCGTAGGTCAGAAGCCCGGTGCCGGCGAAGACATAGCGCATCAGCTCGCCGAAAAACGGCAGGCCGCGCGATTTCTCGTTCGCGGTACCGATACCGGCCACCTCGGCGGTGACGCGGGCGAGAAAATGATCCTGCAAATTCTTGCCGACGCCGGACAGCGCATGCGCGACCGGCACGCCGATCCGGCCGAGATGGTCGGGATCGCCGACGCCGGACAATTGCAGGATATGCGGCGAGCCGATCGCGCCGGCGGCGAGGATGACCTCGACCGCCGCGGTCGCCCGCACCGTATTGCCGCCGCGCGAAAACTCGACGCCGATGGCGCGCTTGCCGTCGAACAGCACGCGATGCACCAGCGCGTTGGTGACGACTTCGAGGTTCTGCCGCCTTAGAGCCGGCCGCAGATAGGTGCGCGCCGCGCTCTGCCTGCGGCGGCCGCGCCGGGTCTGCTGCACCCAGCCGATGCCGCCAGGCGAACCGGGCGGCAGCCGGTTGACGTCGTCGCGATACTCGAGGCCGATCTGCTGCCCCGCCGCGATGATCAGCTCGCACAACGCCGGCTTGTCCGAGGTGCGCGAGGTCAACAGCGGCCCGCCATGCCCATGAAATTCGTCGGCGCCGCCCTGCCAGCTTTCGGCCAGCTTGAAATACGGCAATACGTCGTCCCACGACCAGCCGCGATTGCCGAGCTGGCCCCAATGATCGAAATCCTCGGGCTGGCCGCGGACATAGACCATGCCGTTGATCGAGCTGGAGCCGCCGAGCACCTTGCCGCGCGGATAGAGGATGGCGCGGTTGTTGACCCCGGGATCGGGCTCGGCGGTGAAGCCCCAGGTCAGGGTCGGGTGGTCGAGCAGCTTTACATAGCCGGCCGGAATGTGGATTAGCGGGTTGCGGTCCGGCCCGCCGGCCTCGATCAGCAGCACCCGATTGTGCGGATCCTCGCTGAGCCGGTTGGCCAACACACAGCCGGCCGAGCCGGCACCGACGATGATGTAGTCCGCCTTCATGTGCATCTCTCCTAAGACCCCTCTCCCGCATTGGGGGAGAGGGTGGCCGACGCGACAGCGGAGGCCGGGTGAGGGTCTTTTCGCTTATCGACACCCTCACCCGCCTCGGACCATAGCCCTCGGCACCCTCTCCCGCGGTGCGGGAGAGGGAAACTTACGCTACGCCGCCAGCTTCTGCCGGGCGGCGCTCTTGATCGCGACCGCGCCCTTCTCGGCGATCATGATCGTCGGCGCGTTGGTGTTGGTCGAGGTCACCGCCGGCATCACCGAGGCGTCGATAACCCGCAGCCCCTCGATCCCGTGCACGCGCAACTCGTCGTCGACCACGCTCATCGCGTGCTGGCCCATCATGCAGGTGCAGCTGGCGTGATAGACGGTGTTGCCGTTGCGCCGCGCGTAATCGAGGAGTTCGTCGTCGCTCTGCACCTGCGCTCCCGGCAACCTTTCCTCGCCGACATAGGGCTGCAAGGCCGGCGCGTTGAAGATTCGGCGGACGAAGCGCAACCCGCCGATAATCGCACGGCGGTCGCTCTCTTCCGACAGGTAGCGTGGATTGATCTTCGGCGGGTCGCCCGGCCGGGACGAGGTCACTTCGACATAGCCACGCGACAGGGGGCGCATCTGCCAGGGCCCGCCGGTAAGACCGGGATCGTCCTCGAGCTGGCCGATCTGGCCGTCCTTGAAGCTGCCCGGCGCGAACGAGATCTGCACGTCGGGGGTGGCCGATTCCTCCAGGATCTTGACCGAGGCGGCGACGAGCGACGCGCTATAGGTCAGCATGCCCTTGCCGGTGACCAGATAGCGCAACACCTCGCCGGCGAGCGGCAAACCGCGCGCCCGCTCGTTGATCGTCGCCATGCCGTGGATCGGATAGGTGACCCGCACGACGTAGTGGTCCTGCATGTTCTTGCCGACGCCCTTCAGCTCGTGCGCGACCGGGACGCCGATCTTTTGCAGGTGCTCGGAATCGCCAACCCCGGAGAGCTGCAGGATGTGCGGCGAGCCGATCGCGCCGGCCGACAGGATGACCTCGCGGAAGGCGTCGGCGTGCTCGAGATGGCCATCGCGGGAGAACTCGACGCCGACCGCGCGCTTGCCGTCAAACAGCACCCGGTGCACCAGCGCCTTCGTCACCAGCTCGAGATTCGGTCGCCGCAGCGCCGGGCGGAGGTAGCTGCGCGCGGTGCTCGCCCGGCGCCGGCCGCCGCGGGTCTGCTGACACCAGCCGATGCTGTCGGGCGCGCCGGGCGGCAGATTGTTGACGTCTTCGCGGTAGTCGAGCCCGAGCTCCATCCCAGCCTCGATCACCTTGGCGCAGATCGGCGAGCGGTCCATGTGCGAGGTGAAGAGATAACCCTCGGTGCCGTGGACCTCGCTCGGGCCCTCTCCCCAACGCTCGGCCTTCTTGAAGAAGGGGTAGCAATCGTCCCACGACCAGCCCCGATTGCCGAGCTGCGCCCAGTGGTCGTAATCCTCGGGTTGGCCGCGGATGTAGATAAGCCCGTTGATCGAGCTGGAGCCGCCGAGCACCCGGCCGCGCGGATAGATAATCTCGCGCCCGTCGCAGGCCTCCGCCCTGAACTGCCAGCTCAGAGTCTTGTGATCGAGCATCTTCATAAAGCCGGCCGGAATATGAATGAGCGGGTTCCAGTCGCGCCCGCCGGCCTCGATCAGCAATACCCGGGTGGTGGGATCCTCGGTCAGCCGGTTGGCCAAGACGCAACCCGCCGAGCCGGCGCCGATGATCACGTAATCCGCCTGCATGTTTACGCTCCCCTCCCGCGGCGGCTCCCAAATGCCGCCGTTACGGGGGGAGTTTAGCGCAACGAGGCGCAGCGGAAAGCTATTAGGCCTCGACCAGCTCTCTCTCCGGCATGACCGCGGCGATGGCCTCGAAGCTGCGCCGCTCGGCCCAATAGACGATCTCGAGGCGGCCGTCGAAATGCTCGACCAGGGCGGTGCAGCTTTCCACCCAGTCGCCGTCGTTGCAGTAAAGCACCCCGTCGAGCTCGCGGATCTCCGCGTGATGAATATGGCCGCAGACGACGCCGTCGAGTTGGCGGCTGCGGGCCTCCTCGGTCAGCGCGTCGGCAAAGGACCCGATGTACTGCACGGCGTTCTTCACCTTCAGCTTCAGGACCGCCGACAGCGACCAGTATTCGTAGCCGAGCAGCCGCCGCAGCTTGTTGAAATGGTGATTGACCCACAAGGCCAGCGTGTAGGCGCCGTCGCCGAGGACCGCGAGCCAGCGCGCGTGCCTGACCACCATGTCGAACCAGTCGCCGTGGATGACGAGCAGCTGCCGCCCGTCGGCGGTGACGTGGACCGCTTCGTCGACCACCTCGATCCCGCCGAACATCAACGGCAGGTAATCGCGCAGCCATTCATCATGGTTGCCGGGCACATAGACGAGCCGCGTGCCCTTGCGCACCTTGCGCAACAGCTTTTGGATGATGTCGTTGTGCGATTGCGGCCAATACCATGATTTGCGAAGACGCCAGCCGTCGATGATGTCGCCGATCAAATAAATCGTCGCCGCGTCGTTATTGCGGAGGAAGTCGAGCAGATAGTCGGCTTTGCAGCCGCGCGTGCCGAGATGGATGTCGGACAGCCAAATGGCGCGGTAGTGAAAAAGCGGCACGATGTCGTTCACGGCATCCCCGATCGAGCGCATTTGCGCTGACCGGGTATCTAGCAGCAGTATATTACAGTTTTCCGTACCTCAATATGTAGTTATTGACATCTATTGTCGCCGAACCGTCACGCCAGTGTGATAGCTCCCCGCCGGACCGTGGTGGATTTGCCATCGAATGCGTGCGTGTTGACGCGGATCCGGGATATTCGGGAATGAGCGTCGCGAGCTGGGCAGCCGGGTTCTGTGTTGCCTTACTTGGCTGCCACCTCTTCACGCTGCTGGCGGCGGCGTTCCGCTTGCGCCTGTACACACCCGCGGCAGGATCAGAGCCCGAGCCGCCTGTCACCTTGCTGCGGCCGGTCTGCGGCATCGACAATTTCGCGGCGGAGACGCTGGGTTCCAGCTTCCGGGTCGATTACCCGCATTACGAGATCATCTTCTGTGTCGCAAGCGAGGACGATCCCGTCCTGCCGCTTCTGCACGACCTGATCGACGATTATCCCGAAATACCGGCGCGAGTGCTTGTCGGCGACAACAGGATCAGCCGCAATCCGAAGCTCAATAATGTCATCAAAGGGTGGAACGCGGCGCGGCATCAATGGATCGTCATGGCCGACAGCAATGTGCTGATGCCACCCGATTACATCCGGCGCTTGCTGGCGCGCTGGCGACCGGACACCGGCGCCGTGTGCTCGATGCCGATCGCCGCGCGGCCGCATAATTTCTGGGCCGAGATCGAATGCGCTTTCTTGAACACGCTGCAGGCGCGCTACCAATACGCCAGCGAGAGCCTCGGTTTCGGCTTTGCGCAGGGCAAGACGATGCTGTTCCGGCGCGACCTGGTCGATGAGGCCGGCGGCATCAGAACGCTCGCGGCCGAGGATGCCGAGGACGCGGCGACGACAAAGATGGTGCGAGGGGCCGGGCGAAAGGTGCATCTGGTCGACAGCCCCTTCGAGCAGCCGCTCGGCTGGCGGTCTGCGGCGCAGGTCTGGTCGCGCCAATTGCGCTGGGCGCGACTGCGACGGGTAACCTTTCGCTGGCTGTTTCTGCCCGAGGTCTTTGTCGGCAGCGCGCTTCCGGCAATGGCTGGCGCGATCGCCGCCTCGGGCTATGGAGTGAGCGTCGTCGCGGCGGTTTCGATCGTTGTGGCAGGGTCCATTGCCAGCGAGATGGCGCTAGCCGCTCACGCCGGCTGGCATCGCTCCTGGCGCATGCCGATCGCATTGTTGATACGCGACATGCTGCTGCCGGCGCTCTGGATCGGCGCCCTGATCGGCAGCGAATTTGACTGGCGCGGCAATGCGATGACCGCGGCCAGAACGAGCCCTCGACAACGCCTCGGCCGCAAACGGCTGCAGCGTCCCACGGCGGAACTCGCCGGGCCCGATTTTTGGTCGCCGTTCGATTTCCAGCGATTCAGATCACGGCTGCGATCGCGGCTAGCGCGAGCGACTCGACAACGCGTTCGAACAGTCTACCAATGGCGGCGTCAGCGACGCGCTCTGTGAGGGAGGCTGCAGAGACAGCGTAGTTTGTCGCGGCAGCAGATATAAAGCCGAGCTGCCGTATCGATTCGCACAGCGCCATCGGTGGCAGTAACGACGAATCGTAGTGAATGATGACACTTCCGGTCAGGAAGTGTGGACAAACCGAACTCACTGCCGGGATTGTCAGCAGCGTACGGGATGCGGCGCTCAGGACAGCGCGATCGTCGCGCGACAGCGCCAGCCTGAGCCGCAGGCGCCCCGGTACGTGGTGCGCGTAGACGCAGACAAACGAGCCGTGCTCAAATCGCGTCCGGCGAAAGGTTCGGCAGTTGTGTTTCCGCGGCAAAGGGCCTCCGGGCATCGAACAGGTATGCCCGCGTTTAACGGATTCCGGTGCCCGCTGGATGACACTGGGATGACAGAATTGCGACGACGCCTACGGTGCCGGCGGATCGCGGCGGCCCGCTGTTTATCCCCACAATCGGGCAGTGGCGATGCGCGCGCCCTCGGCGAGGGCGGCGAGCTTCGACCACACCACCGACGGCACCACTGGGTTCTGCTGCCCGGCGAAGGTGGCGAAGCCGCAATCGGTGCCGGCAATGACCCGCTCGCGGCCGACGATGTCGGCGTATTGGCAGATCCGCTGCGCGATCAGGCGCGGGTGCTCGACAAAGTTGGTGGTCGAATCTATGAGGCCCGGGATCAGCACCTTGTCGTCGGGAATCTTGCGGCCGCGCAGATCCTCCCACTCATGCGCGTGGCGCGGATTGGCCGCCTCGAACAGCAGCGCCGCCGGGCGCGCCCGCATGCAGGCGTCGAAGACCTTGGCGAGCGGGATATCGTGGGTATGCGGTCCCTCGTAATTGCCCCAGCAGATGTGGATGCGCATCCGGTCGGGCGGGATATTGGCGGTGGCGTGGTTGAGCGCCGATATGTTGCGGTCGGCGATGCGCAGGAATTCGTCGTCGGACAGGTGCTGGTACTGGTTATGCCGGGCCGAGCCGAGATCGGGCGCGTCGATCTGCAGGATGAAGCCGGCAGCAACGATTGCCTCGTATTCCACCTTCAGCGCCTCGGCCAAAGCCTCGACATAGGCATCCTCGTTTTTGTAGTAGGTGTCCGGCACGAATTTGGTCAGGACGCCCGGCGAGGCGGCGTTCATAAAGGCCTCGGTCGGCTCCGCGGCGGCGCAGGCCTCTTTCAGATTTCTAATATCGGTCTCGAGCGGGCGGCGATCGCGATAGGCGACCGGACCGGTGCAGCACGGCACCACAGCGCTGGCAAACCAGGAGGTGCCGCCGCGCATCTCGTGCAGCCGCTCGGCGAAATCGGGATGGTCGAGAATGTCGCGATGCGCCGCCGTCTGTGGCGGCTTGTCGAGCGCGCTGCCGCCGAAACTGCCGATGCCGGAAAGCCGGTGGCGAACGTAGAAAGTATAGGAGATCTTGCTCTGCTCGCCGTCGCAGACGCTGTCGATCCCGGCGGCTATCTGCTTGGCGACGACGTCACGCACCGCCTCCGCCAGCCGCATGTCGAACGTGGCCTGGTCCAACGGCTGGCCCATCTCGCGCGCTTCCAGAAACGCCAGCAGATCGCGCGGCCGCGGCAGGCTGCCGACATGGGTGGTCAGGATCCGCTCGGTGCTGCGCATCATGGTCGTCCCTCCCCTGCCCTGTCCGCGGACTCTGCGCCACGGCCCGAGGCACCGCAAGGCAACCTTGTCCACTCCTTGGGCACAAGGCATCGTGGCCGTGCCGCTATCGAGGAGAATCGGGGATGGCCGAATATCGCTTCTGCACCGTCGAGGACGAGGGACGGGTGCGCATCGTGACAATCAACCGTCCCGAGGTCATGAATGCGCTGCACAGCGAGGCGCATTGGGAATTCGACCAGATCTGGAACGAGTTCGCCGCCGATCCCGAATTGTGGGTCGGCATCGTCACCGGGGCGGGCGAGCGCGCCTTCTCGGCCGGCAACGACCTGAAGGTGCAGGCGGCCGGGCGGCGCGGGCCGCGTCCAGCGACCGGGTTTGCCGGGTTGTCGCTTCGCTTCGACCTCGACAAGCCGCTGATCGCCGCGGTCAACGGCGTGGCGATGGGCGGCGGCTTCGAGACCGCGCTCGCCTGCGACATCATCATAGCCGCCGAGAACGCGGTGTTTGCCTTGCCGGAGCCGCGGGTCGGGTTGATCGCCGGCAGCGGCGTGCATCGCCTGCCGCGCATGATCCCGCAGAAGCAGGCGCTCGGCATGATCCTGACCGGGCGGCGGGTGTCGGCGGCGGAAGGCAAGGAACTCGGCTTCGTCAACGAGGTGGTGCCGCAAGGGCAGGCGCTGGAAGGCGCCAAGCGCTGGGCGGCGCAGATCCTCGAATGCTCGCCGATGGCGATCCGTGCCTCGAAGCAGTCGGTTTATCGGAGCCTCGACGAGCCGACCTTGCAGGCGGCGATGACGACCACCTATCCGGCGGTCAAGGCCAACCTCGAAAGCCAGGACTACATCGAAGGGCCGCGCGCCTTCGCCGAACGGCGCAAGCCGAACTGGCAGAACCGGTAAAGGAAAAAGGTATTACCGCAGCGGGCACGGAGGCTTCGCTGAGGGCGCGGAGGGTGTATGACCCACAGCAACCCTCCGCGCTTCCTCCGCGTCCTCTGCGGTGAATAGTTTCTATTCTACAGCGCGTCGGCGATTGCGGCGCGGTAGCGGCGCAGTGCCCCGATATGGTCCGACAGCGTCTTGCCGCTGATTCGCTTGTGGTGGCGGCGGTTGAAGGTCGCTGTCAGGCACAGATGCGACGCGCCGGCCTGCTTCCAGAACCGCGCTTCTCGCGCCCAATCGGCCTCGCTCCCAGAACCCATCGATACCCAGACCTCGATGCCGATCTTGGCCGGGTCGCGCCCGGCCTGTTCGGTCAGCCGGCGCAACTGGCCGAACACGTCGAGCGCGCTCTGGTCCGGCGGATAGGCATTCGGCATCCAGCCGTCGCCCAGCTTGGCGATGCGCTCCAAGGTGCGTTCGTGATGCCCGCCGAACCACACCGGCACCTTGCCGGAGGCGGGGCGCGGGTTGATGCCGGCGTCCTCGATATTGTGCCAGCGGCCCTTGAAGCTGACATGCGGCGCGGCCCACAGCTTCTGCATGACCTCGATCTGCTCCTCCGAGCGGCGGCCGCGATTGTGGAAGTTCTCGTTGAGCCCGACGAACTCGACCTCGTTCCAGCCGACCCCGATGCCGAGCCGGAAGCGGCCGCCGCACAACGCGTCGAGGCAGGCGGCCTGCTTGGCGACCAGCGCGGTCTGGCGCTGCGGCAGGATCAACACGCCGGTCGAGAAGCCGAGCTTCGGCGTCACCCCGGCGAGATAGCCGAACAGCACGAACGGGTCGTGATAGAGGCCGTCCGCAACACGCTCGTCCGACGGACGGCTCGCCGGGTTGGCCCCGAGCACGTGGTCGGGCGCCTCGATAAAGTCGTAGCCGATCGATTCGGCGGCCTGCGCATATTCCCGCAAGACCGCCGGCTCGCCACCGATATCGCCGAGCGGCAATAACGCGCCCAATTCCATGCTTCTTCTCCCTGGCTGGGGTCCAGGGGAAGCTTACACCAAAAGCGGCGCGGCTACGGCTTTATGGAGCGCGGCCGATGACGGCGATCAGTGGGTCCTGTTCGTCCTCGATCCATTCGGCGAGGCGATGCGTCACGATGCCCTCGAACCCGGCATGGCGCAGGTACAACTCGACCAGCCGGGCGTGGCCGTCATCGTCGAGACCGCGCCAGACCGCCACCGCCTTGGTCGGAAAGCAGCGATTGGAAAAGCTGATCACGACGGCGCCGCCCGGCCGCAACACGCGCGCCACCTCGCGAAGTACATCTACCGGCTGCTGCAGGTACTGGATCGAGACGCAGATCATGACAGCGTCGATGCTGCCGTCGGCGAGCGGCAGCGCGGTATCGCGGTTCAGATTCTGCGTGAACCAGCGACTGAGCCGCGGGTTGGCGGCCAGCTCGGCCGCGTTCATGCCGTGGCCGATCACCCCGGCGTAATCGATCTCGGGCGGCAGGTGGCTGACCCAGCTGCTCATCAGATCGAGCAGCACGCCGCCCGACGGCAGCATGCGGCGATAGAATTCGGTCAGCGCCGCGACGGCGTTGTCGTCGATGTGATAGACCAGCCGCGGCGGCTCGTAGAACAGCTCGTCCTCGGTCGCATCGAGCTTGGCGAAAGCGCCTTGCGGCAGGCCGAGATCGTCGCCCATATCTCAGATCACCCGCTCCGCGCGCAGCGCCGCGATCTCACCGTCGGCGAAGCCGCAATCGCGCAGCACCGCTTGCGTGTCGGCGCCGAGCGCCGGCGCGGGCTCGCGCGGAGCCTCCGAGGCATTGTCGCGGATCGGGCCGGCCACCATGCGGGCCGGACCGTACTGCTGGATGCCGCCGCGCTCGGCGACAAACGGGCTGTCGAGCGCCGCCTGCAGATCGTTGACCGGCGCCGCCGGGACCTGCCCGGCGAAATGCGCGAGCCATTCTGCGGTCGTGTGCGCCGACAGCGCCTCGTCGAGCATCCGGTTGACGGTCTCGCGGTTGGCGAGCCGGTCCTTGAAGCTGTGGAAGCGCGGGTCTTCGGCCCATTCCGGCCGGCCCAGCCGCTCGCACAGGATCGGCCAGAACTTCTCCTTGTTGCACATGATGAAGATAAAGCCGTCCGCCGTGCGGTAGAGCTGGCTCGGCACCAGCGAGGGGTGGCCCGAGCGCGGCTCGCGGCCCTGCACGTGGCCGGCGTTGAGATACCAGGTCGAGAGATAGCAGAGGTTTTGCAGCGCCGCGTCGAACAGGCTGACATCGAGATCGCGGCCGCGGCCGGTCTCGCGCGCCGCCAGCACCCCCGACACCAGCGCGAAAGCGGCGAAAAGGCCGGTCATCAGATCGACGATCGAGAGGCCCATGCGGGTCGGCGCGCCGTCGGGCTCGCCGGTCAGCGACAGATAGCCGGCTTCGGCCTGCATCAGATAGTCGTAGCCCGGCCAATGCGCGCGCGAGCCGTCGCGGCCGTAGGCCGAGAGATGCGCGCAGACGATCTTCGGATTGGCGGGCATCAGCGCGTCGTAGGTCAGGCCGAGCTTTGCCGGCAGATCGCCGCGCAGATTGTCGAAGAGCGCGTCGGCGCGCGCCGCCAACGCGTGCAACACCCGCGCCGCCGCAGGTTTCTTCAGGTCGAGGGTGATGCTCTTCTTGTTGCGGTTGAAGCTGTGGAAGAACTGGCTGTCGTCGGGGCCAAAGAAAAACGGCCCGACCCGGCGCGCCATGTCGCCGCCATCGGCCGGGTTCTCGATCTTGATCACCTCGGCGCCGAGATCGGCCAATTGCATCGAACCATATGGCCCGGCGCCATATTGCTCGACCGCGATGACCCGCAGCCCGGAAAGAACGGGAAACATGAAAGGCGACCCTAAACCCGTTCATGACCGGGCTTGGCCCGGTCATCCACGAGAGGCGGCACCGAAGCGGCTCGTGGATGGCCGGACCAAGTCCGGCCATGAACGATGAGGGGGTTGCACATCGCCGCTACACCTTGTTCCGG
>Ga0209380_10001249_pt1 | contig 17364 bp, 13 predicted proteins | sample HubBroMetageWFT6_FD_188347 | JGI IMG/M metagenome (GOLD analysis project Ga0209380, IMG submission 188347) | Warmed and freeze-thawed soil microbial communities from the Hubbard Brook experimental Forest, New Hampshire - Hubbard Brook CCASE Soil... | ecosystem: Environmental > Terrestrial >...
TTCCCCCAGCACTAAAACCGCCCCTCCGGCCGCCCCACCCCGGCGTTCCAATCTATATCCCACAACCCCTCCGATTCCCTCTCCCCCAGCCAGGAATGTGCAAAAAAGTGACAAAAATTTCCAACATCACCCTTGACACAAATAGTCTTATAAGCTATATTATGTTTATATCGTGGGGTGGTTAAATGCGATGAATTGTTCTATCGTGGATTTGTCGGGGCCGATGACTCGGCGGTTGTTTACGAACGTCGTGGGAGTGGCGGTGATGGTTAGGGCGTGACCTTCTTCGATGGTTTGCTTCACTTGATTGGCGGTTTCTGGGTTTATCATGCAGGCTCGATAGGCGTCTGGATTCAATCCTTGTTGATTTGCTAAATCTTGCAGCTTATCCGAGACGTTTGAAGGGGTAATTGTGTCTTGGGCGTCAAAGATGGCGTCGTGGATTTTCCAGAAGGCGGCGGGGCTTTGTTGGAAGGCGCACTGGCTGGCGATCGCGGCGGACATAGCCCAGGGGTGAATGTCGGTTAGGGGGTAGTGCTTGAAGACCAGGCGGACCTCTGGATGGCGCGGTAGGAGATCTCTAAGAACTAAATCAAGTTGACGGCATGAGGGGCACTCGAAATCTGCGAACTCGATTAGAGTGATTTTGGCATCCTCGGGGCCCAGTGACGGTGAATTACCGGCGTGAAGTTTGGATTTGATTTCGGCGAAGGGGTCGACAGACATGTCTGTGAGCTCGCCTCGCAGTAGGAAATTGCCGGTTTTTGAGACGTAGACGACCGCGGTGTCGGACTGTCCTCCCATCGAGACGGTTACGGGAACTTGGAGCAAGTCGGCAATGGGCGAGGGTTTGGGCGGACCGACTTTGACGTCAAAGGCCGGGCCCCAGGCGTACAAATTCCTTAAATATTGCTCCACGCGGTTCTCAATGGTTTCTGATTTCGTGTTTGGCGAATCGGCTGCTTTGGGACCTGGGGATTTTTCCTTTCCCGAGACCGTTTGAGCCACTGAAGGCAAGCGGAAAACCGTAAGAAGTAAGAGGGCGCAAAGGAACATTTTTCGGAACACGGTGGGGCTCCTCTCAGGGATTGAATTTTTGAACGATTGGAAAAGGGCGGCCCAGTCCAAAGGCCCGGGAGGTAATTTTTAGGCCGGGAGGGGCTTGCCTTCTTTTATATTCATTGCGGTCTACTTTGCCGGCGATGGAACGAACTAAATCGAGATTCAAATCACACTTGGCGGCTATTTCCTCAGGGCTCTTTACCTCTTCGATATAGGCCTTCAAGATGCGGTCCAGAACATCGTACGGAGGAAGGGAATCCTGATCCATCTGATTCGGGCGAAGCTCGGCGGATGGCGGCTTTTCGATGGAGGCGCGGGGGATGAGTTCCCTTTCGCGATTGATCAGTTCCGCGAGTGCATAGACCATCGTTTTGGGGACGTCCGAAAGCATAGCCAGGCCGCCTGCCATGTCTCCGTAGAGAGTGCAATACCCTACCGCCATTTCCGATTTATTTCCTGTGCTAAGAACCATGGAGCCAAACTTGTTTGATAGTGCCATCAAATAATTGCCACGCACTCTCGCCTGAAGATTCTCCTCGGTCTCGTCTTCCGGACGGCCGCGGAAAGCGTTAGCGAGCAGGGCTCGATAGGACTGGAAGACATCGGTAATGGGAATTGTTTGAAACTCGATTCCCAGATTCTCCGCTAGCCGCCGGGCATCGGCGCGACTTCCTTCGGAGGAGTATGGCCCTGGCATGGAAACGCCAAGGACATTTTCGCGGCCCAGGGCGGCGACGGCAACGGCGGCTACAACGGAGGAATCGATGCCTCCGCTGAGGCCCTCGACAATCGAGTGGAAGCCAGACTTACAAACGTAGTCGCGAGTTCCGCAAATAAGGGCTTGCAGGACGAGATCGAGTTCGGTCGCGGGCTGGGGGTGAAGGTCGCCCGAGTTCGTATCGGTGTCAAAAATGACGACGTCTTCCACGAAGGAACTGGCTTGAGCAGGGACACGGCCGTCGGGCAAGACCACGACGCTGCCCCCATCGAAGACTAGACTGTCGTTACCGCCAACCTGATTGACGTAGATGACTGGCCGGTCGTGCGACTTGGCCAGCGCGCGCAACATGTCCATGCGCAGGGCTCGCTTATCGATCGTGTAGGGGGAGCCGGAGATATTGATGATCAGGCCGGCGTTTTTGGCAATCAGTTCGGCGACAGGATCGCGCTCGTAAAGGGGCTTGGCCCAGAATGTTTTATCGTTCCAAATATCTTCGCAGATGGTGATGCCCAGATTTTGTCCGCCAAAGGAAAAAACATTTTGCGTCGCGGCGGGTTGAAAATATCGAGATTCGTCGAACACATCGTAGGTGGGGAGCAGCATTTTGTGCTGGACGAACGCGATTTTTCCGTTGGCCAGGAGGGCCGCCGCGTTGGTGGCGGATTTTCCAGTCGATCCAGTTGCGCGGGCCGCGTAGCCGACGATGGAGGGAATTGGCAACTGTTTCGCCAGGCAAGCCAATTCCCTTTCGTTGCGGTCAATAAATTGAGGGCGCTCAATCAGGTCCATCGGCAGGTAGCCGCAGAGACACAGTTCGGAGAAAACGGCCAAGTCCGCGCCGCGCTCGGCTGCGCGCCGGGCAAAATCCAAAATCCTGGCGGAATTTCCGGCGAAATCGCCGACGGTGGGATTTAACTGGGCAAGCGCGATTTTCATGAGCGGCCTATAGAATACGGGCCATGGTAACGCATTGCAACGAGTTCACTACGGTCTGCATAAACGGCAGATGAAAAAGAAAATGGGCCTGAGCGATGACTCGCAAAGGCCCATGCGCAAAAGCGTCCCAAACGGGAAAGTATCGCGGCGTTCTTAAACGCTGAACGAACTGCCACAGCCGCAGGTGCTCTTGACGTTCGGGTTATTAAACTTGAAGCCGGCGCCTTCCAGCGTCTCGATATAGTCGATGGAGACGCCTTCCAGGTACATTTCGCTCATCTGATCGACGAGGACCTTGAGACCGTCGAACTCATAGACGTTGTCAGTCGGATTTTCCGAATTCTCAAACGCCATGTGATAGCTGAAGCCTGAGCAGCCTCCGCCTACGACGGCCACGCGGAGCGCCACCGGGGCGGGGTTCTGCTGGCCCATAATTTCTTTAACCTTCGTTGTCGCCACTGGAGTAACTGTAATCATTTCAGTGTTTTCACTCCCTGCCGGTTTCGGCGAGATTTCTTCCAGGAACATTATAACACAGGATGCAAGTGCTTGGCCTCGTACAGCAAATCTTGTCTTTCACTATACCCGATTTGATGCAGTGGATCGGCAGAAGTTTCGCTTGGGTGAGTCTCCTGTGTCGCACTTGTATGGGCTTGATTCGAGGGCCGAAATTTTCCCATCACTGGCGTGGCGGCTACGGCATGTCGTCTCCGTCGGGACTTTCCGGATGATGGCAAAGGATTGCAATCATTCGATGGCGATTTTCGACAAAGTTCGGGCTTTCCCTTAAGATGATCGAAACTATGACACACAAAATTACTCTTCTTCCTGGGGACGGGATCGGGCCTGAAGTGGCGAATGCGGCCAGGCAGATTGTGGAGGCCTCGGGGGTTTCGGTGGAATGGGAAGTGTTCGCGGCGCCGCTTGAGGACGGCAAACGCGTGGGGGATTTTCCGCGCGAGCAAGCGGTGGAATCGGTGCGGCGCACGCACGTAGCATTGAAGGGGCCGATGGCCACTGCTGTCGCGGAAGGACCCCCGAGCATTAATGTGGCGCTTCGCAAGGAACTGGACCTCTATGCCAACCTGCGTCCGGTGCGCAATGTTGCCGGCGTTTCTTCTCGTTGGTCGGGTGTGGACCTGGTTATCGTGCGGGAAAATACCGAGGATCTGTACGCGGGGCTCGAACACACGGTGGTTCCCGGGGTTGTGGAGAGCTTGAAGATTATCACGGAGCATGCTTCGACGCGCATCGCCCGGTTCGCATTTGAATACTCGCGCAAGAATGGACGCAAGAAAATTCATGCGATCCACAAAGCCAACATCATGAAACTTTCCGACGGGCTTTTCCTGAGTTCCATTCGCGCGGTGTCGAAAAAATATCCGGAGATCGAATATCGCGAACTGATTGTGGACAATGCGTGCATGCAATTGGTGATGAATCCGGCGCAGTTCGACGTTCTGCTGCTGCCGAATCTTTATGGGGACGTGGTCAGCGATCTCGCGGCTGGCTTGGTGGGAGGACTGGGTGTCGTGCCCAGCGGGAACATTGGAGATGTGGCTGCCTTGTTTGAAGCCGTTCACGGGACGGCGCCCGATATCGTCGGCAAAGGGATTGCCAATCCGACGGCCATCGTGATGTCGGCGGCCATGATGCTGAATTATTTGAACGAAGGGGACGCTTCACGCCGAATTCTTGGCGCTCTTGACAAAGTGTATCGTGAGGGAAAGCACACGACGCGCGACGTTGGGGGTACGGGGACGACGCAGGAGTTTACGCGGGCGGTGATTGAGGAGATGGGCGCGATTGGGTAGCGCAGACTTTAGTCTGTGGGGTTCCATTTGATCTTGGCTAGCGCGCTTGGCTCGGGTTCTTGGATGGACACCCACAGACTGAAGTCTGTGCTACTTAAAAACCTGCAGGGCGTTCTTCTGCTACTCCGAGAATTTTCTCCAGGGCGAGGCCTGCGCGGCCTAAAGTGCCTTCGTCGAAAAGTCGGCCAATCAGGGTGACACCGTGAGGGACGCGGCGCGGCGGGTTGAATTTAGGAAGCGGTTTTTTGGGATCCGGCGCCCAATCGCTGCGCGCGGTGGATACTTCGACGAAGCCGGCGCGTAGCGTGAGCGAGGGATGGCCCGTGAAATTTGTGATGGTTAGCATTTCGTCGCGCAGCGAAGGCACCAGGAGCAAGTCCACGCCGGAGAAAACGCGAGCCATTTCCATAGCCACGCTGCGGCGGAAGCGGTCGGTCTGCACGAAGTCCACGGCCGAAAGAAAACGCGACTGGCGGAAAATGTTGGGCCAGGCGTCGGGAACCTGAGCCTTCAACCGGTCAACGCCGTGGCTCAGTGTGAGCTCTTCAAATGCGGCCGCCGCTTCAGCAAACAGGATCAGGTCCAGCGAGTCATAAGGCCAGTCAGGGATCGACACCTCAACTGGAACCATGCCCGCTTTCCGAACCGCGTCCAAGGCATTGCGGTCCACATCGGTTGCGGGGTTCTCTTTCATCCAGCCGGGGAAATATCCCACGCGCAGACCTTGCACGCTCGCGCCGGAGTCGAAATCAAGCTTGCTGGGCACGCTGGACAAGTCTCCGGGGTCCGGTCCGGAGATGGCGTGCAGCACCAACATGGCGTCCCCAACGCTGCGAGTCATCGGGCCAAGCTTGTCCAGCGACCAGCACAGAGTCATGGCCCCGGTGCGCGGCACGCGGCCGTAGGTGGGACGCAAACCGGTAATGCCGCAACGCATGGAGGGGCTTACGATGCTGCCGTCCGTCTCGCTCCCGATCGCGAAGCCTACAAGTCCCGCCGCGGTGGCAGCGCCAGGGCCGGCGCTTGAACCAGACGATCCCTCTTCGAGCAGCCACGGGTTCATGGTTTGTCCGCCGAACCAGATATCGTTGAGCGCCAGAGCGCCCATGCTGAGCTTCGCAACTAGGACCGCGCCTGCGTCATTGAGGCGTTTCACCACTGCGGCGTCCGCTGTGGGAACGCGGTTTCGGAAGGGCTCGGCGCCGTAGGTGGTGGCAATTCCTGCTGTATCCAGGAGGTCCTTAGCGCCCCACGGGATTCCATGCAGCGGGCCGCGGTACTTCCCTGCTGCAATTTCGGCGTCGGCCTTCTTGGCTTGGGCGAGCGCGGAATCTCGCGCCAAGGTAATGACGCAGCGCAACTTGGGATCGAATTTCTCCAGGCGGTCGAGATAAATTTGCGTGAGCCGCACGGAGGTAAGTTTTCGCTGCTCCATCCAGCGCGAGAGCTGCGTCAGGGGCGCGAACGCAATTTCGTCATCCTTTGCGGGCAGTGATCCTGGGTCGATTGGTTTGAAGACGAAGCGGTCGCGCTCCGGGCCGCGCTTTTCGCCGATCAGCACCGGATCCCAGCGCGACCAGGGGGCTAGCGACGGCTCCAGCGCAACCTTTCGAGGGCCGGTACGCCGTTCGTAAACCGCGGCGATGTTCATTCTCCAGCTTCCGGCCGCGAGGTCGCGTTCCGCGCTGGTCAGATTGACCTGCATGAGTTTCTCTGCTTCGGCAAATGTTGCAGGCGACACTTCCGGTCCGGCAGGTGGCGAAGTGCCGAACGCGGGTGGCGCGCCGGGAGGAGCTTCCGCAACTTTTTGTGACTTGCCGCGGCGGCATCCCGTGGCTGCGCTCAGCAAGGCGAGGGTGGAATATGTTAAGAATTCCCTGCGCGATTTTGACATTTCTCCTCCGAATCGAGCAGTGACCAGTGACTGGTGAATAGTGAATGGTGACTGGTGGAAACCCAATCCAATCTGGGCGCTTGCCATCGCCGGTCGTTTTCACCATTCACCGGTCACTAGTCACCAGTCACAGTTCCTCGTCCTTCGTCTCGCGCGCGGCAAGCAGGCCGACGAACGTCAAGGCCGCTGCGCCGGTGAGGTAGTAGCCGACGTATTGTAGGCCGTAAGTCTTGGCCAGCCACGTGGCGATGTACGGCGCGAGCGAAGCGCCGAAAATACCGGCGAAGGTGAACGTCAGCGAACTGCCGGTGTAACGCACCGAAGTCGGAAAAAGTTCGGACAGCACCGTGCCAAGCGGGCCGTAGGTCAGGCCCATCAGGGATAGGCCGACCGTCATCATCAGTACAGCTCCCGTCGTCCCGGCGAGAAACATAGGCGCCATAATCAGTCCGAATGCGCCGATGGCCGCGGTTACCCAGAGGAGCGTGCTGCGGCGTCCGCGTTCGGCGAGGATTGCGCCGATGGGGATGAAAATTGCGAAAAACAGTATGGCGAAAAGCTGCATCACCAGAAACTTCTGGCGACTGTAGCCGAGCGCAGTGGTGCCCCAGGACAACGAGAAGACCGTCATCAAGTAAAAGATTACGAATGTTGCGAGCGCAACAAGCGTGCCCACCAGCACCGTTCCAGGGTGCTCGCGGAATACGGTCAGCATCGGCACCTTCACGCGCTCCCGGCGGCTGAGGGCGTCGCGGAACACGGGCGTCTCGGTGATCGTCAGCCGCACGTAGAGGCCGACGAGCACCAGCGCGGCGCTGGCCAGAAACGGAATGCGCCAACCGAAGGCGAAGAATTGCTGGTCGGTAAGCCATCTGGAGAGCGCCAGAAATATGCCGCCGGAAAAAAGGAATCCGATGGGCGCGCCGAGCTGCGGAAACATGCCGTACCAGGCGCGCTTTCCCGGCGGCGCGTTCTCAATCGCCAGCAGCACCGCGCCTCCCCACTCGCCGCCGAGGCCCAGTCCCTGCCCAAAACGAAACAGCGCAAGCAGCGCCGGCGCTGCCACACCGATCGTGCCGTAAGTTGGCAGAGCGCCAATGGCAACGGTGGAGAGTCCCATGGTGAGGAGCGCGGCAACAAGTGTCGCCTTGCGTCCAACGCGATCGCCGAAATGGCCGAACAGCGCCGAACCGACAGGCCGCGCAAAAAACGCAATTGCAAAAGTCGCGAGCGAAGCGAACGTCGCGGAGGCCGGATCGGTCGACGGGAAAAATAATTTAGGGAATACAAGTACAGCGGCGGTCGCAAAAATGTAAAAGTCGAAGAACTCGATCGTCGTTCCGATCAGGCTGGCAAAGAGCACCTGGGCAGGCGTGTTGACAGCCACGCCCGCACGGGGGTAGTCCTGGCCAACCGCAACGCCGCTGTCAGGGGTCTCGGGCAACGGCGTCCAGCTTACCTCATGTGCGCCTCGAATCAACTTCCGGATTGCCGTATTCTCTACCCCGATGCGGTCCTGTTCGATTGCGGCGAGAAGTTTCTTCATGTGAAAATCGTTGCGATGGTTCTACTCTTTAGGAGGTTGGAGCTTCAACCCCTTAAGCTTCACGGCGCGTCCTACCAAGGTGTTGCAATTCCTGGTGTAAAGCCGCATCTTCAATGATAGTCTCCGAGACTACTAAGCGGCCTTGCAACTGATTTCTCTTGCCGGAGGGGCCATGTTACGTCTCCGTCTTTTCTTGTGCGTCGTCGCAGTCGCTTCCGTGGCGGCGTATTGCTCAGCGACCGATCGCATTCTCTTTTTGCACCTCGCCCCGACGCAAGCTGCCCTGTTTATCTCCAACGCGGACGGCTCCGGAGAACGGCCCCTCATGCAATCGGGTTCGCTCGATTACAATCCCGCGTGGTCACCCAAGGGAGATTGGATCGTCTTCACATCGGAGCGCGCCGGCTCGGCTGATCTGTATCGCATACGCCCGGACGGCACAGGTCTCGATCGCCTGACGGACGATCCTGCCTACGACGACCAGGCTGCATTCTCCCCCGACGGCAAACAGATTGTATTCGTTTCGACGCGTGCCTCTGGAACTGCCAACCTGTGGATCCTCGATGCTGCCTCGCACAAAGCTAAACCTCTGACCTCCGGCCACAGCGGCGACTTCCGCCCTGCGTGGTCACCCGACGGCCAATGGATCGCATTCTCCTCGGATCGCGGGAGCGATCTTCCGCTGGCGAAAGGACGATGGGAACGGCTGCACGTGGTGGACATTTACGTCATACGGCCGGACGGCTCGGGACTGAAACGCATCTCGGAGCACGGAAATTTCTGCGGCAGTCCTAAGTGGACTCGCGATAGCCAGAGCGTCGTCGCTTATTGCATGTCGGCGGAAGAAACTTGGACTTATCGTGCTGGGACGGAAGATGGCGAGACCAATCTGGCGCAAATCAATATTGCCGACGGCAAGACAACCCCTGTGACCGCCGGTCCGGGCGTCAAAGAATACCCGTCCGTGCTGCCGTCGGGCGAGATCGCCTATGTTCGCCGTCAGAGTCCCGTGCAGGGAGTCTTTTATGCCGGCGGAAAGGCCGGTCCGGCGGGCTCGGATGTGCGCTCTCCTTCCTGGTCGCCGGAGGGAACCCATGTCGTCTACAGCCGGTACACAACGAAACGCACGGCTGAACCAGTGAAGGTCTGGAGCCGAAATCCCAAGTATGAACTGTTCACCACAGCATTCTTGCCCGCATACGATCCGACAGGTGAGCGTTTCGCAGTTACGATGGTGGTGGGCCCCAGCCAAACGACCAGCTTGATGATCGTCGATGAAGGAAAGCCGGCCCGATCGATTTTGGAGCGGAAGGAATTAATTCTTGGCCCACAATGGTCTCCCGATGGCCGGCAGATTGTTTTTGGCACCGGGGGCTTCACTTCGTTTCTGGACTTCGCTGTCGGCGGGAAAAAGCCGATCGATCGTGTGAACGGCGGAGCGCAAGTCGCTATGATCAACGCCGACGGATCGGAATTTCACCTCATCACTTCGGGCCCCAACAACAACGCATTTGCTTCCTTTGCGCCCGATGGCAAGCAGATCGTCTACCGCACCGCGGGCCCTGACAGCGAAGGGTTGCGAGTCATGAATCTCGAGGATCGCTCCATTACCGTGCTGACCAACAAGTATGACAACTTCCCTGCCTGGTCTCCGCGAGGCGATCTGATTGCTTTTATCCGCAAAATTGACGGAAATTTTGAAGTGTTTACGATTCGACCGGATGGAAAAGATTTGCGCCAGTTGACCAATAGCCCCGGCAACGAAGCGCATCTGGCCTGGTCGCCAGATGGTCAACGGCTTGCCTTTGCCAGCACGCGGATGGGATTTAAAGACGAAGCGCTCTACTCCGGCGCGCCGCAGCCCTACGGCGAAATATTCGTCATGCGCTATGACGGCACCCAACTCGAGCAACTTACCGACAACCAGTGGGAAGACGGCGGGCCGGCGTGGCAGCCTCGCAATCCGAATCCGACCGCCGCGTCGGCCCGCTCGAAATGACGTTGCCCAATGGGGGCTCGACGTTGCGCCCCTTATTTCTCCCGCGACGGCTCCCAACGAAGGCCCAGAGAAACTGTCGGCTGATAGTACTCGCGCTGAATCATGAATTGCGAACTGCCCTGATAGAAGCCGAACACTTCATTGTTGAGATCCAGCGCTTGGGCTACAACGGTCAGACCGTGATTGAGCTTTACGCTGCCCTGTGCGTCGACCTGAGCATGCGTGTAGAAGTAAACGTCGCCGAGTGGCCCCTTCAAGCCTCCCGGGGTTCCGTTCGTAAAGTTATATAAATCGATATTCGCCTCGTTGTACGAAACACCCAAGCGGAGCGAGAACCGGCCCCGGTCGTATGTCGGGCTGAAGTTGAAGGCGTTGGGTGAAGTCCTCGGAAGCATGGGAGTATCTGAACGGTTTGGAATCCCGTTCGCTCGCGACGCCGTATAGCCGTAGTTCGCAGACAGTCCAAGCCCGGCCCAGGCTCCGGGCAGCGATGAGAAGTGCTGCAAGTAGGCCACCTCCAAACCGGTGACCCAACCCGAGCCAGTATTGACGGGTTGCTGGACCAGGTAGTTGCCCGTGGGCCCGCCCGCGGGCGTAAACGGGTTGACGGTTTGCTGCACGGTGACGATCGGGTCATGCAGGAATTTGTAGAAAAAGCCTGCCGAGAATACGCCGAAAGTTTTGAAATAGTGGTCGTACAGGACATCGAGGTCATCGCCCGTTTCGGCATGAAGATTGGGATTGCCGAGCGAAGCCTGGAACGGATTGGTGCCGTTGCCTTTGATGGTCCAGCTAATGGCCTGCGCAAGTTCCGACGGGTCGGGGCGGGAAAGGCCGCGCGCGTAGAAAAAGCGCAGATTGTCATCCGCGCTCACCGCGTACTTCAGCGATGCGCTGGGCAGGTACGTGATGTAGGTACCGCTGAATTTGTTTGGAGTGATTGTACCGGTGTCCTTAGAGAACGAAAAGTTGCTAACGTTTTCGCTCGTGGCCTCGATACGCAGTCCGGCGATGAATCGCCACTTGGTGGAGAGGTCAATGCTGTTCATGAAGTAGCCGGCGCCGACCTTCTCGATCAAATCGTATTCCTGACCATCTTGCCCTTGCGTGCTGGATTGAGAAAACATCGTCGGATTCGCATTTACAAACTTGAACACGTCCTCAAAGCTCGGGTTGTAGCCCAAGGTGTAGTTGCCGCCGTTGTAGTAGTTGGGATTGATCATGGCGTTCGGGAACTGCGTCATCGGGATGACGCCGGTGGGGTGGTACGTCACGACGTAACCGTCGTTAAATTTGTGCGCGTTCCGGAATCGTCCGCCGATTTCGATCGTCGCGAGCTTCGAGCCGATGTGATAACGTTTTGCGCCCGAGCCAGAAGCTTCGATGTTGAGCTGAGCGGAGGGCCCGAGATCGTGGGTGACGCGAGTCAATTGATAGTTCGACGGGGTGTTGATCTCTGTAAAGCAGGCATCGCTCCAGCGCGGCAGGAATTCGTTGGCCGTTGCGGCTGGCTCATACTGGCACGTGCTGCTGGCGAAAGTGGTAACCGGCCCGAAGTTCGCGTCAGAGAAGGCCGAGTTTCCGTACCAGGCGCGCGAAACTGCGACGTCCCAAGAAAACCAAGCCGTCGAGAGGTTGTGCACGCCGCCCAGGACGAGATTGCTGACTCCGATGTCGGGATTTCTCAGTTCGGCATCGGCGGTTGGCGGAGCGGACGTTACGCACGCCGTGTTCGACGCGTTCGGGACGCAGCCCTCGTTGCTCGGATTGTCCAAGCTGACGACGTTTGGCGAGTTGTCAATCAGTGAGTAAAGGAACCGATCGCCGTAGTTGTGGAAGTCGGAGTAGAACGCGCGAAGGTAAATGTCCGACGCTTCGGAAATTTTGTAGTCGGTGCTTCCGCTAAGCCCCCAGCGCGTTCGGAAGTACTGATACTGGCGAAGGTCCATTCCGGTTTTCCAGTTTTGCACCGAGCCGTCGGCGAGTGTCGCCACGTCCGGAATGGGTTCGATGTCATCAATTCCGCGCCCGTTCCAGTCGTAGGAACCACCGATCAACGCGCCGAATTTCTTGTCCGGGCCGAAGCGGTATCCGATCGTTCCGTCCTCTCCCGTTTCTCCGCGGCCGTGAATGATCGGCGTATAGCCGCCTATGCCGCTTATGGAAATCGTGGGAAGATTGGTGGCCATTTTCGTAACCAGGTTGACGGATCCGCCTATGCCATCACCTTCCATGTTTGGCGCCAGCGTCTTGCTGACTTGAACTGACTCCATCATGTCCGCTGGAATCACGTCGAATTTCACTTGCCGAACGGTCGGCTCGGGCGACGGAATATCGACGCCGTCGATGGTCGCGTTCGTCAGCCGTGGCTCAAGTCCGCGCACCTGGACGTACTTCCCTTCCCCTTCGTCGCGCTCCAGCGTGACGCTGGGCAGGCGGCCCAGCGCGTCAGCCAGGTTGGCGTTCGGCAAGCTGCGGATAACTTCTTCCGGCATCACCTGCACGAGGTTATCGGCACTGCGTTCGATGTTGACGGCCTCGGTTTCGCCAGTGAGGCGGGGCGCTGTCACCAAAATCGACTCGCTCTGCGACTGCACGCCAAGTTTCGCTTCAATGTTCACAGTCTGGCCTGAGGCGACGGTCACCGCCTGCTCAAATTTTGTGAATCCCACATAGTTAATCGTGAGCGTGTAGTTTCCCGGCGCAACGCCGTTGATAAAGAATCGCCCCTGTTCGTCCGACACGACATTGAGCGTCGGCGACTCCAAAGTGACTTGCGCGCCAATAAGCACAGCACCAGCTTGGTCCGTGACAAGCCCTGATATCGCGCCCTTTTGCCCCTGCGCCGTGGTCTGTTGGGCTTGCCCCAAAACCAATAGAATCAAAATGAATATACTCATCCACCTTGATAATTCGGCTGATCGATAATTCATTTTTTCTCCCTGTGCGGTGAGTTTCAGATTTCGACGGCACACCAAAAATCGCGACGCGGGCTGGGGCGCGTCAGCGTTGAAATGCGCTCATATCCATAGCGCCATTTGAATTCCCCATTGTTAATGGAGCGTGACGCTTTTGTTGCCGCGAGGTAAATTCTGTAATCAAAATTACCGCGCAGCTGGTGCGGAGGGCGTCACGATTGGGTGCCGGCTGAGCGGATGGAGCATTGACAAGTCGAAGGGTGTCGGCAAGAATATGTTTTTGGAACCCTCAAATTTTGGAGGCTCGACGTGGCGTATTCGGCTCCTAGCATCGAGGAATTTCAGGCGGGGACAGTCGTCAAGCACTCGCCCATTTCCACGGGCACGACAACTCAGAGAAAGCGCAAGCCCCATATCCTTGCGGTCATTAACGAATGCTGTACGGGGTGCGCCGGCTCGCCGGCCTGCGTTGAGTACTGCCCCGTGGCGGATTGCATGTACTGGGCGCCGGACGAGGACCACGCCCCCTTTGGCCGCATCATCGTCGATCCCCTTCTCTGCATCGGCTGCAAGCTGTGCACCAGCAAAGGCCCCGACGGCGCGTTCCTGGAAGGCTGCCCGTGGGACGCTATTGACATGGTTCCCCTCGCGGAGTTTGAAGGTGCGAACGGCGCAATGCCGTTTTGAGAAGGTGTGACTGGTGACTGGTGATTAGTGACAGGTGATTCGCCGGACTCGAGTCCCAGTGAACGGCAATTCGTGGATTGTGATTCGTAATTCGTGAAACCCTAAGAAGTAGAGTTCCCTTGTTTTCTCGACCTTTCCCTTCGACATTTACTTTGTGAAATTAGACCCTTAAAGAATAAAACTACGCAAGTATACGCTGGTTTTTCACCAGTCACCGGTCACTAGTCACCAGTCACTGCTTTTTGCTCCGCGCGGAAATTTCGCGGGCCGTCAGCGACGCCTGCTGCTGAATCTGCGGCGGCATTCCTTCCGTACCTCGGACGTAGGGACTGACGGCGGGCAGGTCTTCCATTTGGCCAATTAAATATAGCGCGCGCAAGGATTCCCACACCATTTCGGAGCTGGGATCGACGAGCAGCAATGGGTCGCCGGATTTGACCTGCGCGTTGTCGGGGGAAATCCACTGGCGGATCGTGCCCGGGACTTCGGAGCGGATCTCCGTACTTTCGCTGCCAACCGTGAGGTGCGCGAGCAAGGTGCCGGGGTTGATCACGTCTCCGGGCTTGAGACGGATCGAGAGAATGCCGCTGCGCTGCGCGGCCACTGTGTAAGGCGCGAGCATTCCCGCGATAAGGGCGTGGCCCGCGGAATCGGCAAAGCGCACGAGCGAGAGAGCCGCGTTGCGCTGCACCATGGGATTCGCGTCGGCAAGCTGCCTTAACAGCGCGGCGTGAAATTGCGGCGACTGGTTGTCCTGGCCCATGACCCACGCGGCGGTCACGCGCAATTCATCGCTTCCCTTCTCTGAAAAATTGATCACTTCGGGATACCAGACTTTCGCCGACTCGCGGATTCCGGGATTCGGGCTCATGATCCGGTCGGCGATTTGGGAGAGCGCGTGCTGCTCGCGGCGGGGGTGCAGTGTGTCAGCAAAGTAGGAGGCAAGATCGGCGTCGTTCAGCGGCCGCGTGAACGTGGTCATGTACCACAGCAGGAACGGCATCAGCACAAATGCAAAAGTAAGGACGAGAATGGCGACGAGCCACTTCTTGGCCATCCCCGGTTTGGCCGGGGCGGCCGGAGATTCCGCGGCATGTGGCACGCTATTCATCGCGCATTTGCCATAGTCATCGTTCTATCGTAACTCAAGTGTCAGAGGTTTTCGTAGCGCCGGCGTCTCGCCGGCAATTTTGCATTTTTTTGACGCGTTAAAATACCGCTGGCGGGGCACCGGCGCTACGGACGCGGCGTGTAAATCTGGTAGAGCACCACATAAATCAGCACGCCGGTCACGGAGACGTAGGCCCACAGCGGGAGCGTCCAGCGCGCGATGCGTTTGTGCGCCGGGAAATTGGAGCGCAAGGCGCGTGCGAGCGAAAGAATCACCAGCGGGACGATGACGATCGCGAGGATGGTGTGCGTAGTGAGCATGGTCAGGTAGGCGTAACGCGGCGCGCCTGTACCAGGAAAATGCACCGGGCCTTCGCCCGATGCGTACAAGTGGTAGTGATAGCTGACGTAGGAAATCAGAAAAGCCGCCGAAGTGGCTGTTGCCGCCAACATGCAGGTCTTATGCGCGAGGACACGCTTCGTGCGGATCATGACGTACCCCACCGACACCAGAATGGCGCTAGTGCCATTGAGGACGGCGTCCAAGGCAGGCGGGGAAATCAATGGGGCTCCTTCCGTGGTAGCACAGCCACTCTGGGCTGTGCGGTTTTGTATATCGGACTATGGTCTACCGGCCTGCCGACAGGCAGGAGTGCCTGTGCTACTTGAAGCGCTACTTCACCACGGCCGGCGGCCCTGCGGGGCCTTCATCCTTGTGGCGTTTGCCGATCCATCCCAGCTGCTTCGCCTGCACCAGCAGTAGCAGGCTGAAAATCAAAAGAATCATCAGAGCCACGCCCAACATCAGCAGACCATCAATGCCGCCAAACAGATCTCTGGAAAAACCGGCGACGATCCCCAATACCGAAAGAACAATCATCACCACAGACATGATGGTCAACTCGGCCTCGTTTTCCTGTCCGCTCATGGCCTCTCACGTGCGCCCCGCGCGCGCCGAATCTTAACGGGTAAATTTGTCGTAGATCAGCAATCCCAACAGCACCGGCAGGTGAAGAACGGTCGCGTGCATGAGCCACTTGGCGCGAATATTGGTTTTCGACGCCGCGGCCCACAAGCACACTTCCACCAGCATGATCCCCACGACCACCGCTCCGAAAAAGTAACGCGCGCCGGCGAGTCCGGTCACCGCCGGCAGCAGGCTGACGGGCACCAGCAGCGCCGCCGTCATCAGGATTTCACGAAATGTCCGCGTGCCCTCGGGGTCCACCACCGGAAGCATCTTGATACCCGCACGCTTGTAATCCTCGCGGTACACCCAGGCAATGGCGTCAAAATGCGGGAATTGCCACAAGAAAAGCATGGCGAAGAGGAACCAGGCCTCGAGGTTGAGCGTTCCTCTTGCCGCGGCCCAGCCGATCAACGGCGGGACGGCGCCCGGAAATGCGCCCACAAATGTGGCCAGCGTGGTGCGTCGCTTCAGCGGCGTGTAGACGCATAGATACAAGACGGAAGTGGCAATGCCCAGCAGCGTGGCGAGCGCGTTCGTGGCCAGGGCGAGATAGAGCGAGCCGAATCCGAGCAGGGACAGCGCAAACCAAAATGCCTCGCGAGGGCTCAGCTGCCCGGAAGGCAGCGGGCGCGAAGCTGTGCGCCGCATCAAGGCATCGGTATCGCGCTCGAAGTAATGATTGAGGGCGGACGTACCCGCGGCAATCAGCGTGGTTCCAAAAACAGTGTGCGCCATGCGCAGCCAATCCAGCGGGCCGCGCGTTCCCAGGGCGTAGCCTGCCACCGTGGTCATAACCACGAGGAAGGAAACGTCAGGCTTGGTCAGCGCCAAATAAAGCGCGGGGCGGGTCGCTTCCGCCGTGGTTGTTCCCGTGGCCTGCATCGACTGTCTCATTTGCTTCTCATTCGCTTTTCAACGGCCCCTCAATGGGCAACCTGTTCCGAGGCCCGCGCCGAGTCCCCCACAACGACACTTGCCCTGAGCATGCGATAACTGATCAAGGCGGTCACCAGCGTCGCTGCCAGCACCAGCGCGCCCGTTACCGTGTGCACGACCGTCAGGGCCACCATTATCCCTATCGGTTGCGGGAAGCGCGCGCTGTAGAGCCGGGACCAATAGGCGCCCGCTCCAAGCAAAAGCTGCAAGCCGATCAAGATGTGCAGATAGCGCGCGCAGCTGCGAAGCGCCGGCACGTCCGCGAACCGCCTCTTGAGCGCTCCCGCCGTCATAAAGATCAGAATAGTAACAATGACCGCGCCAACGAGGTGGGGAATAATTCCAAAACCCTTGTGCCGGAACGCCGCGCCCAGAATCAATTGCAGGAAGACAGCGGCAAGCGTCCACGCCACCAGCGTTCGAACGCGAGGCGACCCGGGGTCGTCCATTGCAGTGTGCGTCCCGTTCCACCAGGGGCTGGTTAAGACGGCGATGGCGACGACCGTGGAAAAGAAAAGCTGCGCCAACGTCGCATGCGCGGCGGACACTGGCGGAGGTTGGAACATGCGAACAGTCATGCCGCCGAGAATCCCCTGCGCAATGACCCCGCCAAGGGCCACCCAGCCCAGCCAGCGCATCCAAAAGCGTTTTTCGACCTTCCATAGCCAAGCCGCGAGTCCGATCGTCAGAAGGCCTACGCAGGTGGCAATTACGCGGTGAGTAAATTCGTAGCGGATGCCGCCCACCAGCGGCGGGATAATTTTCCCGTAG
>Ga0209380_10001250_pt1 | contig 17356 bp, 9 predicted proteins | sample HubBroMetageWFT6_FD_188347 | JGI IMG/M metagenome (GOLD analysis project Ga0209380, IMG submission 188347) | Warmed and freeze-thawed soil microbial communities from the Hubbard Brook experimental Forest, New Hampshire - Hubbard Brook CCASE Soil... | ecosystem: Environmental > Terrestrial > Soil...
AGCTGCACCTCATTCTCGCCGCATTCCGGATGATCCAATCGCAGTCCTAGCCAGCTTCGGAGTTCATCGTGGTAAGTCAGGGCGCCTTGAAGCACAGACGACTTGGCTGCCACGCCGGTGTTGGCATCCGGACACGATTGAGCCGACGCTGTGCTTGCTAAGTACAGGATTGCTGTAAATCCGAGGATTGCGCGCATTCTGATGGCTGCACGAGCAAATCGATGACCAAGCTATCACTCACCGAAGAGAATCTTATCCACTTCCTCGCTGGTCAGCACCGGCGCATCAGGCCCTGCGCTCAATACCGGAAGCCGAGTAACCGGATCGATCAGAATCCTAGCTTTTCGTGATGGTGTTCTTCGCGGTGTCAATGTGATGCGGCCACCTTCCACCCGCACATCCAAGAATTGGCCGGGCCGGAGGCCGAGGTTCCGCCGAACCGATCCCGGCAAGGGGATGTGCCCATTGGATAAGACATTGACTCTCACAGTGAAGTGACAATGACTGATTTTTCTGGTCGGAGCAATAGAATTCATTGAAATGCGTTTCTGGATATGCTACCGTGACGCTTGAGTTATGAGATACGGCCGACAAAGCGGACAGAGGAAGCCAGGACGCGGAGAAACCCGCGCCCCCCAATTTCTAATCGCAAATCTGGAATTAGAATCTCAGGTAAGCCCTATAAGAATCAGCAATCTAAATTTTTCTAATCGCAAATTTTTGTCGATTTTTGCAGCGAAATTCTGTGCCCACGGCGAACCACCCGCGGCCTTCTTCAGCCCACAGCCTCCAACTTCAAACCCCCAGAGTCTAATCGTTACACCGCGATTAGAATTGCTCGCAACTCGCACAAAACAAACGCCAAATCAAAATCCTAATCGTTACAAATCGCGCTTTTCGCGTCGCGGATGTACTAGGCGGATGCCTGTCGCTCCCTTGGCCCCCCATTTGCCTGAAGTTTCCACGAGTCACGAGTTACAAGTCACCAGTCACGAGTCACGCCTCTCCCGCCTCTTGCATCGCGCCCCCGCCACGCCTAACATGGCGTCTCGCAACCCTTCCACCAAGGAGTTCTGCTGATGCGATCCAGTCGCAATCGTCTGCCATTCATTCTGATGTTGCTGGGACTTACGGTTTTCGCGGCGCAGCTTCAGGTTGTCAGCCGGCGAGCCATCGTCGAAGCTGCTGCGCAACCAATCGCTGGCGCCACAATTCCCCAGAAAAACTCGAAGCCCGCGCCTGCTGACGACGCTCTCCTCGCGAAAGCCTACCGCTTCGAAAGCGGCGGCTGGATTTACGTCCACCTCGAAGGCTCTCCGCACGACGTCGGCTACCAGCACGGCTACCTGCTCGCGCCGGAGATTGGCGACGCCTTCGCCGCCGTCAGCCTGCAGATGACTCACGTAACGCAGCGGGACTGGGAATTTTTCCGCACTGCCGCGCGCCAGATGCTCTGGCCCAAGATCGATCCCGAATATCAGGCCGAACTCAAGGGCATCGTGGACGGACTCCAGGCGCGCAAAGTGAACCTCGATCTCTACGACATCGTCGCCTTGAATGCGTTCGAGGAGCTGCCCGGCTACTACGTTCCCTGGGTCAACGAGCAAACTCACGCGCAGAACGCTCCGAAGATCAACAGCCCGGAAAATTGCAGCGCGTTCGTCGCCAATGGCAGCTGGACGAAAGATCACCAAATCGTGATGGCCCACAACAATTGGACCAGCTACCTCAACGGAGAGCGCTGGCGCATTATTTTCGACATCGTTCCGCAGCAGGGTTACCGCATGCTGATGGACGGCTTTCCAGGAGTGATTGCGAGCGACGATGATTTCGGAATCAATTCCGACGGCATGATGATCACCGAAACCACCATCTCGAATTTTCACGGCTGGGATTACAATGGCAAGCCGGAATTCGCCCGCGCTCGCAAAGCCATGCAATACGCCGGCTCAATCGACGACTACGTGAAAATCGTCATGGAAGGAAATAACGGCGGCTACGCGAACGATTGGCTGCTCGGCGACCGCAAGACCGGCGAAATCGCCCAGTTCGAGCAGGGGCTGCAACACACGAAACTCTATCGCACCATGGACGGAGTTTTCGTGGGCTCGAATTTCGTGAGCGATCCCGCCGTGATGCGCGACGATACAACCTTCGACCCGAAAAATATGGCCAGCTCTCCCAACGCGCGCCACGCTCGATGGGACCAACTGATGAATGAAAACAAAGGCCAGATCGACATCGCCATGGCCCAGGCTTTTCTCTCCGATCACTACGATACCTACACAAAAAAGCCGATGGCGGATCATCGGACGCTCTGCGGACACGGCGACTCGTCCGTAGACGGCGATAAGACATGGGACATGCCGCCTTACGAACCCATGGGCGCCGTACAAGGCAAAGTGATGGACAGCAAGATGGCCGCGAACATGAGTTTCGTCGCGCGCATCGGGCATCCCTGCGGCGCGAAATTTGATGCCGCACAATTCCTGCGCGAGCATCCGGAATTCAATTGGCAGGCGCCGGTGATGCGCGACATGGAAGCGGGTCCTTGGACGCAGTTTCGCATTGGCGCAACCGATCCGAAATCAATAGGCACCGCAAACTAGATAGCGCGAGCCGCTTGTGACAGCCAGCCTCACAACTTTTTTCGGCCTGCTGGGCGCGCTGCTGGTTCTGGCATTCGTGGCCAACCGGCTCTCGAAGTGGACGCGCGTGCCGGATGTGATCGTTCTGCTGATCACAGGAATTGCTCTCGGGCCTGTGCTGCACTGGGTGGACGGTTCGAAGTTCAGCGAAGTAACCCGCGGATTTGGAACGCTCGCGCTGATCTTGATTCTCTTCGCGGCGGGCCTTGAGCTGGATCTTCGCAGTGCACTCAAACAATTCGGCGCCGGGACAGTTCTAGCGCTGCTCAGTTATTCGCTTTCCTTCGTCGGAGTCGCATACTTTTGCATCTACGCGCTGCATCTCGCGCTGATGCCGTCGCTTCTCGTCGGCGCGACGCTCGCTTGCATGAGCGGCTCGGTGATTCTGCCTGTTCTCGAACAGCTCGAGATGCGCGACACGGTGAAAACCACGCTCGTGATCGAAGCATCGTTCGGCGATGGGCTTGGCGCGCTCGGCGTTGGCGTGCTGATCGATCTCGCGCTCGGCGGCGGTGAAATCAAAAGCGGCCCGCTCCCGGATTTGCTCGCCCGCGCAGGACTCGCGCCGGGAAGCCACGGTTCGATCGCAGGAGCGGTCACTGCGATTCTGCTGTTCAAGTTTCTTCTCGCGCTCGCCGTCGCTGTCCTTGCCGGTTATCTTTGGTTGCGCCTGTTGCCCCTCGTTTCCGACAAGCAATTCTGGCAGGTGCTCACTTTCGCCGCCGTGCTGCTGCTGTACGCGTTCACGCACGCGGTTGGCGGAACTGCTCTTTTTGCGGTGATGGCATTCGGCGCGGCCCTGGCGAACCTACCCGACCCGCGGCACTCGGCGGACTCGTTCGTCTTCCGGATTCTTCCGCCCGACCCGAGCCGCGCCATCCATTCGTTCCACGCGGAACTGGCATTCCTGGTGCGCAGCTTCTTCTTCGTGCTGCTCGGCGTGCTGGTAGATTTCAGCGGGTTGCATAAGGAGTTTCTGGCATCGCTCGGAATTGTGGCTGTGCTGTTTGTCGCCCGAGTGATTGCGGTGCAGATCAGCCGAGTCGCCTGGCGGGGAACGACGCTCTGCGAGCGTCAGGTCGCTACATTATTGATTCCACGTGGCTTAATCACCGCGGTGCTGGCTCTCGATGCTGTCCGGGCTATGAAACCACAACTCGATTTCCTCACGCCGCTGGCGTTTGCAGTCATCCTACTGACGAACGTTCTCGTGCTTCTCGCTGCGATTCGCGCCAAGGACCTTGTTCCGCAAGTCGCGCCGGTGCCCGTCGCGGTGCAATCGTCAGAAAGCTTTCCCGCCTAGCAAGCCGGCCTGGCGAGTTGGCTTCCCGCGCCGCTATCTGATTGGTATCAATCCGCTTCCACCCTGTGGAAATCGCCCTCCGGAGATGTTACAAAAAGTATGAGCTTTATCTGGGTGTGCTGTGGCTGAAATCTGCACGTCAAAAGGATGCAAAATGACCGTCCCCGGCGGGTTTGCCGGAGACCGCCTGTGCGTCCTTCACTACACGCTTTTCGTCGAGCAGGAATGCGCGGAGATGCGGCGCGAATCGGCGCTGGGCAAAAATAGCCATGAACGGCAGAACGAACTCATGGGCAAAATTGCGGATCGAGGCGAGGCGCTCGTGCACGTCGCGACCAGCGGCTTTCCGATGTCTGATGAGCTGAAGGCGCGAATCTTGAGCACGCTTCTGACGCTGATGAATACGCGCGAGAATCTGGATCGAGCGGTGATGCGGCAATCGGCGCAGCGGCGTTTCGTCGGCTAAGAATTTTTTACGACCCTCTTTCTCACGAACCCCTTTTACGAAGTTATTCCTCGAAGAATCTTGGTCGACTCATGTGTGACGGAAGTTTCTGTCGCGAATTACGAACCGATGTATCGCGCGTAGAGCGAACGCGCGACGGCGGGATCCTGCGTTCCTTTGATGATGGCGCGCCCGTCGGGAAACACTGTCATTTCGTAAGGCGCCACGCGGAAGCGCAGAAGAAACTGATTGTTGCGAACCTCGGAAGCGGATGCGCCAGAGACGCGGCGGCCGAGCTCGGCAAGATCGAGCGCGCGCCTTCGTTCGTGAATCTGCACCGAATCGCGGCCGCACATGCTCACGTGCGGGCGGGCGCGCCCGTCGAGATGAACGAATTCGCGGCGCACGCAAGCGCGGCAATCCGGATTGCGCGCCACGCGAATGGACTGAAATCTGCCGCTCCAGACGTCGCACGAAATCAGCTTGTGGTTCAGAGCTTCCGGGCGGCCGGCAAGGAACTTCGTCGCTTCGGCGGCTTCGATCGAAGCGACTATTCCTGCAACCGCGTTTAGAACTCCCACCGTATCGCACGTATCTTCCGGGCCAAGCGCCGAATGATTGCTTCCACTTTCGAGCAGGCACGCGAGGCACGCGGTCTCGCCCGGCCGGATCGTCATGGTGACGCCATAGCTGCCGACAGCCGCGGCATAGATCCAGGGAATGCCGAGCGAGACCGCGGCATCGTTCAAGAGGAGCCGCGTCTCGAAATTGTCGGTTCCATCGAGGATGAGCGGAAATCCGCTGAGCAGATCGAGGGCATTGTCGGGTGTCAGGTCAGCGACGATTCCTTCCACTTTGACGCCTGAGTTGATGGAGCGCAGGCGACGCTCGGCGGCAATCGCTTTCGGAATCGCGTCGCGCGCGTCGGCTTCTTCGAAAAGCGTCTGCCGCTGCAAGTTTGATGTTTCCACAAAATCGCGATCGATAATCACGAGCCGGCCAAGACCACTGCGAACCAACAGATTTGCCGTCACGGTGCCCAAGGCGCCGCAGCCAATCAGGACGGCGCTCGACGCCAGCAGGTTCTCCTGGCCTTCCTCGCCGATTCCGCTGAAAAGAATCTGCCGGGAATATCTCTCGCGCTCTTCGCGATGCATCGCTTCCTTCCGTGCCTAAAGCGTGATAATAGCGCCTTTTCGCGTCCGGCAGGCAACGGGGCTGTGCTAACCTGACTTCTTACTCTCCGGCGCATGAGATTCCGATGGAAAACATGGCATTCAGAGTTGGGGCCGCGAATCTGGTTCGGTTTCGCGTGCCTGCTGGCGGTGTTTCTTTGCGCAGAAGTCAGTTTCGCAGCGAGCTTCGAAGAAACAACGTTTGAAGGCCGGCGCATCACGGATATTCGCATCGTGGATGAGCATGGCGCGAACGTCACCGTAAAATCGCTGGTGCTGGCGATCAAAGTCGGCAAGCCGTTTGACTTCGGCGAAGAGCGCGAAAGCCTTCGCATCCTCTACCGCTCAGGTGATTTTGCCGATATCCGAGTAGCCGCTGCGGCGGTTGGCGACGGCGTGCGCGTGGATTTCATCGTTCGCCGCAACTATTACAACAACGTGGTGCGCATCGACGGACTCAAAGACCCGCCAAAGGACCCGGCGGCTCTCGCTGCCTTGCGCCTGAATCTCGGAGAGCCATTCCGCGAAAGCGCCCTGCATGAAGCAATCGGCCGCCTGCAAGACCTGCTTCGAAGCGAAGGACTGTACCTCGCAAAAATCACTTTTGACCTGGGCCTGCATGACGATACCCGGCAGATGGATATCGCGGTGCACGTCGATCCGGGTGTTCGCTCACTCGTGGGAAATATCACCCTCAAGAATCAAACGCGCTATGCGGATGCGGAGCTCATCAAGCAGTCAAAAATCTCGCAGAAGAACGCGCTCACATCCGCACGGCTCACTCGCGGCTCGCAGCGAATCAAGAAATACCTGGTGAACCAGGGCTATCTGGGCGCCGGGGTGGTTATCACTCCCGGAGCTTATGACCCAGCGGCGAATCGAACGCCGCTGACTATCGACGTGACGGCCGGTCCGCGCGTGCGAGTGGAGCTAGCCGGCGCGCGTATCAGCAAAGGCCGCCTTCGCAAGCTGCTTCCCATCTACGCCGAAGGGGCGGTGGATGAGGACTTGCTTCAGGAAGGCCGCCGCAACATACGCGATTTCTTCCAGCGCGAAGGATATTTCGACGCTGACGTGAAAGTGGCTTCGCGAGAGGACGCACAAACCAAGGATCGCGTGATCAGCTATGAAATTTCGCGAGGCGACAAGTTCCGTCTGTCGGCCGTGTCATTCGATGGAAACAAGTACTTCAGCAGGGAGCTGCTTTACGGGCGGCTGCAGCTTCAAACTGCATCGTTTGCGTCAAGCGGGCGTTTCAGCCAATCGCTGATGCGCGCCGACATCGATTCGATCAAGGGCCTGTATCTTTCGAACGGCTTTCGCGACGCACAAGTGACATCCGCGGTGGATGATAATTATCACGGTAAGAAAGGAAACCTTTTCGTCGCATTTCACATTGAAGAGGGTGCGCAGACGCTGGTGAGCGGCCTCGAAGTGCAAGGCAATCACGCGCTGAGCACGGAGAAGATCCTCGCGGTCACGGGTTCCACTCCGGGGCAGCCGTTTTCAGAAGCGGGCGTCGCGAGCGACCGCAATAATATTCTTGCGATGTATTACAACGAGGGATATCCGGAGGCACATTTCGAGGATCAAGTGTTGCCGGGGAATGATCCGGAGCGCGTTCAGCTCGTCTACCACATCAGCGAGGGAACGCAGATCGAAGTATCGAGGGTTCTGCTGACGGGCTATCAGTTCACGCGCCCGGGAATCGTGGCGCGCCAGGTGAAAATCGTGCCGGGACCGCTGAGGGAAGGCGAAGTGGTGGACACGCAGAGGCGGCTTTACAACCTGGGCGTGTTCAGTCGTGTGACGATTGCGCCGCAGAATCCGAATGGAACGGACCCTGAGAAAGTGGTGGTGGTGGACGCAGAGGAAGGAAAGCGGTACACGTTCGCCTACGGCGGCGGATTCGAAGTGCAGAGGCTCGCCAGCACTTCGAGTCCCAACGGAACGATCATCGGGGCAAGTCCGCGCGGAATTCTGGAACTTTCGCGGGCCAACATGTTCGGCAGAGCGCAGACGCTGTCGTTCAAGGTACGAGTGAGCACGCTGCAATACCGCGCTGTGGTGAGCTATACGGCTGACAATTTTCTTGCCAATCGGAAATTAAGCCTGCAGCTCACCGGGTTTGCGGACAAGACGCAGGACATCAATACGTTCACCTCGGTGCGTTATGAAGGGGCAGTACAGCTGGTGCAAACCGTTTCGCAGCGCACTAACTTTGCATACCGGTATTTTTTCCGGCGTGTGGACGCCTCGAATCTGAAAATCGAAGAAGAGGAAATTCCACTGCTTAGCCAACCGACGTTGGTTTCCGGTTTCGGGGTGACGTGGGCGCGCGACCGGCGTGACAATGCGGCTGACGCGAAGCACGGCAGCTTCAACACGATCGATGCGAGCATAGCCTTGAAGTCACTCGGCTCCGCGGCAAGCTTTTTCCGCGGGTCGTTCCAGAACTCGACGTTCACGACTTTTGGACGCGCGTTCGTCTTTGCGCGCTCCGTGCGTTTCGGCGTGGAGCAAACGCTTCCTGGCACGGGAGAGGTGGACGTCCCGCTACCGGAACGATTCTTCGCCGGAGGCGGCACGTCGATTCGAGGTTTCTCGCTCAACCAGGCGGGGCCTCGCGATCCGGTGACCGGGTTTCCGGTGGGAGGGCTGGCGCTCCTCGCGTTTAACCAGGAGCTTCGCTTTCCGATGAGGCTGCCTTTTGTGGGAAACCGGCTGGGCGGCACAGTGTTTTACGACGCAGGGAACGTGTACACCGATATCAACCACATCTCGTTCGCATGGAAACCTCCGGCTAACAACAATAACCTGCCTTACTTCTCGCATACGATCGGCGTCGGCGTGCGTTATCCGACACCGGTGGGACCGGTTCGCGTCGACTTTGGATATCAGTTGAATCCACCGCATTATGCGGGAGAAGACTTCCCGCAAACAGGACCACCGGTCCCGAAAGAGTTCGCCTTGCCGCACTTTCAATTCTTTTTCAATATTGGACCTGTTTTCTAATGTGGCGCCTCCTCTTCCTCTTGCTATTGGCGGCCTGCCTGGCTGGCCTGGGATCGAATCGCGCGTTTGCACAATCGCATTCCTCATCGGAACCTTTGCCGCCATCTTCTGGAGGCGGCACGGATTCCCGCGCCGGGGATGCGCCGAGGGAAGAGACCGTAGATGGCATCGCCGCCCGGATCGAAGACGACATCATCACGGAAAGTGAAGTTCGCGAGCTGAGCGCGTTTCAAGAGCTCGTGGATGGCAAGCCGAAGCCGCGAAGCGAAATCATAAAGGAGCTCGCCGACCAATGGATTGTGCGGGGCGAAGCGGCGCTGGCGGCGTTTCCAACTCCGTCGTCCGCGGACGTGGATCGCGCTTACCAGGAGTTCGTGAAGCAGTTTTCGTCGCCGCAGGAATTTCAGGCGCGCAGCGCTGCCGTAGGACTCACGGAAGCGGCGGTGCGGCGCATTCTCACGCAGCAACTGTTCCTCTCGCGATTCATTGACTACCGATTTCGCCCTGCGGCGCAAGTGGATGAACCGCAAATCGAAACGTTCTACCACGATGAGTTCGCGCCACAGCTCGAGGCGAAGAAGCAACCTGTGCCGCCGCTTGAAGACGTGGAAGACACGATTCGCGAGGTGCTGATCCAGCGCGCCATCAGCGATCGAGCGGCGAAGTGGCTCGACGACACGCGCGAGCACCTGAAGATAGACCTGGTCGATCAGGGAGCCAAGCCGTGAGCGTTCGCTGGCGGCGCTGGCTGGGCTTCGCGATTCTCTCCGTGGCGGCATTGTGTGTTGTTGGGCTGCTTTTGATCGAGACGGGGATCGTGCAGCGCTGGGTGCGGCATGTGGTGGTGAGCCAGATCGAACAACGCACAGGCGCGCGCGTCGATTTGGGAGGATTTCATCTTCACATCTGGCAACTCCGCGCAGAGCTCGACGACCTTACGCTGCACGGGCTTGAAACGCCTGGAACGCCGCCGCTTTTCAATGCGGAGCACGTGAATGTAGATATTCACATTCTGTCGTTGGCCGGCAAGGAAATCGCGATTGATGAGCTCGTGTTCGACCAGCCGCAACTGGCAGTGCGGGTGGACAAAAACGGTAAGAGTAATTTGCCGACGCCGCGCGTAGCGCAAAGCAAGCGGCCCTGGCGCGAAACTCTTTTCAGTTTGCGCATCGGGCATCTCGAGTTTCGCGACGGCAGCGTTACTCTCAACAATCGCAGCGCTCCGCTCGCCATGCTGGGGAAAAACTTGCAGTTCCAGTTGCGTCTCGCCGGAGCATCATCCGCGGAGACCGAATCGTACGTCGGCAACCTGCAATGGCAGCAAATTCAGCTGGCTGCCGGACGCGACCTTCCGTTTCTGTTCGACATCGCAGCGAAATTCACTTTGCATCCCGATTCTTTTGAGCTCGATGACCTCGCATTGAAACTGCCGCATTCGAATTTGAATCTTCGCGCTGAGCTTCCGAGCTTTGAGCGATCGGATTGGAATCTGCATTATCGCGGCCGGCTCACCCTGGCAGATGTGCGCACGATTTTCCGTTCGCCGCTCACGCCGGATGGGATTGCGGATTTTTCAGGGCAGGCGCGGTATGCGTCGGGCGAGTGGACCGCGAACGGGCATTATCAAGGCCACGATTTTCTGATGACGTACAAGTGGTTCCATGCGGGTGGAATGGAGACGTGGGGCGATTACGAGATGGCGAAGAATCGCCTGATGGTTCAAAAGTTGAATATTCGCGCGCTGGGCGGCAGCATTACCGGCCACTTGCAGATGGATACCGACACGCTGGCGTTTCGGACGGAAACGCAAATTCGCGGCGTGAGCCTCAGCACTGCGTTTGCCGCGCTTCAAAATACGAGTTTTCCCGTGGTCCCGCTGCACTGGGACGCGCGCATCGACATCGATTCGGTGAACACATGGACGGCAAATTTTCTGCATTTCCGTTCGAAGGGCGAGTGCCGCTGGTCGCCGCCGGAAACGCTCGCTCCGGGATTGATTCCGGTGACGGCTCGCATTGAATACGACACGTCGGAAGACAGCCGGGGAGTGTCGTTTGGCCCCAGCGAAATCTCGACGCCCAAGGCCGATATTCAAATGGCCGGCTACCTAGCGGCAAAAGATTCCAAACTCGATTTAAGTGTGCGCACGGATGATGTGTATGGATGGGATGATTTCATCAACGTGATACGCGGAGCGGATTCCACGCCCAGCCGGATTGCGGGCGCGCTGAACTTTCGCGGGAAGATCGAAGGACCGCTTGGCGGGCCGACGTTTACCGGACATCTGCAGGCGACGGACGCGCGGTTCGACAATTTTTATTTCGAATATCTCGGGGGCGACCTCGAATATTCGCCGGACGATTTTCGTCTCACAAAAACCACGGTGCGACGTGGCCAAGCGAGCGCGGACGTGGATGTCTCGCTGGAACTCGACGGCAGCTGGGGATTTTCACCGGCGGGCAAGTGGACGTTTGATGCGAAGCTGGCGCACACGCCGACGGGCGACGTGCAGGAGCTTTTTGGTCTGAACTATCCCGTGAAAGGCGTTCTGAGCGGGAGTTTTCACGGGTCGGGAACGCGCCTTGCGCCGGTGTTCGATGCGAATTTTGCGCTCGATGATGTGGACGCTAAGGGAATTCACTTCGACCGGCTGGCAGGTTTGCTGCATCTAGCCCACGACCAGTACCGGCTGTCCAATGCCGAAATGCGCAGCGGCCAGGGCCTGGTGACCGGAAATATTTCGTACCGGCCCATGGTCCAAGAAGCTGAGTTCAATCTTTCCGGCTCAAACATCCCGCTGAACAAGATCGCCGCACTACAGACTCAGTCCGTCCCGATTTCCGGACGGATCGATTTCGACATTCGCGGCAGCGGGCCGATTCGATCGCCTGTTGGGGACGGCACCGTGCGACTTGTGGGCCTCCAGGTGGGCACGGATGTGCAGGGAAACTTTCGCGGCTGGATAAAATCCGACGGGGAAAGCGCGAAGATGCGCCTCGTCTCGGAAATCAATGAGGGCCGGCTGCGCGGTGAAGTATCCGTCGGGTTGCACGGCGATAATCAAGTGACAGGCGAGCTGACGGTGAAACAATTCCTGATGGATGCGTTCATCATGAGCGGGCTGCACTTGAAACAATTGACGGGACACAGCAGCGTTGACGGGCGCTTCACGCTTGCGGGCAGCCTGCGGCACCCGGAAACAATCGAGATGAACGCCAACATCGATCAGATTTCCTTCAATTACGATTTGGTGGACCTGAAGAATGACGGGCCGGTGCGGCTTACGTATAAACGCAATGAGGTGCGGATCGATCAGGCGCGTCTTCATGGCCCGAATACGGACGTGCAATTCAGCGGGTCGGCGCGCTTCGATCGCGATCGTCCGCTGCATTTATCGCTGGCGGGCAGCTTGAATCTTCGGTTTCTCGATCGCATGATTCCGGAGCTTTTTGCGCTGGGGCGCGCGGATGTGAATGTGTCGGTGGAAGGAACGATGTCGCGCCCGCGAATCACGGGCCGCGCGAGCCTGAAGGATGCGTCGGCGACTTATTCGGATTTTCCGATGGGCTTGAGCCACGTGAGTGGCGATCTTGTTTTCGATCGCAGCCGGATGCTGTTTGATTCCATCACCGCGCAGGCAGGCGGGGGGCAATTGCAGCTGAATGGCGCGGTGAATTATGGCGAAGGGCCTTTGCGTTACGAATTAACCGCGTCCACCACGGTGGTCCGCATTCGCTATCCGGCGGGCATGAGCTGGCTTGCCAGCGGGGCGCTGCAGCTTTCCGGTTCGAGTACCGCCGCGATTCTTTCTGGAAAAATCCAGATTCAACGGTTGCTGTTGGCGGAGGGCGTGGATTTGGGTTCGCTGTTCTCAACCGCTTCAGAGACCAGCGCCAGCCCGGCTTCGAGTTCAGCGCTGATGCGAAATCTTACGTTCGATATCGAAGGGCAAACGATGCCTGGCGCGCGCATTGAGTGGAGCGGGGCGCAACTCGAGGTGGACGGCAACATTCGCCTGCGCGGCACGTGGGATCGTCCTGTGCTGCTTGGGCATATTCATCTGCTTGGGGGCGAGATGGCGTTTCGCGGCAACAGCTACACGCTTACGCGCGGGGACGTGAATTTTGCGAATCCGTTCCGGCTCGATCCGGTGTTGAACGTGGAAGCGACTTCTACGATTGGGCAGTATCAGGTGACGATCAACTTTTCTGGAGAGGCGAGCCATCCGACGCTGAGTTACCGTTCTGATCCGCCGCTACCCGATTCCGATATTATCGCGCTCCTTGCGATTGGCAGTCCCGGGCAGGAGAGCGGCTTGCGGTCGTCAACTTCAAGCTCGCAGAACTATGGAGCGACTGCGTTGCTGTCGGAGGCGATTTCGAGCGGACTCGGCGGCCGAATCGAACGGCTTTTTGGGATCAGCCATTTTCGCGTCGATCCGTTTCTGGCCGGTACGGCGACGGAATCGAACGCCGCGGCGCGGGTGACGATTCAACAGCAGTTCTCGCGCAACTTGACTGTGACTTACTCGACGAACGCGGCTACCACGAACCAGTATCAGCTGATCCAGGTGGAGTACGCGATCAAACATGATTTGTCGGTGATTTTCGTGCGGGATATCAACGGGACTTATGCGTTTGAGGTCCGCTTCGTGCGGCATTTCAAATAGATCTGCCTCGCTGCAATTATTCCTTCATCCAAAATAGTGAATCGGTGCACAAGCGGACGTGCCAGGGGAACGGCTTGTCGCGAAATCGTTGCCACTTTTCCTTGTAGACCTCGGCTTGCAGTTGGGCTGACTCTGGCTGCGGCGATTGCGAAGAGTGTTGCTGAAGACTCAAGAACAAAGTAATGCGGAAAGGCGTCTCCGACGATCGAACGAGCCAGCAGGGAAAGACGTTTTCCTCGTTAGCAGCTCCGTTCGCTTCCACAAATTCGATGTGATGGGCGCGAATACCCACGAAGCCAGTGGGCTGAGCGGTGGATTGAACGGTGGGTTGCGCCAGACTTAGGGTGCAGCCCCAATCGAGTGCTTCAATTTCAATGCTGTGATCTGAAATGGTGCGCGCTCGCGAAATATTCTTGCAGCCCGTCAGTCGCGCCACTTCGACCGACGGCGGCTGTTGAAAGATCCTTTCTTTGGCGCCTGACGCGATCACACGTCCTTGCGACAAAACCAGAAGCCGCGCCCCGAGGCGGTAGGCTTCTTCCATGTTGTGCGTGACGAGCAGCGTGGGCCTGCGGTACGCCGCAAATGTTTCCTGGAGCTGTACTTCCACCTGGCTGCGCAGGTGCGTGTCGAGCGCCGACAACGGTTCGTCGAGCAACAGCGCCTCGGGCCCGATCGCGAGCGCGCGTGCCAGCGCTACTCGCTGCTGTTCTCCGCCGGATAGCGTGCGCGAATAGCGATCTTCGAGACCGGCTAAGTGAGTGCGCCCGATCAATTCCGCCACTCGCTTTGAGCGCTCATCCCGTGGCAATGCTTCCAAACCAAAACCGATATTTTCTGCCACGGTGCGATGTGGAAAGATCGCGTAGTTTTGAAACAGCATGCTGACACGGCGCTGCCTCGCAGGAATATTCAGACGCGATTCGGAATCGAAGAACACACGATCGTTCAGGTTGATTCTCCCGCGATCAGGGCGCTCGAGACCCGCGATGCATCGCAGAAGCATCGTCTTGCCCGCGCCGGACGCGCCCAGAATGCTGAGCGGCTCAGCCTCAGCGCGAAACGAAACTTCGAGGGTGAAATCGAGCAGCTTTTTCTCGATTTGAACTTCGAGTGACATCAGCGGCGAGCCAACCGCACTCGCTCCGGCGCCTGCAAGTGCGTCCAGTAGTAAAGCCCGGCGAGCAGCGCGAGCGAAATTCCGATGTCGATCAGGCACCACGTAGCGGCTTGCGTCATCTCGTTTGCTTCCACGGCGAAATAGATCGCGATCGGAATCGTTTCGGTTCTTCCAGATATGTTCCCGGCGAGCATCAGCGTGGCGCCAAATTCGCCCAGCGCGCGCGCGAAAGAAAGAATTGTCCCAGCGAGTACGCCGGGCCACGCGAGCGGCAATGCCACTTCACGAAACACGCGCCACTCCGAAGCGCCGAGCGTCCGCGCCGCTTGCAGCAGGCTAGGCTCCACTTGTTCGAGCGCCGCGCGAGCCGTCAAATACATCAGAGGAAACGCCACCACGGTTGCGGCAATCACAGTGGCCGGCCAGGAAAACACGATCGTCGCGTCGAATTTCAGAAACAGTTGTCCAAGCGGTCCGTTTCGCCCGAAAAGCAACAGTAAAAGGAAACCAACCACGGTGGGAGGCAACACAAGGGGCAGGAGAAAAATGCCGTCAACGAGGGCCAGGACGGGACCTTTGCGGCCTTCGCGCCAGGCAGCTGCCGCGAGCCCCAGAAAAAGCGTGATGACGGTTGCCGTCACGCTCGTCGCAATTGAAATCCACAGCGGAGACCAATCCATCGGCTCAGGATTGTAGCCGGAACGCACTAAACCGGCTCATTTTTCGATGCGAAGCAAGCAATTCCGGGGCTTCAGTAGACGCGACAATAGCTACAGCAGGTTTTCGATTCGAATAGGCAGCTCGCGGACGCGCACGCCCGTAGCGTGGTATGTGGCGCTCGTCACCGCCGACGCGCAACCCGTCAATCCAATTTCGCCGATTCCTCGCGCGCCGTATTCATTCAATTTCGTGTCCGGATAATCGAGGAAGATGCACTCCATATCCGGAATGTCCGCGTTCACAGGCACCATATAGTCAGCAAAGTTGTTATTAATCGGCTTGCCGTTCCGAGGGTCGTAAATCGTTTCCTCCAGAAGCGCCATTCCGATGCCCATCACGGCCGCGCCGAGCATTTGATTGCGTGATGTTTTGAGGTTGATCATCCGGCCGCCGTCAATCACCGTGAGCCAGCGCGATACGCGCAACCGCGCGATTCCGGGATCCCAAGCCACTTCGCAGAAATGCGCGCCGAACGAGTGCATCGAATATTCCTTGGCCTCGGGCGGTTCCTCGGTCCTTGCCTGGCCGTCAAGAGCGCTAAGTTTTCTCAGGCTCAAAATGTTGGGAAAGGGTACGCCGCTCTCGGGCAATTCACCTTCCCGGTGAACGCGGCCGCCTGTCATCTTCAGGGACTTCGGATCTGCCTTTTCGAAAGGCGATCCGGCAGTCAACGCTGCCACTCTAAACACCTCGCTCACGGCTTGATCCGTAGCTTTCACAATCGCGGGTATCACGGTGGAGGTTACCGATGAGCCGCCGGACGTCGGCCCCGGTGGAAGCGCGGTGTCGCCCAATTGCACGCGGATCTTGTCGAGCGGGATTCCCGTTCGGTCGGAGACTACTGCGGCAAAAACTGTGTAAGTGCCGGTCCCGATGTCCTGCGTGGCGCAAACGGCTCGAGCCGTTCCATCCGCGAGCAGCGAGACGCGCACGTCGCAATTGTGACGCCCTGCGGGCCACGTACATGTCGCCATGCCCCAGCCGAGAATTTCGTTTCCCTTCGTCATCGAGCCCACTTTTGGATTGCGCTGGCTCCATCCGAATTTCTCCGCGCCTGTTTGATACGCTTCGCGAAGATGTTTGCTCGAGAAAGGCTTCTTCGATCCCTCATCGGTCTCGGCATAATTGCGCATCCGCACTTCGATGGGATCGAGATTCAGTTTTACCGCTAGTTCATCCAACGACGATTCGATCGCAAAAAGCGACGGAGTACGGCCTGGTCCGCGCATGGGAGTGGGAGTGCCGATATTCTTGTGAATCAGGTACTGGACGGCGCGCAGGTTTGGACAGCTGTACAGCATCGAGGTGACTTCAGCGCAATTTTCGACGTAATCGTCAACCATCGAAGTGGGCTGGAATATTTCGTGCTGAAAGGCCGTGAGCTTTCCATTCGTGTCCGCCGCCAGCTGGATGCGCTGCCGCGTAAACGGACGATGACCCACAGTGGTGAACATCATGGTGCGGGGCACCGACACCTTCACGGGGCGGCCGAGCTGTTTCGACGCTAATGCAGCCATCCACGAATGCGGCCAGGGAAATAGTTTCGATCCGAAGCCCGAACCGATGAATCTGGAAATCACTTCGATGGACTCGAGCGGAATCGCCAGTATTTCTGCTGCACAGTTCCGGTGATTCACCACGCCCTGAGACGTCTCGTAAAGGGTGAGCTTGTCTTTCGTCCACGACGCGATGGTGGCGTGCATTTCCATGGGATTGTGCGTTTCAACCGGCGTGGTGTAGGTGACGTCCAATTTCACTGCGCCGCTGCCCAGAGCAGAGTCCACATCGCCGCGCTCATACTTAATGGAAGGAGGATCCTTCAGAGTTAATTCGTCCGTCGAGACGTCTGGCTTGCGCGCGTCATATTTCATGATCACGCGAAAAGCTGCCGCCTGCGCACGCTCGAATGTGTCCGCTACCACCAGAGCGACAAATTGACCGTAGTAATAAACCTGGTCGTCCTCGAAGGGCGGTCGGCTTTCCCCGGGCCGGCTATTCCCTTCAAATCTGTTCGCAGGGCGATAGAGCTTTTGCGTATTGCCGTGATGCAGAATCGCGAGAACGCCGGGCATTTTCTCGGCTTCGCTCGAATCGATACTCACGATTTTCCCAGAGCCGATCGTGCTTCCGACACCGACTCCCCAAGCCATATTCTCGAGCGCGTACTCGACGCCATATTTCGCCGCCCCGGTGACTTTCATGACGCCTTCGACGCGCGTGACGTCTTTTCCGATGACTGACGATCCTTGCGGCATGCGAAC
>Ga0209380_10001253_pt1 | contig 17336 bp, 17 predicted proteins | sample HubBroMetageWFT6_FD_188347 | JGI IMG/M metagenome (GOLD analysis project Ga0209380, IMG submission 188347) | Warmed and freeze-thawed soil microbial communities from the Hubbard Brook experimental Forest, New Hampshire - Hubbard Brook CCASE Soil... | ecosystem: Environmental > Terrestrial >...
ATTGTCGGCTCGACTTCTGCTGCGAAAGCGTTTGCGTCCAGGATCTTGGCAATTCCGAAATCAAGAAGCTTGGGAACGCCTGAGGAAGTGACCAGGATATTTGCCGGTTTCAAATCGCGGTGGACCACCAGGCTCTGGTGGGCATATTGAATCGCAGAGCAGACTGTACGAAAGAGCTGCAAGCGCTCTGTGATGGAGAGCTTGTGAGCGTCGCAATATTCGTGAATCGGTATACCTTCCACCAACTCCATTACAAAATAGGGTGAGCCATCATCCGCAGTCCCGCCGTCCAAGAGTCGGGCAATGTTGGGGTGTTCAAGCGTCGCCAGGATCTGCCGCTCGGACCTGAAGCGCGCCAGGGCAAATCTGGTTTCGAAGCCGGTTCTTACCAGTTTGATCGCAACTTGCTTTTGATACTGATCGTCCGCCCGGACCGCGCGATAAACTGCTCCCATCCCGCCCTGTCCGATCTCTTCTATCAGTTGGTAGGGTCCGAGGCGCCGTCCCAGCCACGAGTCCATAGACTGTGGCTCCAGCACGCTCGCATGAGTGATCGTGGCAGGCTCCCGCAGGAAATCGTCTGCTTGTTGGTAGGACCCCAACAAAGATTCCACATACTGGCGAAGTGAAGAATCCTGGCAGACGCGATCAAGATATGCGGGCCGTTCCTCCTGCGAAACCTCGAGCGCCTGGTCAACGATTTCGAGTGCTTGTTTCGTGTCGAAGGACATCGCGTTATGCCCAAAGCCGGTCTCCGTCCAGCATTCGTGCTTGCGGGAAAACAACAGAGACGCCGCACAAAGGTTAACCCATTACGAGCTTTCCGCAGACTCTAATATTTGTCGTGTTGCTCGGTTTGGCTGCGATCTCCGGGGTCAAGCCGTTGAAACGTTCGGATTCGGCAGACCCTCAAGCCTCGCATTCCTCTCATTTGTTAACGCGACATCGCAATGAAGAATTGATCAGTATGTGATCAGATTTCTGCTCCGCCGTCGCGTATTAGCAAGGAGGTTTGAATATGAGGCGATCAAAATCAGGCGCGAAAGCCATACTTGTTATCGCGATGTTATCGATTTGCGCAACAGCGGCGCGTGCCGGAGAAAGTTATTTCTACTCAGGAACCGGCGCCCGCAGCGCTTCCTTTTACCTCATCGGAGGTCAGTACAACCTGTACATGTATGCCAAGCGCCCGATCAAAGGCTATTACACACCCGAGTCGGAGAGGTGCATTTTCGGCGGAAACTTGCAGCGCGTGTGGCCGTCGCACGAGGTCATGTCGCTTGGATCTGGAGTCACGCTTACGACCATCGTCCCGCATAAGATCGGCCCGGTGCCGGTCACTCTGCCCGCAGGCCTCTACGCTCTTTATATCGCGCCACTCACGGATTGTGATTGGCACTTCAGTCTCGAATCAACCAGCCAAAACACTGCCGGCCTGGCCCCTGTGGAGATGCTCAGGAGAGACAAAGGACTGGATTCGTCGAATAGCAAAGGGGGCCTGGAATCGTCTTCGACCGCATCCCTGAAAGACCAGGTGCAATTCTATGCTCAATATCGTACAGATCACGGTTCGAGTGTGCCCGTGTCCGGGGTCCTGCAGATCATCCACGACGAGAAAATAGTCCGAACATTCCCCTTGAAGGTTGGCCGTGATGTCGCCAGCGGAGCGAACGCGTTCTACCTCGACATCCAGTGGGAACAGGGCGACAGCCAATATTTGGGGAAGAACACTGTGAAGTTCATTGTGAAGATCGGCTCGTCGGAGTTGACGAGTGTTGGGGAGTTTGAGCTTACGCGATGAAAGCCAAGTAGCTCACCAAGCGGCTACCCCAAAAAGATTCGACTTAATGATCATTTCTCTCTCCGATTTGCGCGCTAGTCAGTAAGCAGCATTTATCCGACAGCGCAGGGGCCGAGGTTCACTTACCGCATCCGAACTGTCTCGGAGCTGTACTCAGATAGGAGATTCACCGTGAAAACTGAGATTTCTCATTCGACCCAGTACGCTACGCTGCCTGATGCTTCTGGCCGTGCGGAAGAGTACAGAGGCAACCGGCCGACTTCTGATCTTGGGCGTGAAAGAAGCTGGGGGGGCACACTACGTCTCGCTTCTTCATTTTTACCGTTGCTTCTTTTGTCGATGCTATTCGGAGCGTCCTCGTTTCAGCTGGCAGTCGACGCGCCGAACTGGACTGGCGTGCCTGCCCTGGAGCGCTACCGGGCGTTCTACCCGGTGATAAACCCAGGAACATTTTTTCAAACGCTGTTGCCTGCCGCATTACTGGCGCTGCTGGCGGCGTTAGTTTGCAACTGGACGCCAATCCCGGCCACGCGATGGAGGCTGTCGGGTGCACTGGCTCTCATGATTTTGGTCGGCGTGCTCACATTCACGTTTCACTTTCCCCGGAACAAGATCCTGTTTGGAGATCCGCTGACGCGTCCGGCGGCTTACTACCATCAGGTGGTCACGGAGTGGGTTGCCGGAGACTACGTTCGCCTCGCGATGATTTTGACAGCGGTTGCTTTGGTGGCAGTATCGATGATCCGCATCGCTCGGGACACCGCGTCTAGAGAACTCCCAAATTCCAATACTTCCGGGGCGCGCTAATCGTACGGAGCGCCCCGCATTGAAAGGACTTCTTCTGTGAACCTTCGAATGATTTCTACGGCTATTGCGTTGGCTTTATCGGCGATGTTGCTTGGAGCGGGCGTCTACGAGTCCGTGGTGGTCGCGCCGAATCTCCAGGGCGCTCCATCCTCCCTGGAACATGCGCGCGGATTTTATCACGCAACCAATCCGGGGATCTTCTTCAGGGTGCTCTCGCCCGGCACACAAATTCTCCTTCTGCTGGCGCTAGTGTGCAATTGGGCGCCGGTTCCACTTACGCGATGGCGATTGGCGGGAGCCCTGGCACTCGCAATCTTAGGCGACGTTGTCACGTTCAAGTTTCACTATCCCCGAAACACGATCCTGTTTAACGGTCCACTCACGTTGCCCGCGGCAGATCTCGATCGGGTAGCGAGAGAATGGGCCTTGGGAAACTATGCGCGCATCGCCGTGATTTTGACAGCGATGGTTTTGGTGATGGTATCGATGATCCGCATCGCTCGTGATACGGCCTCTGGAGAACACCGCTATTCAAGCAGTTCCAGCGCCCGTTAATTCTGGCATCGCGCCCGTACCCAATGAAAATGATGCGCCAGGAAAGACTTCATCTTCGCGCATTCAAGACGGTTGGGTCGAGATCGTGCAAAACGACTGCGGACACCGTGTGTCCACCGGATCCCCCACGCCGATTCCGGGAGCAGGTGAACCGTTACCGCAGACCGGAGTGGATTTCGAGGCCCCAGTGGACCCTCAGCATCCTGTCGCTTTGAAAGGCCACTTGTCCAAATCCGTCGCCGACGGGGGCACGACCACCCTCGATTGGGACCTGACTCTCCCCGGTAATTCACATTGAATCGGGTTGCGTGGACTCGCCGCCACAGCAAATCTGATTCTTATTCACGCAGTCATGCCGTCCATTCTCTACGCTGTACAGGGTCGTTCTCCATCTCCATCAACGCGGTGAGGGGATATCTCCCGATTCGGTAACGACTACAGTAGCGCAATCATGGCTGCTTAGCTTCTTAATGCAGCAAGCAGCATTTAGCGCCATCCAGCAGTTACTCGTACAACATCAGGCCTCTCGGCATGCACTTCGTCCGCCTCATTACGTGAATTCTTGCGCTTTGCGCTTGATCCGCCTCAATCGCCTGCAACGCTCCAGACAGTCCGACTTAGCCTTACCTAGGTTGACGCAAGTGCCGCCAGCCAGTCAGAACCAAGACCGCGATTGGAGAACAGTTGCACTCTCCGGCATGAGGCCATCGCTGAGCTGGATCGCCGAAATTGACTTCCTCTTCACCACTGAGCCGCACGGAAAGAGCCTCTCAGGCGATTCTCACTTGCTTATACCCGAGAGGAGAGGCACGTCGGAATTGAAGCTATCGGCCACCATCTTCCATTTACCGTCTGATTGTTTGACCCACACGGCCATATCCTTTCCCCGGTCATCTATCGGGGCACCGTTTGGCGCGCTCATCGTCATCTGGTACTTATAAAGCGCATAGGCCATGTCGCCCGCCCGAGAGATGTCAATTTTAGTAATCTGCCACTCTATCTTCAGTCCCGGGGTACCCAAGAATTGTGTCCATGCGCTTCGAATCGCCTCTTTCCCTCGCACTAAGGGCGCGTGAGGTGGAAGCCAGGATGCATCGTCCGCATAGTTCGACGTGGCACCAACGACGTCTTTGGCCTGAGCCGCTTTGAGGCCGGCTGCGTCGGCCGCCCGAATTGCTGCCTCGGCCGTCGCGCGGATTTCAGACGATTGCTGACAGGTCGCGCCTGAGACGCTGACAAACAACAGAGCACTTGCTAGTACAACGCCGGTTCCTCTCATCAATGCCTCCACAAGGGCGTGAACGGACACCGTTATCTACGTTGGAAGAAATGATACAGCTCGAATACTGTGGCCCTCCCCCCGCTTGGATCATTGAGAGGTCCAGAAGTCAGGGGAAGTCAGATACAGCCAGGGCCGCGCATCGCGAACATTCTTGAGCATATTTTCAAGGTGTCACCGTGAAAGTAGCTGAACTGGTGGCGGTCCCTCCGGTGGTGGTGACGGCGATTTTTCCAGTGATTGCGCCGGTTGGAACGATTGCGGTGATCTGGAGATCGGAGACAACGGTAAACGTAGTCGCCGCTACGCCACCAAAGCTGACTCCTGTTGTTTGAGTCAGTCCAGTTCCGTTAATGGTAACGACCGTTCCAACTTTGCCGCTGGGCGGGGAGAAGTTGAGGATAGTCGGAGTCACGCTGAAAGTCCCCGCACTGGTGGCTGAGCCTCCGGGTGTGGTGACAGCGAGTTTTCCAGTCTTAGCGCCGCTGGGGACGGTAGCGGTTATCTTGCTGTCTGAATTCACAGTGAACGTCGTGGCTGGCGCTCCGCCGAAAGTCACCTTCGTGGTCTGGATGAGTCCGGTCCCATTGATGGTGACCGAGGTTCCGATCGGACCACTCGGCGGGGAGAACCTGGCAACCCCCGGCGTCACTTTGAATTGCTGAATGCTGTTCAGGGTGCCGCTGGGGCGGACAACCGTGACCGTCCCCGTCTTAGCCCCCGTTGGGACGTTGGCGGTCACGTAGTTGTCCGAGACGACCGTGAACGTAGTCGCGTTCACTCCGCCGAAAGAGACGGCAGTGCTCCCCGTGAAGCCCTGGCCGAGGATACTGACCTGAGCCCCGACTTTGCCGCTGACGGTTTGCAGTTTCGCAAATTCCGCGGCGCCGATGTTCAGACTGTAAAACACGCCGCCCCCGTGGGTGTCACCGGACTCCGTGTCGCCATACAGAATCCCGTTCGTGTGCTGCATCAATGCGACTTCCGGGGTTGCACCGTGAGTGTTGTCGAAATTGTAGAGGACAGAGAAAGTGTGATCAGACGTTGATTTGATTTTGAAAATGGTTCCGAACCCTAGGGTTCCTCCCGCTGATGCTACGCCATAGAAGTTGCCGTCATTGGCTTGCACGAGGCCAGCCTCTGGAGTCTGCCCATCGGTACCGTTAAAATTGTGCAAAACTGTCAGCGCGCCGGCTGGGGTCAGCTTAAATACAACGCCGAGACCGCTAGTCCCGCCCTCCGATGTCGTGCCGTAGAAATTGCGGTCCGCGCCTTGCATTACAGGACCAAGTGGCCCCGCACCATCGGTCTTACTGAACTCGTAGAGGGTTGTGACTTTACCGGCTGTGGTGATTTTGAACACCGTGCCGCACGTGGGGGAAGAAAAAGTAGCGACGCAGGTGGGAGTCACAGTCTTGCCACCCAGGGTGGTGGTTCCATAGAAGTTGCCATCGCTGCCCTGGATCAAGGGAGCGTTGGGGTTATAACCGGCAGTAAAATCGAAGGCATGAATTGTCGTGAACTTGCCAGCCGACGTGATCTTGTACACGACGCCAGTGTTCGTTCCATCGTTCAGGTTAGGCGCGGTTCCATAAAAATTACCGTCCGTGCCTTGCACCGGGGGCGCCTTTGGATATAGTCCTTCCTTACATGGGTATTTGCACGTGCCAAAATTGTACAGAGTAGTCAGCGTTCCGCTCGCGGTGATCTTGAACAGTGTCCCCTCGTTGAAGTTACCACCAGCCTTTGTCGTGCCATAGAAATCGCCATCCATCCCCAGCACCACGCCCCCAAAAGGCGTGTAGCCTGATCCCGTTGCGTCATTGAAGTCGTAAACAACTGTGACCGTTCCCGAGGGTGTGATCTTGAACACTGCACCGCAGAAAGAGCAAAGACCGAGTGGCGTGGCGGGTGCCGTGCTGTATAGTTCGCCATCGCGGCCCTGAGCGATAAGACCCGAATATTGAGGGTTTTCCGGATCTTGGGTTTGGCCCCCGAATTCGTAAAGCGCGGAATAGGTTTGAGCCTGCAAGGGGGTTGAGAAGGTCGCAAGAACCAGCATTGCGACTGCAAGAGTCACGATGCGGAATAGTTGGACTGGCTGAGAGACGCCCGAAGGCGAGAGACTTGTGGGGTACATTACTTCTCCTTAATTTCTTCACACTTCATACTTCCGTAATTCGTCGCCCCAAGGTCTCCTTGAGACTGACCGAACGGCAGCGGAATGACTGCGTGCCACACTAGGCTCGAGGCGGTCGCGCGTCTATGGATGGAAGCTGAGTTTCTTATGAGTTTCGGGTGAAGCGGTAAGAGCCTCCCTTTCAATGCTTAACGAGCCCGCACGAGGCCCTGCGAGTGGGTTGTATAATCGAAAGCCGGATGTGTAGTTCCGTTGAATACCTCTGCCAGCCACTTCGACGTGCTGCGATTCGGTGACTTCGAACTGCACATTCACAGCGGTGAATTACGCAAACGTGGCAAAGTACTCCGGCTGCAACCCCAACCCGCCAAGGTACTCTCGGTACTCGCGCGACAACCCGGCAAACTCGTAACCCGGGACGAGCTCAAAGGCGAGATCTGGGACGCCGCCACCTTCGTCAACTTTGAGGAAGGACTAAATTTTTGTATTCGCAGTATTCGCGCGATCTTGCGGGATAGTGCGGACGAGCCCCGCTTCATCGAAACTCTGCCGCGTCGCGGGTATCGTTTCATCGCCCCAGTCGAGCAGTTGATACCGCACGCTTCGGAAAGGATCGATTCCCTGGCAGTTCTGCCCCTTGAAAACTTGTCGGACGATCCTGGTGAGGACTACTTTGCCGAGGGCATGACCGACGAGCTCATCACCGAGCTGGCAAAGATTCGGGGCCTGCGCGTGATTTCAAGGACATCGATCAAAGGGTACAGGGGTTCACGAAAATCTCTTCCGGAAATCGCCCGGCGCCTGAATGTCAGTGCAGTCCTGGAAGGTACTGTCTTACGGTTTGAAAATCGGGTGCGAATTACAGTTCAGTTGATCCGCGCCCAGAAAGAAGAACATCTGTGGGCGCAAAGCTATGAGCGCGAGCTGGGAGATATTCTGAAATTGCAAGGCGAACTGGCCGGCACGATTGCTAGTCACATCCATCTCGGCCTTTCCGCAAACGATCAATTCCGGTTAGCCTCTGCCCATCGGATCGATCCCGAAGCCTACGAAGCATACCTTCGAGGACGTTTCTTCTGCAACAAACGCACCGAGGAAAATCTAAGGAAGGCCCGGGTATATTTCGAACAAGCGATTGCCAAGGAGCCCAACTATGCTTCGGCCTATTCAGGTCTGGCCGACACCTATTTCTATCGTGGGTATTATTTTGGAAGGATGGATCCGATTGAAGCCATGCCGAAAGCCAGGGATGCGGCTCTCAAAGCCCTGGAAATCGACAGCGGTCTCGCTGAAGCTCATACCTCGTTAGCTTTGGTTAAGTTCTTTTTTGATTGGGATCTGGCCGGGGCTGCGCAAGAGCTCCGAAACTCTATAGCCCTGAATCCCAACTATGCGACGGCTTACCAGGCGCATTCGGTTGTGCTCGGTGCCATGACGCGCAACGAGGAATCGATTGCTGAAGCCATGCGTGGCCTGGAAGTTGACCCTCTTTCTATTCCTGTGAATAACATCGTGGGAGAGATGCTCAGTGCTGCGCGCCAGTGGGAGCGAGCGATCGATCAGTACCGTAAAACGGTTGAATTGGATCCCGGTGTAGCCTTGGTGCACGAGAATTTAGGTACAGCGTTGGAAGAAGTTGGCAAGTACGACGAAGCCATCGAAGAATATCTCGTCGCCCGAACTCTCTCTGGAGAAGATCTAAGCATAGTACGGGAGCTCCGCGAAACATACACGAGAAATGAGCTGCGGGGCTTTAGACAAAAACAACTTCAGTTGGCATTGGCACGATGGACCGGGTGGCATGTTGATGCGTTTCAAATCGCCTCATACTACGCGCGACTGGACGACTCGACGGCGGCATTGGCCTGGCTTGAAAAAGCGTTCGTCGCTCGATCTGGAATGTTGATTTGGATCAGAATGTACCCTGATTTTAAGAACGTTCTTTCACACTCCGCGTTTGAGCAGTTGGTCTTGCGGGTGGGTTTGCCTAGCTGAGCCTTGAATACTGATTCCTTACCACGATACGGAGCACCGTTTTGCGATCGAGTGACGCGCAACTCGGAAGTTGTAGGGGCGCCGTTCTTGTCGGTCGGTCTTGGAGCGGCGTTCACAACGGATGCCATTTCGCCAATTGACGCAATCGCTTGCGTGACTTTTCCGCGAGAGACTGGGCAATCTGATTCCACGAAAAGAGCGTTTGCTGCAGAGAAAGGTTCGGATCGATAGCCTGCCGGATCTGGTGAATCGCGAAACTGAACTCACGTGAGGGGCTACATGGTCGTACGCTCGGAGAGTGAATAGCCGGAGGGGGAAATATCGCGCCCGATCCGGATCAATTTTTCTGCCAGGAGCGTGACAAGCAACTTCCCGTAAAGCGAGGCGCGGGAACTGCGGTCGTCATGCTTGGGCAAGTGCCCCAATTGGGCAAGGCTCTTCAATCGCTTGAATGCCATCTCAATTTGCCAACGCATACGGTAAGATCTCAAAACGTCTGCCGTCGAACCGCTGGAGCGGGTTGTGAACACGATCACATACTTAGCCAATTCGAGTGTTCCTGGCCTATTGATCATTTGCTTCTTACTCGCTTTGCGTAGTAATCGCCGATGAGCCTGTTGAACAGCGCAGTCGCTCTTTCGTAATGCACACAACCGCCCCGCAAACGCCGAAGCTTGACCATGAAGGACAACCTGCCATTCACCGACCTGCCCCATCGCGGCAGGAGGGAGAAACGTCTGCCGTGTGCAGAGTACGCCACGAAACTCTGCGGGTTGACACGAACCAACACATCAGCACCATGTTGCCAAACGTACTCAATCCCAGCGATTGAGCAGTAGCCCGCATCCGCGAGAATCAGTTCGTGCGGATCCACAGGCAGACGGTTCAAGGACTCTCCCATGCCTTCGCCAATCGTGGTCGTTACCTCGAAAAAGTCACACACCAAACTCGACAGTCTAATGCCATACAGAATCCTCCATTGGCTCCCCGTCTTGCCTGGCTCTCTGACGATCGTGCCATCCACAATCCGGATGGTCCGACTCATACCTTTCTGGCACCGGTACGCGCCGTTTTCCCTCAGCAACTCGAAACATAGCCAACGCAGCCACTCCTCGCTGTTTCGTAGACGTTTGAGCAAGGCGACATCCGAAATGTCGGCCCAATCTCCCAGTTTGGCGCGCACAACCGTCTCCCGCAAAGAGTAACCCCGCGCCACATGCAGCATTAGCACCCGCAGCAGCACGTCAGGCGATGGCAAATCCACGCAATCGCTGAACCGCGCCCGACCGCCACGCCATTTGCTGCCATCCTGTGGGAAGCAACGTCACCAGCACGTTCCAGCTTTCTTCGACGATACGCATTCACCAAGCATAGGTCAGAGAACGCTGAAACCTGTTCCTTAAGTTAGCGCTTATGGGGCTGCGCCCCGGTGGCCACACACATGCCTCCGAGACCAAGGCCCACGTGAATCACATCCGTAATCACGGTGGCCGCAATCCTCAACAACGGGGCGAGCAGGGGAGATTGCAGTTTCTTTCAACCTGTCCCCGCAAGAGTGGGGTTGGAATTTCCGAGCATCGAGCTGGACTTCCGGAATCGGACTGTCTCGTGAATCGTCTTACGCTATAAATTTGTATCCGACGCTGTGGACAGTTCTAAAATGCAAGGGATTGGCAGGCTCTCTCTCCAGTTTATGCCGCAGGTGGAGCATATGAGTGTCTACTGTCCGGGTAGAAGGATAATTCTGGTAGCCCCAAACTTTCTGCAAGAGTTCCTCACGTGAAATGACACGTTCCTGGTTCTGAATCAAGAATTTTAGGGTCTGGAATTCGCGGGCTGTGAGCGAAACTAACTCACCGCCACGCATCACTTCCACGTTCGGAAAGTTCACCGTGACATCATCAAAGCAAAACACGTCTTCCGATTGACCCTGCGTTGAGCGCCTCACTGCTGCGCGGACTCGCGCCAGCAGTTCCCTTGGACTAAACGGTTTCGTCACATAGTCACAGGCACCCAGTTCCAAGAGCAGAACTTTGTCAACGAGGTTCGCCTTTGCGGTAAGGACAATAATTGGCAGGCTGGGTGCAACCTGCGTGATCTTCCGGCACAGTTCCTGCCCTGAGATGTCCGGTAGGCGAAGGTCGAGGAGGAGCGCCGACGGCATCATCTTGCGTAACAACTCTAGACCTGAAGTCCCATCCTTAGCGAGGTCTACGCTGTACCCTTCAGGTTCGAAAAGGCGCTTCAAGACCCTCTGAACTGCGCTGTCATCTTCGATCGCTAAGATCCGCTGCATCGCCGTTAAGCTCGGGTTCCGCTGCCTGCCAGTCGCTAATTCTGACACAATAATGACAATCTGTTAACAATTTCTAGACAACAGCTTTGACCGAAACAGGATGTAGGCGACGCGAACTGCGTGCTCGGGATAGTTGCTGAAAAATCGCCCCATTTACTCATCAACCGTGAATCAAAATGATTTTCCTCACGCTCACTTGGTGAAGCCGAGTCTGGCCCTTTCGGTTGCCGGTGCCTCGGTATCCTCACCGTGCCCCCGTTTCCACACCCCCGCTTATCGAACTGGACAGGCGCAGTTAACGCATCCAGCTCTCGAAGAAGGGTTCACGTTGTCGCCCACGGAAAACTGGCGGTCCGCGCTGTAAGGCGGACCAAGCCAAACCGCTGATGCGGGGCCTTCTTGTGAAATTTCGCATTCCCCTTCCCTGCTCTTTGTGTTTGACCCACAGCCTCTGGCGAAACCGCCGGCAAGTTTGTGGCGCGACTGCGCGATAGTCTTGGCTGACCGGCCCAAACAGAGGCAGTCCACTCGGAGCCATAAAGGAATCGAATTTTGACAAGGTTTTTGGTGTGAATGCGAAAGGCGCGTTGTTCACGGTGTGGTGGGGGTTCTGGTCATGCTGCCAGCATTCGTTCCCCCGTTTACTTCTCTTGTCGGCCAATGAGGTTGTGCAAGACTCGACCAAAGCGCTAGAGCTCAGATCACCGGATGAAGATGAGGCAAGCTCCCACTGCCTTAATGTTCCGAAGAAATAAGAACCTCTCGGGCACTAAATGTCGTGTGCCCGCTGAAGCTTCCAAGGGAAAGACCGGCGTAGCCTTTGCAACCCTGGGCTGGTGCTCGCCCCCCTCCGCCAGCATGGTTCCCTGCTCTCGGGAAGCGCGTAAAGATATTCATGCCGGACTGGATGAGTCGCGAACGTCGCGAGCTGATTCGCAGTTTCGGAGTTGAGATTGTCGGGTCAGCGCCAAACAGGGCAGGTCCCTTGGGAGTATCCAGATGGCCGAGGAATTTGCCACGAACCGGAGTGACGTGTTTCTTCCGCGCCAGTTTTCAAATGACGACAACTCCGAATCCCCTATCAAACCACCGGGCCCGAGACCTGGTCGCAACTTGCAGCATCCGGACTGGTTTGGAATCTGCTCCTGCAAGCCGATCCGAGGCCTAGCCTCATCGGTTGAACAGCAAGACTGCATCGAGTCGTCCGCTATTACATGGCGGTCTCCTTTCCGCGCCGTCGCGGCGCACAATCATCTACGTACCGTGATCTCGCGTTTGCTTTCTTTTGGACTGTGCGAGGTTAATCCTTGATTTCAACCTCCTGTCCTGTACTTGTCCCCAACGCACGTAGGTAAGCGTCTATCGTACGCGTGTGACCCAGAACAACGCGCGACACGAAACGGAACACTGGATTGTAGACTTCACCCTGCTCCGTGATACGGACGATGGTAAGGTCGCCCTGGGGCTGAAGCGAGTAAGTCCATGTGCCGGAATAGGGCAAGTCTTTGCTAGCTATGCGACGTTTTATCGATGTCGGAGGAATGCGGTCCAGGACTTCATAAGTCACAGTCTTACCGTCATGCGTGGTTTCTCGTACCAACTCTCGACCGTCAGCGTCGGGAACAGCTTCGTAGCGGAGCACTTCGGGGCGCCAGTTCTGAGGGCCTCCAATCAGGAAAAAAAGATGTTCAGGTGTCGCCCGATAAGTAGCGCTGCGGGATGCAATATGGCCCTTCGGCAGCAACAAACCCGTTACTACTAAGCCGAGGATGAGGAGGACCAGAACGCAACCTGCCACAAGCAGAAGAATTTTCATGGGCGACGCCCTCTACTTCGCCGCCGAAGCAGGATTTTCGCGTATTTCGCTAGGGACTCGATGCCGTGCAGGGCACTTTCCAATTCTCGGGAGGGCATCAAGAGAAACATCTCTTTCATCAGCTCTGCGTCAAGCACTGTGTTTTGTTCCTTGATCCGCATCCCAGCGGACGTCAAAGTCAAGCCGACACTTCGCCCGTCGTGCTTGTCACGGCAGCGTGCGATGTATCCCTCGCGGGTTAATCTTGTTGCCGCAATGCTCATTGTGGATCGGCCCACTCCCATGTGCTCGGCTAACTTCGATAGACTCGTCGGGCGTGTTGCATGCAAATGGTTCAGAACGCTCGCTTGTCGTTCCGTGATAACTTTCCCGCCTTCGTTCTCCCGTAAATGTTGACGATGGCAGGCGAGATAAATCGCCGGATATGCATCCAATAGACGCCTGACTTGCGAGTTCAGCATAGGCGGGAGGATCGGCCAGATTGTTTGATTTGTCAAACGAACTTTTATAGCCCCGAATGACAGTCGCTGGCTGCAAATGACATGGCTGTCTGCGTACCAATGATCGCGGTCGGATGAAGAGGGATTCGGAAACCATCTTCCCCGTTTAGTCGTCTAGCGTCTCCTTGCACACTATTGAAACTCGAAAATTGTCAATTCGGATGGTTCGAAGTTCCCGTTAAGTCGCTGGAAGGAAAATAACTTCTGGTTGCGGAGCCTGATTTGAACCGACGATCTCGTTTGAGAGCGGAGAATTGTTTTGCACCAGGAGTGCGGCCGCCTCAAACAATTCACTCGGCTGATTTCGCCCTCCTCCACCTATCATTCGCCCTCCATACCTGAAGATTCTTCTGCGCCGCAACGGCGGTGCAGGACTTGTTCGACTGCGCCAACGATCTTCTTGTGGTAGAGACGCTTGCCGTCAGGTTTGGTCTCGAACCGGCGAAACTGCTAGACGTCAGGACCTCGGTTCACTGCGAAAAAACGCACCTTGCGGAGGTTTACGGGAAGGAATCGGGATTTAAAACCTCGAGTCCTCGAGTTCCCCCGAATGCTTGCGCACTCAAGGTGCTGCTTGGCAGAAATACTGAACCTCCGTATTCCCGACAGACTCCTAGCACTCGTGGTTCCCTCCGACGCCCATTAGGCAGATGCCGCAACAGGCGTCTCGGAAAATGTCGGCGTGTCAAGAACATTTCGAGCGAACTCCGGCATGCACTAAAACTAAAGAGGATCGCCATTTCGCTCTAGCTGATAACCTCCCAATCCAACCCAGGCTGGCTCGCAATCATTTTTCAAGTCCAACAACCGGTCCGACCCATGCATCCCCGATCACGGATGGCGTTAAGCTACCCGTGATCAACGCACTCGACGGTGCAAATCACAGTGGATAAGCGTCAGATCATTGACGATGGTCAGATATCATATGCTCTTTCGGCTTTTATTGACCTTGGATGATAGATCCGTCGTTGCTTTGTGGGCTCTACGCGCGTCTTGCAATACTGGGGCCTGCGCAGCGGGCGATCTTTGTGGAGGAGGACGATCCAGCCCTCTTGATTGGACTGGCGACTTATGAGTGGAAGACAAATCCTACTTCTGGCGCTCTTAAGTGTCCTGGGTCTGTTTCTTTCTCTTGGACTAGGGCAATCCCGCGTCAGCACGCCTGACCACTCGGATGCGCAGACTGTGGCATCCTCCTCCGCGGGTGAGCCTGCGGGAGCGAATCGCTGCAAGGTCTGCCATGCTGCTGAAGTCGAGGGATACGCCCGTTCCGCAATGGCGCACGCTCTGCGCAGAGCTGGCCAAGAAACGAGTGGAACGGTCACCACTCCCAACGGCAAGATCACGATGTATTCCTCGCCGACTGGTTCCTGGCAGCGGCTCGAGACTGCCGGAGACACGAGCAAGTACCACATCGATTACGTAATCGGATCTGGCAACCACGCCAGCGGCTACTTAATCGACATCGCGGGTCATCTCTTCCAGTCTCCGATCGCTTTTTACAAGAGCCGCAACGCATACGATTTGGCTCCCGGCTACGAGAAGATGCAGGATCCGGATTTCACACGGCCGGTCGCCGAGGGTTGCGTCTTCTGCCACGCAGGATCTGCGATACACGTTTCAGGTACTGACAATGTATATCGCTCTCCCGTATTTCCAGCCGAGGGCATCACCTGTGAACGGTGCCACGGTCCAACGGGAAAGCACCTTGCCGATCCCAGAGCCGGTAGGATCGTAAATCCGGCAAAGCTTGAGCCCGGCGCTCGTGACAGCGTTTGCGAGCAGTGTCATTTGATGGGCGTGGCGCGGGTTCCGAATCCCGGAAAGGAATTCAGGGATTTTCAGCCCGGGCAAAGATTGGAAGGAACCTTCACGACGTATCACGATGTTTTGCCGCCAGGTACTCCCGCAGGCACATTCAAAGTCATCAGCCATGTAGAACAGTTGGCAATGAGCACTTGCGCTCGGAACAGCCAAGGCCGCTTATGGTGCGGGACCTGCCACGATCCGCACAACAAGCCTGCGCAGCCCGCACAGTATTACCGTTCGCGATGCCTGACCTGCCACACGGCAAGATTCTCCGCTGAACATCCTGGTACAGACAGCAACTGCATCGGCTGCCACATGCCACGGCGCGACGCGCAAGACGGCGGACACACTGCTTTTACAGATCACAGAATTCAACGGCGTCCGGAGGAACAGACGAACCATCCGCCTGACGGAGACATCGCCGCATGGCGTGAACCCCCGCCTGATCTCCAAAAGCGTAACCTCGGCATTGGTTATGTAAGTGCCGGACTGCAGCGGAAGTCGGCGGATTTGCTAGTCCGAGGATATCGACTGCTCACTGAGGTGCAGGAGCAATTTTCTACAGACCCCGACGTATTCACATCGATGGGAACGGCCCTGCTTATCGGGAAACAGCCCACGGAAGCGGAATTTGCATTTGAGCACGCTTTGTCTCTTCGTCCACACTCGGCGGTGGCCGAGACGAATGCTGCAGCTGCCCAGCAGCAAGCTGGCGATATTAACGGCACGATTGTCCACCTGGAACGCGCCGTTGCTATTGATCCAATGCACCTGCCGGCAATGAGTGCGCTGATCCAGATCTACCAGGAGCAGGGAAAAGCAGAGAAGGCCCGTGAACTCTCCGCAAAAGTTCGCCGTATTATGGACGAGCAACCTGCTCAGGGCAAATATGGATCTGCTCTGGGAAGGTCAACCTCTGCAGCGAGTTCGCCAAGAACAGCAGGGGCGGTCTTCAAGAACCTCAAAGTGCTGAATGACATTCCCTCGGATCAGCTAATTCCCAGCATGCGCTTCATTGCTTCGTCCCTTGGCGTCGAGTGTAGCTTTTGTCACAGCGAGGGTCATTTCGAGGACGATGGCAAGAAGGCGAAGCAGACCGCGCGCCGCATGATGCAAATGGTGTTCGCCACCAATCAGAATCGTTTCGACGGGACCCGTGAAGTAACTTGCTACACGTGCCACCGCGGGGCGGCCACGCCGGTCGCGGTCCCCTCGGTTGCAGGTGAAAGCGCGCCGCCGCACGAAGCTGATGCCATCAGCCTGAAGTCAGTAAAGCTACCGAGCGACCTGCCGACTGCCGACCAACTCATCGACAGCTTCATTCGGACACTGGGCGGGGCGGATGCGATCGAAAAAATTACCGATCGAGCTGAGATGGGCAGCGGACAGATCGACGGAAAATCAATTCCCGTCGAACTTTTCAATAAGGGGCCCGACAAGCAAGTTTTCATCCAACACACGCCGGCTGGAGATCGAGTTACTGCGCTGGATGGAAACTCCGGTTGGATGATCGTCCCGGGTCGCCCTCTGCGCGATCTCAGCGGATCGGATCTTGACGCTGCCCGTCTAGATGCGGACCTGCAATTCGCTTTGCATATCAAAAACGCCTTCCCCGAGCTGCGTGTGGAATACCCGGAAACCGTCGACGGTCGTGAAGCTTATGTGCTGGTGGGCACTCGGGAAGGTCGGTCCTCTTGGAAATTTTTCTTTGACGCTCAGTCGAGACTCCTGGTGCGGCTCGTACGCTACGCTGAGTCGCCGCTCGGCCTTGATCCCACCCAAATCGACTACCGAGACTATCGCGCGGTCGACGATGTGCAAGTTCCCTTTGGCTGGACGATCTCCCGCCCGGGAAGCAGATCAACCATCCAGATAAGCGAGATTCAGCAGAATGTGCCGATGGACGATCAGAAGTTCCGAAAACCGTCTGTCAAAGCGGAGAAAGGTTCCAAAGCAGCTCTGTCTAGATAGCGTTGTGGGCAAGACTTAGGAGTCGGTTTCTAAACCTTCAGTCAGGACACCCTTTTGAGTTCAGTACCAACTCGATCCACGTGATCTATTTGCCGAGCGGCACTCTGGACTTGGGTCTTTTTCGAGCGGAGCGCCGAACTGAAACAATCCGCTGGCGCTCTGGCCAGAAGGCGTGTTCGTTGATTTTGATCAAGGCATCAGCGGCGCAATTCGACGGCTGCGAGACGCGCTAGGGGATTCTGCCGACAATCCTGTCTTCATTTGAGATGGTCGAGCGCCGTGGCTACCGCTGGATTGCGCCCATGCGTCTTGCCGAAGCAGTTCCACAAGGAAACGGGGGGCGGAGAGAAGAAGCTCGGACTGAAGC
>Ga0209380_10001254_pt1 | contig 17321 bp, 17 predicted proteins | sample HubBroMetageWFT6_FD_188347 | JGI IMG/M metagenome (GOLD analysis project Ga0209380, IMG submission 188347) | Warmed and freeze-thawed soil microbial communities from the Hubbard Brook experimental Forest, New Hampshire - Hubbard Brook CCASE Soil... | ecosystem: Environmental > Terrestrial >...
ATATATGCGCCTGCTGTCACCGTGGTTCGTGCAGCAGTTTCCCAACCGCATCCTCAACATTCATCCTTCGCTGCTGCCCGCGTTCCCCGGACTCGATGCGCAGAAACAGGCCTTCGACTACGGCGTGAAGGTCACTGGCTGCACCGTACACTTTGTGGACGCCGACCTCGATCACGGCGCGATCATTTTGCAGAAGACTGTTCCCGTGTTCGACACCGACGACGATCACACGCTGGCGGCGCGCATCCTGGAGCAAGAGCATATCGCCTATAGTGAGGCAATCGAAATTGTGCTCCGGGGCAAGTTTGCAATCAACGGCCGCCGAGTGGTCATGTTAAAATGACCATGGTCATGAGGATATGGTCATGAGCGAAGCGGCAGTGTCGAAAAAGAAGAAACCCAAGCAGGCAAAGCCCCACACGGGCGTCAGGCAGATGGCGGCAGGAGAGTTCAAGGCCAAATGCCTCAGCGTCATGGACGAAGTGAAGGAGACCGGCAGGCCGCTCGTGGTCACGAAACGGGGCGAACCGGTGGTCAAAGTCGTGCCCATCGGTAACGGGAGAAAGAAGAAAGACAATATCTTCGGCAGGATGATCGGTTTTGTCGAGATCGTCGGCGACCCAGACGATTTGATCAAGCCCGTGTTTCCCCTCGAAGATTATGACATGCTGAAATGATCCTGCTCGATACCCACGTTTTAGTCTGGCTCCAGCGAGAACCGAGGAAGCTTTCTCGACCAGCCGAAGCCGCAATCCGACGCGCCAGGAGCTCAAACTCGCTGGCGGTTTCCGCGATTACCCTGGTGGAATTGGCGGGGCTTATTAACCGCGGCCGGCTTAGAACCGCTGGTACGGTTGAGGGAACCGTACGCCAGTTCGTTGAAGATATCGAGGTCCTTCCGCTCACATCGGAGATCGCCATGGTGACGAGTCACTTCCCGTCTGACTTTCCCGCCGACCCGATGGATCGCATCATTGCTGCCACCGCCCGTGCCGAGGGCATTCCGCTGGTCACCGCAGACGAGCGCATACGGTCATGCCCGCTGCTCAAGACCATTTGGTGAAAGCGCCACGCCGGTTGGTACAGAGTAGAAGGCAGAAGTTCGAAAGGTGGAAGGCACGCGGTGTAGTTTTATGCGTAGCTCTTGTAGCCATCGCATGGCTTGCCCAAGTTCTCGCGGAGTTGCGACACAAAGCAAAAACTGCCCAGAACGAACTTCAGGAACCGCGAGCCGAAAGCTCAATGATGAACATACGAGATCCTTTGTAAGTCGCGAATGCTGGTCGATTCCACCGGAAACGCGACAACGCCTGCGGTTGCTAGCCGAAGAGCACGTCCAGAGCACCCACATTCCGACAATGGCTGGTTCGATCGAGGTTGCTGTGGTGAACATGTGGAAGCGAGAGCAAGAAGAACAACGTCGTCGAGGGGTTATTCCGACTGGAACTGAGAGAAACTTGCGGACCTGCTACATCTCGTAGTGCAGCAGCGAGTACACGTCGTAGTCTTTCAGCTTGTCGCGGCCCCTCAGTCCGTCGAGTTCCACCACAAAGCTGAGGCCGCAAACTTCGCCGCCCAGCGACTTCACCATTTCGGCGGCGGCGCGAGCGGTGCCTCCGGTGGCCAGCAGGTCGTCGCAGATAAGCACTCGCTGTCCTGGCGCAATAGCGTCTTTGTGGATCTCCAGCGTGTCGCTCCCGTACTCCAGATCGTAAGTCCACTTCAAGGTTTCTGAAGGCAGCTTTTTGGGCTTGCGCACAGGCACGAACCCGGCGTTCAGGCGATAAGCCAGCGCTGGGCCGAAGATGAATCCGCGCGCTTCGATGCCCAGCACCAGGTCAACATCCTTGCCGATGTAGTACTCCGTGAGCGCGTCGATGAGGCGGGCGAAGCCCTTGCGGTCTTTCAGCAGCGTGGTGATGTCGTAAAACAGAATGCCGGGCTTGGGAAAATCGGGAACTTCGCGGATGAGTTGCTTCAGGTCGTTGCAGTTTTCCGTGGTGGACGACATGAGTTACCAGGCTCCTTCGATGCCAAATGATTTCGCTTCGAGAAATGGGGCGGGCGACACCGCGACTTCGTCCACCCGCGCGGCACGCGGGCCTTCGCGCAGGCGGCCATGCAGAGTGTTGAGTTGCTCGCGCGTGCCTGTGGCCATCACTTCCACGCTGCCGTTATCGCGGTTGCGCACCCAACCCGTGATGCCCAACTGCGCTGCCTCCCGCTCCACGAACCAACGGAAGCCGACGCCCTGCACGCGTCCAGAGACCAGATATCGGCGGGTTTCGCGATCTTCGCTCATGAAAGGCAAGATTCAAGATAAACGGCTGAGCGGGCCGCCGCAACCGGTGAACGCAAGCGATGTCGGCAGGGGGCACTTTCGTATTGCCCCGAACGATGATATGGTTTTCATGCGCTCTTCGCCCCTTCTAGCACGAAGGGGAATTCCCCAAAACGACTTGCCGAAAGGACGGAGGACAAAAACGCCATGTTGCACACCAAGAGAGTTACTTGTCTACTCGCATCCCTATTTCTGGTTCTCGTCACCCTGCCTGTGTGGGGAGCCAGCAAGGCCGACGACGAAGAAACCCTTCGCAACGCCGCTAGTGTGTTGCAGGCCATGCTCTCCACCGATAGTGTTCCCCGCAGTGTGCTGCAGAAGGCTGATTGCATCATCATTCTTCCCAGTGTCAAAAAGTTCGCTGTTGGCATTGGTGGAACCGGTGGACGCGGCCCCATTTCGTGCCGCGAGGGCAATGGCTATACCGGTAGGTGGTCGCCACCCGCCATGTACCAAATCGGTGGTGCCAGTGCTGGTTTTCAGGTCGGTGGCAAGGCCAGCGACATCGTGATTGCCGTCATAGCAACCAGTGCCGTTGACAAGGTGCTGAACAGCAAAGTCAAGGTGGGCACCGATGTTAGTGCGGCCGCCGGCCCAGGCGCATCAGCCGGCACCATCGGCAATTCGGCGGACATGTTGACCTATTCCCGCTCCTCGGGAGTCTTTGCGGGTGCTTCAATCGACGGCGCCTCACTTGAGCCCGACAGCAGTGCCAACCAACGGCTGTACGGAAAAGAGGTGAGCGCGAAGGAGATCGTGTCCGGCAGCGTGAAGCCCACGCCTGCTGGTTCAGCTCTGGCCTCTCTGCTTGACAGCAAGGCTGGGAGCCACATCGAGTAAGAAGCCGGGCGGGCACAACTCCTGAGCAAATGGCCGATTCAATCGAAGGGCGTAGATAGTCTGCGCCCTTCAAAGATACCTGCTGCTCGATGAAAGCCGTGTGCTGACATCCTTCTTTGAAGGAAGTCCCGGTTCTCCGCCTCCAATGCCAATGCAGAAGTACTGCTGGATGGCCTGGTTCCCGCTCCGGTTTACGGACAGGAACCAGGATTCCCTCCTGCAATCGGCGCTTTGGCAGCCACCGAGACTACTACGTGCGTTTTGGCGATATTTTATTCAGCATGTCGACTAGCAACTTGGAATTAGCCGGGACCTGGGCATCTCCCCGAATGATCTCCACGGCATCAATCGTTTTGCCGTACAGTTGCTGATCGGCCTTGTTGTCCGCGCCCATGGTCGCACTACCCAACGACGCACCCGCAAACAACCCTTTTGTCTGCGAATAGGTCAGGATATCGATCTTAGGATCATTGAAGCCGTTGGCTTGGGCCCCGGCCGGTCCCGCGGCAGCCGTAGCGTTGGTGCCCAGCTTTAGATCGCCATTGAGCACTTTGTCCGCGCCAGTCTCGGTCATCACCAGCAACACGTAATCGGTTGAGGTACTGCCCAATTGCGCCCCAAGACTATTCGTGTCGAGGGTATACATAACCGGTGCGCCCCAGTTGCCGTCCATCGTTTTGCCGCTGCGGCAGATAAGCACACCCCGGCCGTAACCTACACCTACTCCCACGCCCACTCTTTTTACACCCGGATAGACAAGGACGCACGCCGCCTTGTCGAGAAGACCTCTTGGTATTCCATTTGGCTTGTCGAGAACGTTGGTAAGTACTGTGGTTGACTCGGCTATACGCTTGTCTAGCTTTTCCTGAGCAACGGCGGAAAACGCCAGAGTGAGGCACATAGCAACTAGCAGCAGCTTCTTCATGTCTGAGACCTTTCTTGGAACGAATGTCTTCGATAGCCAATCCGTGATGCCGACCAGCGTCAAAAGCGACTGAAGGTCAGTGCAGTCACAAATTCAGCCTCTGGATTGGGACGCGGGGATAGTACCACGGAAATGCCCAAAGCTTGCTATCTAAAGATGGCTATCTAACAAGATGCTCTTACTGGGCCCGGGATAAATAAGCCCCGTCAGACGTGTCGACGCGGATCTTCTCGCCCTCGTTGATGAACGGAGGCACCTGCACCACCAGCCCGGTCTCCGTCTTGGCTGGCTTGGTAACGCTGCTGGCCGTCGCCGACTTCAGCCCCGGCTCCGTCTCGACGATGGTCAGGTCCACCGTCTGCGGCAGGTCAACTCCTACTGGCTTGTCGGTATAGAACTCGACCGAAATCTGCAGATTGGGCGTCAGGTAATCGACCGCGTCGCCGAGCACGTCCTTACCCAGGTGGAGCTGCTCATAGTTCTCGGTGTTCATGAACACGTGATTATCGCCGTCCTGGTAGAGGTACTCCATCTGTACCTGGTCAACCGTGATTTTGTCGATGGCGTCGCTGGAGCGGAAGCGGTGCGCGAACATGGCTCCCGTGCGCAGGTTGCGAAGCTTAGCCTGGATGAAAGCGCGAAGATTGCCCGGGGTGCGATGCTCGACGCTGAACACCGAATGCAGGTCGTTGTTGTGCTTGATGACCATGCCCGGACGCATTTGTGTGGCTGGAATTGACACTCGTGAAACTCCTTCTTGGCTTGGGAGAGCCGTAAGCTGGAACGCGCGGCTCAAGGGCTAAACACTTGATTTTACATGGTCAGCGGCAGGTTTGGGAAATCGGACACGATCTGCGAAGCATTCCTGCCACAATTCGCGGTACCATCGTACGAGAGGATTCCTTCATGAGCGAAGATGCAAACGAATTCGTAGCCGAAGGCGAGTACGAGCCTTCCGGGAGCAGTTCCGTAGCGACTGGATTTGCCCTGCTGCTGATCGGTTTTGCCGCCGGAGCGATTGTCGCCGCGCTGATGACGCCGAAAACCGGCAAACAAATGCGCCGTCACCTGAAGCGCACGGCTGACGATCTCCGCGATCGCGTCGGCGACTTGAGCGATCAGGCAGGCGACTGGGTTGAGAAGGGTTCGGCAGTAGCCGATAAGGCGTCTGAATGGGCTGATGCGGCCAAAGAAAGAGTCGCACCTCTGGCCAAGAAGTTCCGCAGCTAGGGATCCGAGCTCCCTGCCGAACTTCAATCGCCCGCAACAGCAAAGAAAAACCCGGGCCCGCGCAGGGAATCTTCCAGCGCGCACCCTGGTCTTGTAACTTGCGCTACGCTGTCGCTACTTGGTCGATCCGCTCAGGCAGGTCGACATGAACGTCTTGCGGTCATCACCCTTCAAGTTCTTCGCGGCTGCTTCCTTGTTGCACGCCGTCATCTTTTCCTGCTGTGTCATTTTGGCCGGAGCTGCCGCCGGAGTGCCGCTCAGGCAGGTCGACATAAACGTCTTGCGTTCGTCGCCCTTCAAACTCTTAGCGGTCGCCTGCGCGTTACAGTCCTTCATTTTCTGTTGCTGAGCAGCTTGTGCCGCGCTCGGCTGCTTTGTTTCCTGCGCCAAAGCCGGCACGGCCACCGCTGCGAGTATTACCACTGCGAGCATGAACGAAATCTTGCGTTGAAGCATGGGACGTCCTCTCGTGAAAATAGATTGACCTGGGATGCCCGAGCGGGGACTTCCCAAAGCGCAGCGATTGTATAACGAATAGTGAGGGCCTTTCGAGAGTGAAAATGCGAATGCTGGCGAACGCCAGCAGCTAGTACAGCCGGAAGTTGACTTCGACGTTAATCATGACGGGAACGGCCTGTCCGTCCCGGCGGGCGGGATCGAACTTCCACTGCTTGACGGCCTCGATCGCCTTCTCATCTAGGCCCATGCCGAGCGCGCGCTGAATGCGGATCTGCTGCGGACGCCCACTGGCGTCCACCACCAGCCACAGCACGACAGTCCCTTGATACTTGGCCTTGCGGGCTTCTTCCGAGTACTCCGGATCGGGCGCATACAGCGCCTTCGGCGCGCTCACGCCGCCGCCCACACGATAGGCTCCGCCGCCGTAGCCTCCGCCATGTCCCGGACCCACTCCCGGGCCAGAGCCGGAACCAACACCGCCTCCACTGCCACTGCCGATTCCGCCGCCGTAACCTGTGCCGTTAGAAGGCGGACCCATCACCTTCGACAACGGATCGCCAAGCGAGCCCACGGTCGGAAGCTTGATTTCAGGGGGCACCACTACGGTCGGTTCAACCACCAGCTTGGGATTCTCGTTGCGCACCACAATCGCCGGAGGCACGATCTGATCTTTGGAAAGCTTTGGTAGCGCGCCTTTGGGGGCTGCCAGCTTGTCTCGGTCGCCGCCGCCTCCGCCACCACCCGCGCGCGTCTTTGACACTGGCAGCGGTAGGTACGGACTCACATCGGTCACCAATCCCACCATCTGCTGCTTGATCTCGTCTTTGTGTTCGAAGGCCCAATGTCCTGACCAGATGAGCAATCCCGCCGCCACCATGTGCAGGATGAACGAATAGACAAAAGTGTCCTTGCGCTGGGGATAGAGACCCTGCCCCTCGCCGAAAAGGGTGGGCAGAATATCGTGTTGCTGCTTGACGGTTGCGGGCTTCTCAGCCTCCGCTTTGGTCAAAACCGGGGTCGCCATTTTCTACCTACAGTATAGACCCAGCCTCAAACCCGAAGATGCACAAAAAGTAGTACGCACGGCAAGCTTCGCCGGATTAGGTTAGACGCTTTTGCATGGCGAAATGTCACCGCTTTGCTACGGCGCGAGACAAATCTGTCATTCGCGCGCCCGTGCAGGCCTCCTTGTCGAGGTGATGAGTGTCACAGCGCTTTCCCACCGGCGCCGCTATCGTCGAACTGCGGTCAGCGCTCTCTGCCAGAACCGCTTTGGAGAGGAATGAAGTTATTTTTCACCTGCACCCTGTTCGCTGGAATTCTAGGAGTTGGCTCAGTTTTCCTGCTATCCGGGGCTGGACTTTCGGGGGCTCCGGGCGGGGACTCCGCCCCAGCCGCCAGGATCACGATTGACTATCCCCTCGAGGGCTCGGTTTTTCCTCCCGAGATCACGCCGCCCACCCTCCTGTGGCGCGATGCCGCCGAATCTGCGAAACATTGGGTCGTCGAGGTTTCGTTTGCCGGTCACGCCAGCGAAATCCGCCTTGAAGTACCCGGCGAGCTAATGCGGCCCGGTGAGCTCGATCCTCAAGCCGGTCCGCCCAATGAGCTCACGGCGCTGACTCCCCAGCAGGCGGTCACCCACACTTGGGCGCCCGACGCAGACACCTGGGAGAAGATCAAGCAGCAGTCGGTGAAGTCACCGACCACAATCACCATCACAGGGTTTGCGGACGACAGTTCACAACAGCCTGTGTCGGGCGGCACAGTAACCCTCTCCACGTCCGTCGATCCCGTCGGCGCTCCCATTTTCTACCGCGACGTACCCCTGATGCTGTGGCCCAAGGGACAGAAAGGCTCCATCCAGCCGCTGCCGCCATTCGCCATTCCGTTGATCAAGTGGAAGCTGCGCAACATCAGCGACCCTCAGAGCCGCACGGTGATGGAGAACCTTCCCACCTGCGGCAACTGCCATTCGTTTTCGCGCGACGGCAAGACGCTCGGCATGGACCTCGACGGACCCAAGAACGACAAGGGCCTGTACGCCATCGCTCCCATTTCCAAAAACATGACCATCCGCAATCAGGATGTCATTCGCTGGAGCAGCTTTCAGGAAAACCCCGACGTCAGAAGCTCAGAGCCGGTCGTAAAGCGCTTCGGGTTCATGTCGCAGATTTCGCCCGACGGACGCTTCGTGGTGACCTCGATCGGGCCTCCGGGACTGGGCAACAAACATAAGGATGAATTGCCCGACTTCGCGCCCGGGCTTGCCGATCGCCTGTACAGCATGAATTTTCAGGGGCCGCCGTTCAACCAGGTGTTCTATCCCACGCGCGGCATTCTCGCATTTTACGACCGCACCGAGCAGAAGCTGCGACCGCTTCCCGGAGCCGACGATCCGCACTTCGTGCACACCAGCGCCTTTTGGTCGCCGGACGGCAAGTACCTGATCTTCAGCCGCGCGACGGCCCGCGACCCTTATCCCGAGAACGTAGCGAAAGCCGAGTACGCCAACGATTCGAACGAAACGCAAATCCATTACGACCTGTACCGTATTCCCTTCAACGACGGCAAAGGCGGCAAGGCAGAACCTGTCGTCGGAGCTTCCGCCAACGGCATGAGCAACAATTTCCCCAAGGTCACGCCCGACGGCCGCTGGATCGTCTTCGTGCAGAACCGCAACGGACTGCTCATGCGTCCCGACAGCCACCTCTACATCGTGCCGTTTGCCGGCGGCAAAGTCCGGCTGATGAACTGCAACACCGCGCTGATGAACTCATGGCACACGTTCTCGCCGAACGGCCGCTGGATGGCGTTCTCCTCGAAAGCGCGCTCGCCCTACACCCGGCTCATGCTGACGCACCTTGACGCCAACGGCAACGACACGCCCGCGATCATCGTGGACAACACCACCGCTGCCAACCGCGCGGTGAATATTCCCGAGTTCCTGAACATTCCCGTTGATGGCCTGGAAAAGATTGACCCGCAGGCGACCAACTTTTTCCGCTACTTCAACCAGGCCTACGAGCTCATGGAAAACAACCGGGTGAACGAAGCCGTCCCCTTGTTGCGTCAGGCGGTGGACAGCGATCCCGATGACGCAATCGGGCATTACGCTCTGGCAACGGCGCTGGCTCAATCCGGCGAGGAGCGCCCTGCGGTCAACGAGTACCGCAAGGCCCTGGCTCTCAATCCGACGCCACCCGCGGCTTGGTACGACCACCTCGCGGTATTGCAGGCGCAAACCGGCGATTTGCCGGGTGCGGTGGCGAACCTACGGCTATCGCTGACCATCGATCCCAAGGACGCCGGCACCGAAGACAACCTGGGCACGATCCTCTGCGAGACCGGGCAGGCGACTGAAGGATTCGAGCACCTCCGTAAAGCCATCTCCATGGCTCCCGACTTCCCCGATCCGCACAATCATCTGGGATGGGAGCTGGCCAAGACAGGACAATTCGCCGAGGCGATTACCGAGCTGCAAAAAGCCATCGCGCTTCGCCCCGGCTCCGTCGAGTATCGCGTCAATCTTGGATATGTCTTGGCAATTCGTGGCGACTTCGCTGGTGCCGTCCCCGTTTTTCAAAAGGCCGTGGAGCTAAGCGATGGCAAGGATTGGCGCTGCCTCGACATGCTGGCCAGCGCTTACAACCAGCTCGGCCGCTCCGCCGAAGCTGTTGACGCCGAACAGCAGGCGCTCAGCCTCGCCATCGAGCATCACGACGAAGCGTTAGAGAAACACCTGCGGACAAATCTCGAACACTACGAGCACGGAACCACCAAGGCGCAGGCGAACTAAGCAAACGCGGGACTTATCTTCAAATTGAGCGGCGTGCAACTTCACCAGTGCTCTGAGATTACGCGGGCACAATCACCTTTAGCGCATCGCGCTGCACCCCCAGTTCCACGGGCGTCTGACAGATGTACTCCCCGTCGGCAAACAGCTCCATCCCCGGATCGGTCTGGATGCGCACCCGCGTGGCCTTCCAATACGCCACTTCTTTCATGCCGATGTGCCGCCCGCTGAATACCACGTGAAACAGCCGCAACAATCGCAGCTTGCCGAGCTGCCGCACAAAGCATGCGTCGAGTAGGCCGTCGTGCAAGTCGGCGAGATGGGCCAGCCTCATGCCGCTGCCATAACGCGGGCCGTTTCCTACGGCGATCAGCATTCCCGGCTCGCGCACCGGCGTCTGCCAGTGACCATCGATTTCCAGCGACAACGTCACCTGCGGTGGACGAAATCCCGCCAGCACCTCCACCAGGCCGACGATGTATCCGCCATGCGCGCGCAACCAGCGCGGCTGCTTCATTGTCAGCCGGTTGACGGCTGCATCGAGCCCGGTCCCCGCGATGCCCGCGAAGTAAGTAGTCCGCGACGCTTCGCGCTCGGCCTCGAGCCACCGGCGCGCCTGCGATTGCTCGATGCGCGGCCCGAGTTTCGGCAAGTCGCGGCGCGGCCCATCGGGAACGAAGTGCAGCGTCTCCAGCGACTCCCCCTGCCACGGGTCTTCGACATCATCGTCCTCCGCGGCCGGCAGCATCTCGGCGGCTTCATACGGATGCAGCTGCTGAATCGTCCCCAGGTCGACCATGCGCGAATTCTCCCGCGTGTCGCAGTAGCGCTTCCACGCCTCGAGCGCCTGCGCCACGCTGTCGATCCCCAGTGTTGCGGCGAAATCGTTAGCACTGCCAATAGGCACCGTCAACGTCGGCGTCTTGTGCAGAGCCAACGTGCCGAGATGGCGATGCAGCGTGCCGTCCCCGCCAAAAATCAGTGCCGCATCGGGCTCGTCCGTAGGATCGAGTTCGTTGCCCGCAAAGATGTTCACGCCCGGCAGCTCGAATGGCCGCACGAGGTCCTCTTTCGCAAAGGGAGCCAGCATGGCAACGGCGCGCACCGCGCAAGGGTCGCACAACGCGAGCGAAAATCAAAATCCAGATTCACCGGCGGAGCGAGATATTCATTTGGTAGAACTTGAAGGTGTTCTCCTCGCCCGGCCGCTCGCATGCGATCAGCCGGTAGCGATCCAACACATCCGCTGTGAAGTTCAGTTCCTCCTGTACAGGCAACAAGCGTGTCCACTCTACAAACGTCACCTCGCCAAAGGCCTCGAATGCGGACCGTGACTTAAAGTCCCACGACTTGTCTTCGGTCTCGACGTGAGTCACCTGCAATCCATTACGCTCGGCCGCTTCGCTGTATTGCTCCGGGGTCAGGTGTAAGTAGGGTTGGTGAAATCCCTGGTAGTACTGGGCCCATCGTGGTGAGAAACACGTCTCCTCGATCACATGTTCCAGGCTCCTGCGGCTTCCGTCGCAAACCAGCCGAAGCTGGGCTCGTGCTCCCGGCTTCATCGCTGCGTAAATCGATTGCAGGGCTTCATCCTGCTGTCGAATCCAGTGCAGCGCATTGAACGAGACGACCACGTCGAACTCCTCGCGGTACGGCAGACTGCGAGCGTCTCCGATCTCAAAGCGCAGGTTCGGGTAAGCCGCAGCATCATAGTGACTCGATGCGAATGTAATCATCTCCTGCGACGGATCTACCCCCAGGACCGATCCATCGGCGACCCGGGCAGCGATCTCCGCCGTGATCTTTCCATTGCCGCAGCCGACATCAAGAATTCGCTCCGAGCCCTTGAAATCAAGCAGGGCGAGCACTTCCTCGGCCATTGCCTGCTGCAACCCCGATATGCGCTCGTAGTCCGCTGCATTCCATTCAGTCATCGATTAGTCCCTATTTGCACGGCGCTAAGGGTCGCACACCCGGAACGAAAATCAAAATCGGTCGGCGATAGTGTCACAAGCGGTGTTCGCGAACGGACGCACTAGCATGCTTTCGGGCAACTTGAAGATCAGGCACGAGGGGACCCAAGCCGCGACTCAATTGTTTTCAGTTCGTCCTCTATACACTGCACTGGCCGGAAAAATGCAGCCATACGTTGGGAATCCGTGTGTCCGAGGTGGATCGTGCGAACTCTAATCGGAAATCTGCGCTACGCCGTGCGTATGTTGCGCAAGAATCCTGGCCTGACGTTGGCCGTCGTCGCCACCCTCATGCTGGGTATCGGAGCCACCACCGCGATCTACACGGTGGTCTACGCGATCATCATTGCGCCGTTGCCGTATCCAAACGCCGATCAACTTGTGATCGTGTGGTCCAAAGTCAGCGGACACAACAACGGAACCTCAGCCGGAGACTTTCTCGACTGGGAGCAGCAGAGCAAGTCCTTCCAGCAACTGGCGGCCTGGAACGATCGCCAACTCAATTTGTCCACGCAAGACCAGCCTGAGCAGGTGCAGGGCAGGCTAGCTTCGCCAGGCTGGTTCGATATGCAGGGCATCCCCTTTCTGATGGGCCGCGATTTCCTTCCCGAAGAAGGTGTCCCGGGCAAGGATCACGTTGTCGTTCTGACCAATAAACTGTGGAACCGGCTGGGAGCAAATCGCAACATTATCGGCCAACAGCTTCTCGTCAACGGCTCTCCTCATACCGTAATAGGTGTATTGGCTCCTGGCCTTGGCGATCGACTGGGTCCGGAGCTGACGCTGCCGCTTGCCTTCACGCCAGAACAGATCAACCACGACTACCACTGGATCCTGACCATGGGCCGCCTGAAGCCGGGCGTCACCATCCAGCAGGCGCAAGCCAACATGGATGCGGTCACCGCCAACATTGCGGCTGCTTATCCCACCTCCAATAAAGGTTGGGGCGCTTCGGTCGAGCCGCTGAAGAACGACTTCCTCCCCTCCGAGCGAATCCGGAACCTGTGGCTGCTTTTGGGCGCAGTGGGATTCGTGTTGCTCATCACCTGCGTCAACATTGCCAATCTATTGTTAGCGAAGGGCGTGATGCGGCAGCGGGAGGTCGCGATTCGCGGCTCCATGGGAGCGTCTCGCCGCCAGATCTTCGCCCAGTTTCTCACCGAGAGCCTCGTACTCGCCCTGGTCGGCGGAGCACTCGGCATTGCACTCGCCCAGGGATTGCTACGCATCATCCTCAGCATCGTGCCCGAGGGAATCTTGCCCTCGGAAGCCAACTTCCGGCTCGATTTCTGGGTCCTCGTGATCGCCGTAGCCGCCACTACGCTGGCCGGCCTGCTCTTCGGATGCGCGCCCGCCTGGTACGCTTCACGCGTTGACCCCGCGGAATCGCTGAAAGATGGCGGACGTTCCTCGACCGGCGCAGGCAGCCAGAAGCTACGCCGCATGCTCATCATGGGAGAATTCGCACTGGCCTTGTCATTGCTCGCCGGCGCAGGCCTCGCCATTCATAGCTTCTGGAACCTTACTCGTGTCGATGTTGGCGTGCGCACCGATCACGTGCTCACCTTCGGCCTGAGGCAGCCGCATGGCCGGTTCGAAAGTCCGGCAGAGATGAGCACCTACAACGAACAGATTCTCAGCGCGGTGCGTTCCGTCGCCGGAGTGTCTGACGCTGCCATCGTGACCGGCATGCCGCTGCGCGGAACCAGCGATGGAATGCCGTTCAGCGTGGTGGGCGTTCCCGACTCAGTCGACCCCGCACTCCGGCCATCGGCAGGCTTCCAATCGGTTTCGCCCGGATACTTCAAAACCTTCGGCATCCAGGTCGTGAAAGGGCGATCGTTCACAGATCACGACACCGCAACCAGCGTGCGGGTCGCAATGGTGAACGAGGAGTTCGTCCGGCGCTACCTGAAAGGCATGGACCCGCTACAGCAAAGGGTGTCTGTCGAAGAGATCGTTCCCGGCCAACCGAAACTCGGCCCGCCGGTCGAGTGGCAGATCGTCGGGGTCTTCCATAATGTGCTGTACGGAGATTTCCGCAAGGCTGGTCCCGAGATCGACGTCCCGTATTCGCAGTCACTCGCGCCCGACGTAACCATCGGCGCGCGCACAACCAACGACCCCGGCGCGATGAGCAAGACCATCGCCGCGGCCGTGCATTCCGTCGATCCGCAGATCGCGCTCGGGCACATCCGCACTATGGACCAGGTAAAAGATGAGTCCCTCGCCGAAGACCGATTTACGGTCGTGCTCTTCGCCAGCTTTGCTGCAGCTGCCTTACTACTGGCGGCAATAGGAATCTACGGCCTGATGGCCTTCGCCGTCTCCCAGCGCACTCCGGAGATCGGTTTGCGCCTGGCGCTGGGATCAAGCAAGCGCCGCGTGGTGTGGCTCGTCCTCCGCGAAGCCTCGATGCTGGCGCTCTTCGGCCTCGCGATCGGCTTCGCAGGCGGGCTGTTGGTCGGGCGCGCTATGCGCACCACGTTGTACGGAGTCGACGCGCTGGACCTCTCCGTCATCGTTTTGGTCGCGGTAATCCTGTTCTTTACCGCGTTACTGGCCTCGTACCTACCCGCCCGCCGCGCCGCCGCCATCGATCCCATGCAGGCCTTGCGGACCGAGTGACGGAGGGTTCTGTCGGTTGCCCCACTCAAGCTTCTTTTGCTTGAGTGGGTCTTCTGATTCTTGCAGACAGGTGACCACTGACAACTCTTGAATTCGGATGCAGCTTGGTGTCAGGGCATGACTAGCGTGCGCAAGAACGGACCTTTGGGTCAGGAAAAATGCACCTTGGGCCAAGTTGAAGGGGCACGGCTTCAGCCGCGCCGTACCGGTCCTTTACTTTTGTCATTCCTCGCGAACTTCAGTCCGCGGGGAATCTGCTTTCGACTTTTTCCGCGCCCTGCTTAACCCACATCGATTTTAAAAAACTCCGTGTCCTCCGTGCCTCCGTGGTGAACTCCTCCGAGTGGATATGGAAATTCCTAACCTGCTATCCCGCGAGAAATCTTGCTCCCCTCCTCAGGCTGGCACGTCTAACATGGAAACGACGGCCCGCAGGTCTCGCCGCGCGGAGGTTTCCATGAAGCGCAGAGAGTTCATCGTCAACACTTCCCTGGGACTCGGAGCCGCCTGGCTGGCGCGCCAGTCCATACTCAACGCGCTCGCCGACGCGCAGCTTCCGCGCAAGTACGCTGCCACCGACACCGTGACCTTGGGCAAGACCGGCATCAAGACCAGCCGCCTCGCCATGGGCACCGGCACCGTCGGCTACGCGAAACATTCCAACCAGACCGCACTCGGAGTCGGCGGCCTGTCCGCGCTTTTGCTCAATGGCTACGACAACGGCCTGCGCTTCTTCGACGCCGCCGATTCTTACGGAAGCCATCCCCACGTCGCCGTCGCGCTCAAGCAGTTGCCGCGCGACAAGGTCACGGTCATGACCAAGAGCGACACCCGCGATCCGCAGCAGATGCGCGCCAACCTCGACCGTTACCGCCGCGAGCTGGGCACCGACTACATCGACATCGTGCTCATGCACTGCATGACCGAAGGCGACTGGACCGAGCGCTTCAAAGGCACGATGGACGTCCTGTCCGAAGCGAAAGAGAAAGGCATCATCCGCGCACACGGATGCTCCTGTCACACCATCGAGGCGCTGCGCGCCGCTGCCAAGTCGCCGTGGGTGGAAGTCGATCTGGTGCGCATCAACCCCATCGGCTCGCACATGGACGACGATCCCGCCACCGTGGTCAGCGTGATGCAGCAGATGAAGTCCTCCGGCAAAGGTTTGGTCGGGATGAAGGTCCTCGGACAGGGCGACCTCCGCAACCGCCAGAGCGAGGCCATCAAGTACGCGCTGTCGCTGAATCTGCTCGACGCCTTCACCATCGGCGCCGAAAGCAAGAGCGAGCAGGACAACCTGATTCAACGCGTGGCTGCAGCGTGATCTGCGCCCCTCACACAAACTTGCGTGGGCGCTCCACCCTTATCGCCCTCTGTTGGCGATAGGGTGGGAACCACGCCGCCGTGTACCCCTAACTCTCAAATCCCTAGTGTTGGGAAAGCGTGGGAAAAGGGGATTTGTGGGTGCCCCACCCTTATCGCCTTCCTTTGGCGATAGGGTGGGAACCATACCGCTGGGTACCACCCAACCCTCAAACTTGCAGACCGAGTCGCGCCAACATTTCTCGCCGCCCAAGACTCGTCACGCCCAGCGCCCTGCTATCCAGGTCCTGCACTACCCATCGTCTCTTGAGCGCAGCGTTCAGGAGTGCAGCTCCCAGGGCTCCGCCGAGATGAGGTCCCCGCTCACTCCAGTCCAAGCAGGCATACGCAAAGCGCCGACGCAGCAACCGAGTCGCTTCGACATCGATGCCGATAGCCTCGAACGCCTTTGCTCCTTTTGGGGTGAGATCGCTTTCAGTGCCGTCTCCCGAACCCGGCAACAACCACCCGATAATCTGGAAGCGGTCATGCAGCGCCACTCCCAGCGAGCCCGCGATGTGGTCGTAGCAAGTACGCGCGCTACGCAGACGATTCGGAGTGTTCGGCACAAACGCTTTACGCGATTCCCCAGCGAGCACGCTCAGGGCCTCGAGCGCAGCGCCGACATCTTTTCCTTCCAGGCTGTAGTAACGATGCTTGCCCTGGGCAACCACTTTCACCAGTCGCCGCGCCTTAAGACGTTGCAGATGCACACTCGCCGTTGACGGCGTTACTTGCGCGACTACCGCAAGTTCAGTGCTGGTTCGGGCTCGCCCGTCGGCCAGGCAGTACAGCATACGGGCGCGGGCCGGTTCGCCAATCGCCGCCGCAATCCTGGAGACAGCTTCGTCGGCATCGTCTTCTACATTCATACTTTGATGCTAGACGAAGTGTTACTGTTCGGCAATTGGCATAGTACCGAAAGAATGCAAACGATCGACGGTCCCACCACGCTGACATCCCGCCGCCGTGTGATCGGTGCAATCGCGGCGGGGGCAGCGTTCGCGCTCGGCCTTGGCGATCCAACAGCCTTGCATTCATCCCCCAGGACATCTATGACGATCACTTGCTTCATCCGCTACCAGATCGATCCCTTCCAGCGGGACGAATTCAAGAAGTACGCTGAGAACTGGGGCCGCATCATTCCTCGCTGCGGCGGCCACCTCGTGGGATATTTCCTGCCCTATGAGGGCACCAACGATGTGGCATGGGGATTGATTTCTTTCGAGAGCCTGGCCTCCTACGAAGCTTACCGGGCACGCCTCAGGACCGATTCGGAAGCGCGCGCAAATTTCGCCATGGCCCAGTCCAAGCGCTTCATTCTCCGCGAAGAAAGGAACTTCGTGGAAGTCGTCGACGGCACCTTCAATCTTCTCAGCCTCTAATTCGCCGCTGTAGCTCGCGTGTTAGCGGCCATGACGAACGGCCTGATCGTAGGCTGCTCTCAGGCAGCGCTCATAGTTATTGCGCCCAGCGTTCTCCTGCGGCTTTTTTGAGCCCGTGCTACCATGCCACCGTGTTCAATTTTGGCAAACCGAAAACAGTTGGCGACTGGATCGTTCATGTCGCGGGTGCCGTCGTCGCATTATTCCTCGTATGGTGGATGCTACGAGCCTACGTGCTTTAGTACTCCTCTCCGTACCTGTCAGGTCGAAATAACGATTCCTCCGTTCCCCCCGCACGAATTAGAAGTTGCCGGCTGCCCCACACAATCCTGCCTTTGGATTGTGTGAGTCGTTTCGTTGCAAATCCTCAGTCCTTTTGGGT
>Ga0209380_10001256_pt1 | contig 17313 bp, 17 predicted proteins | sample HubBroMetageWFT6_FD_188347 | JGI IMG/M metagenome (GOLD analysis project Ga0209380, IMG submission 188347) | Warmed and freeze-thawed soil microbial communities from the Hubbard Brook experimental Forest, New Hampshire - Hubbard Brook CCASE Soil... | ecosystem: Environmental > Terrestrial >...
ACCATCCGAGAAGGCAGTGGGATTGTGGCAGCGATGAGCCCCCAAGCAAAATAGGGTGAACCTCTGCATGTCGCTTTAGAAGATTGGGCCACACGAGGAGCTTCAGGTGCACCGACGCGAGTTTCTTCAGCGGGCGGCATTCATAGCTGGGTCTGCGGCTTCTAGCCGCGCCATAGCCAGCGCCTGGCCATCGATGGACGCTTCCTCCGTGAGGCTCACCCTGGACCTCACCCAGACAATTGCAGTCATCCCTCCGGATTTCGTGGGGCTCGGATATGAGATATCTTCCGTGGCTCGACCTGGCCTTCTCAGCCAGAAGAATTCCGTGTACGTCCAACTTGTTCGTACGCTCGGTGCCCGCGGGGTGATTCGTGTTGGCGGCAACACATCGGACTATTCCATGTACTCCGCTTCGGGGCACCAACTCTCGTCGCCTGAGACGGGTCCCGGTTCCATTGTCAATGATTCCGTGCTCCGCGATCTTGGAACGTTCCTCGAAGCTACAGGTTGGAAGGTCATATGGGGGCTGAATCTCGGCAAGGGAACAGTAGACGCTGCTATCGAGGAAGCAAAAGCAGTCCTCGCAGCAACCGAGCCGAATCTCTACGCCTTCGAAATCGGGAATGAGCCAGACCTTTTCTCCCGCAACCAAGTCCACCGCAAAGAAGGTTACGACTACAACGATTATCTTCGCGAGTATCGAAAGTTCCGCGATGCTCTACGGAATGAACTGCCGGGAATACCGCTAGCCGGACCCGATGTAGCCGTTGCCACCTCCTGGGTCACAAGCTTCGCCAAGGCTGAAGGCAGCGACGTCAAGCTGCTGACGCACCACTATTATCGCGAGGGCCAGAACCCCACCAGTAGCCTCGACAAGCTGCTTCATTTTGACCCGAAACTTGCCCCGATGCTCGCTGAGCTCAACTCGGCCTCAAAGTCCTCCGGCGTTCCCTATCGCATCTGCGAGACGAACTCTTTTTCTGGTGGAGGCAAACCGGGAGTAAGCGATAGCTTCGCCTCGGCCCTGTGGGTTCTGGACTTCATGTACAAACTCGCCGCAGCGGGCTGCGCAGGCGTCAATATGGAGACCGGCGTCAACCAAAAAGGTTTCATCAGCTCCTACTCGCCCATCGGCGACGACGAACGTGGGCACTATACCGCCACTCCGGAGTTCTATGGAATGTTGGCATTCGTTCGTTCTGGCGTTGGGGAACTCATCGGCAGTCATCTCGATGCGGGCAATCGCAACCTCGGAGCGTATGTTACAAAACAAGGCGGCGATCAGATCCGTTTGACTCTGATCAACAAAGAAGACGCTTTCGATGCCATCGTGAGTATCGACGGTGCCGCCTCCTTCAAGAAAGGTTTTGTGCTCCGCTTGTCAGCGCCATCGCTGGAAAGCAGAACAGGGGTTCTGTTTGGCGGCGCTGTCGTCAACCCTGAAGGCGCATGGCATTCCATAAACTCGCAGGAGATCAGAGGCTCAGAAGGGAAGCTGCGGGTCAGTCTCCCCGCTGCGAGTGCCGCTGTCGTAACCTTAAATGCGTAACATGATCAGGTGGAGACTATGATCCTCGCGAATTCATGTGGCATGGTTACGGCCAAGACCTGCATTCTAGCCAGGCGTTAAAATATGCGAACGGCGAATGGACTCGCCTGCGCTCGCAAACTATCCTGTTAGCTGCAGACAGACTGCAATTGGAGGAGTGATGGCGACACGACGTGAATTTCTCGACGCCCTTGCCATGGGTACAGCGGGGCTGGCGATCGGAACTACGGCAAAGAGCTATGGTCAGATCTTGGGTTCCAACGATCGCCTCAATTTTGCGCTTATCGGTCTGAACGGGCGAGGGTATGCTCATCTCTCGTCCCTCAAGGCGAACCGGAGCACCGCCCGTATCTCACATGTTTGCGATGTAGATGGCAATATTGTCCGAAAATTCGCCGACACTGTGCGGCAAGAGACAGGCGAAGCTCCTGCAACGGACCAAGATTTTCGCAAGATTCTCGAACAGAAGAATGTGGACGCGATCTCGATAGCCACTCCCGACCATTGGCACACCCCAATGGCCATCGCCGGGTTGCAAGCTGGGAAGCATGTATACGTGGAAAAGCCATGCAGCCACAATCCTGCCGAAGGCGAAATGCTCCTTAAAGCGCAACAGAAGTACGGAAAGCTGGTACAGATGGGAACGCAGCAGCGTTCCTCACCGCACACGATCGAAATCGTCAACAAGATTCAGGAAGGGGTTATTGGCAGACCGTATCTCGCGAAAGCCTGGTACTGCAACGAGAGAAAGTCTATCGGCACAGGGAAAGAAGTGCCTGTACCCCCGCAGCTTGATTGGGACCTATGGCAAGGGCCGGTGCCACGGCGTCCGTATAAAGACAACGTCCATCCCTACAACTGGCATTGGTTCAGAATTTACGGGACTGGCGAGACGCTGAATAATGGCACGCACGAGGTCGACGTCTGCCGCTGGGCGCTGGGTGTCGAGTACCCGAAGCGCGTGACCTCGTCTGGAGGCAGATATCAGTTCCACGACGACTGGCAATTTTATGACACGCTGGTGACCAGCTTCGAATACGACGACAAGATGATTTCATGGGAAGGTAAGAGCTGTCAGGGGATGAAGTTCTACGGCCGCGATCGTGGCTCGACGATTCTAGGAACGACAGGCACCGTACTCGTCGATCGCGATGGCTACGAGATATTCGACCTCAAGGGCAAGAAGACGAGTGAATTTCGTACCGGTAGTGAGACTTCATCTTCCGATCTCCTCGGCCGGGATTCCATGACCGACGCTCACTTCGCGAACTTCATCGCGGCAATCCGAAAAAATGAGAAGCTGAACGCCCCGATCTCTGTCGGCAACGTCGCCGTTACGATGCTGCAGCTTTCAAACATCGCGTGGGAGGTAAATCGGGAACTGCATCTCGACACAAAAGACGGGCGGATTCAGGACGATCCGGACGCGATGAAGTTTTGGGGGCGCGAATACGAGCGGGGATGGGAACCACACCTCTAAACAAACCTCTCTCTTGTCGCGTTTCCGTACTCCCCTGGGGTGGCGTGAGTGCATGGCCTGCGGCATGCGCCAAAGAAACGAAAAGTCAGCTATCAGGTCACGATTGATGGCAGACTGAGTTCTATGCGTGATGCACTCAGCCTAGTCCTCAAGAAACGTCCCGCCGCCGATCCAAAAATCCGCCAGAGATTTTAGATTCCTCTTGTAGGTACGGGTGACTGTATATTCCCGGCCGCCCTTGACCCGGAGCCCGTACTCTCCAGTCATTTGCGGTCGGATCTCTTCCACAAACGATGCATTCACCAGCACGGAACGATGGATTCGAATGAATCCATATGGCTTAAGCTTTTCCGCCACTTCCGAGATCGACTCGCGCAGCAAATACGATCCGGACTCGCGTTGCAATAATACGTAGTTGCCCTCAGCCTGAACCGCGACCACTTCGCCAGGATTAATAAACAGAATTCTTCCTTTCGCCTGGATCGCAATTCTGGGATATTGAGCACGAGACAGCCGCTGCAACTGAGGCAACGCTTCTATCAAGGCGGCAGCCCGCTCGCCCTTCGCACGCCGGGAGGCCCGGTCCAAAGCCTCCCCGATTCTTTGGTTTGAGAACGGTTTTAGTACATAATCCACTGCGTATTTCACGAGGACTGCGATCGCATATTCATCGCGTGCCGTTATGAACACGACCGAGGGCACGGGACGGTCTAGCTTCCGGAGCTGATCTACAAGTTCCGTGCCCGAAATTTCCGGTATGTCAATGTCGAGAAGTAAAACATCGTAGGGACTTGACGCTAGTTTCTCGAGGGCTTCGATTGCATCGTTGGCGGAATCGAAGTGCTCAATGTCATTTCGTCTCGCCAGCATATTTGCCAACGCGGTTTGAGCCAACGGCTCATCTTCCACGATCAACACGCGCATGATTTCCCTCGATCGTTTCGACCAACAGGGGCGGATCGGCAGACCCCTTAGAATCGGAGCTCAACGCCGGCAACACGATCGTTGCCGTTGCAGTATGGTGTTCACCTTCTGAGAATGTAAAAGACGCTTCATCGTGCGTAACGCAAGAGGCGGAAAGCTTAATGACCTGTGCTTTCGGACTAGCCCGGTCAGTGTCAATCAACGTCGATATGCCGTGCAGTGTGTCGAACAGGAAATGCGGATGAAGCTGCATCTTAAGAGCCTGGAGTTCACTTGCAGCCAGCGCCCTCTGAAAATCGTGTTTTTCCATCTCCTCTTTTCGCAGTCTTTCAAAATACTGATAGGCATGCGCCGCTACTACGATGGCGATGTAAATCGTAATCTGATCGGCAAATCCCGGGTGAATTAATTCGAGCGGTCCTGGCGCGGTGCGAGGAACATATTTCTGCAGGACTCCATCCCAGGGCGGCAGCGCAACCCATCGAAAGCACGCACTTAGCAGCATGAAAGGCAGTACCCCCAGGCATATCCGAGTCCATACCGGAATCGAATGTGCGTGACGCCGATAGACCGGCGGGCGAGATAGAAAATAGGAGGCGTCAACAACGCGAAGGAAAAGCCCCGGGATTCTGCAAGAAGCAGCATGTCCCAGCGGGATGACTGTAGGTTCAATTGCTTGTCAAAAATGCGGTACTGCAGGCCAGTCAACAGGGAAAGCCCGCACCATACAGCAATCGACAGCGCATACGCACGAACGATCGGCCGGAATCCTCCGTCTATCATGCCCTGCATTCTATTCCCCTCGCAAAGGCCATCCCTCCGTGAGGTACAGAACAACAAGGAGACGCTATGGTCCTACGTGGTTTGGATGCATTATGGTGCTACCCGCAATGCCCGGCCATTCTGTGAAGTGCCATATTATCTTGCATGGCTTCGGCGCTTCGGTGCACACTTACGGTTCCGGGAGTAATCCCATTCCTATGAACTTTGACAAACGAGTATTGCAGAGCCTTCCCAAAGTCCTTTTGCACGAGCATCTGGATGGTGTGCTGCGGCCGCAAACGGTGATTCAGTTGGCGAGAGACGTAGGATATTCGGATCTTCCGACTGCCGATCCCGATGCGCTTTCCGAGTGGTTCTTTCGCGGAGCAAATCAAGGGAGTCTTGCGAAATATCTGGAGGGTTTTGCGCACACCATCGCCGTTATGCAGACCGAGGAAGCCCTGCAGCAAGTCGCCTACGAACAGGCCGAGGACCTGAGCCGTGACGGGATCATCTATTTTGAGACTCGTTTCGCGCCGGTGTTTCATACGCAGAAAGGGTTGACCCACCAGCAGATTGTCTCGGCAGTGCTGAAAGGACTGGACCGAGGCCGAAAAGATTTCGGGATTTCCTCGGGCCTGATCATCTGCGCGATGCGCAACATGAACACGTCGCTGGAAATGGCGGAGTTGGCCGTCGATTTTCGCGCGCGCGGAGTCGTCGGTTTCGATCTGGCAGGCGAAGAAGGCGGCTATCCCCCGAAGAAGCATGTGGATGCCTTTCATTACATCCAGCGCGAGAACTTTAACATTACAATTCATGCTGGCGAAGGCTATGGAAAAGAATCGATCTGGCAGGCGATTCAGTATTGTGGGGCACATCGGATCGGCCATGGCACGCGCCTGATCGATGACATCGCTGTCGTCGACGGCAAGGCCGTGAAGTTGGGCGACCTCGCTCAGTACGTTCTCGATAAGCGCATCCCACTGGAAATTTGCCTCCTTAGCAACGTTCACACGGGTGCTACGCCAAGCTTGGCCGAGCATCCTTTTAAAATTCTTTATCAAGAGAAGTTTCGGGTCACCCTGAACACCGATAACCGGCTGATGAGTCGCACGACGATGAGTCGGGAATTTGAAGCAGCCGCGGAAACGTTCGGCTTGGATCTGAACGACTTCGAGAAAATTACGATCAATGCGATGAAGAGCGCCTTCTTGCCGTACGGCCAACGCTTGGCGTTCATCTATTCTGCGATCAAACCCGGCTACGCCAAGTTCCGCCAGTTGACAGGGGCGAAGGCGTCTCTGTGAAGCTGTGCCTAGCCGGCGGAGACTTCATGTCCCTTCTTACCACACGTCTATTCCTCACGCTGTGGCTGCCCGCGATGAGTTATGGATTTATCTCTGCCCAGACCGCGGTGCCGGATGAGCCAATCCGCATCAAAGTTGTCGTGGTCACCATGTTTGAGCGGGGCGAAGACACCGGCGACACTCCTGGCGAATTTCAGTTCTGGGTAGAACGAGAGCATCTTGACCGAATCCTTCCGTTGCCTTCCGGTTACCACCACCTGCGCCTGAACAAGGACGGAGTCCTCGGCATGGTCACCGGGGTCGGCGCTGCCAAGGCCGCCGCCTCCGTGATGGCATTGGGCCTCGACCGGCGCTTCGACCTCTCCAAGGCATATTGGATCGTCGCGGGGATAGGTGGCGGCGATCCGGCGGACGTGTCGATCGGGTCGGCGGTTTGGGCGGATCATGTGATCGACGGCGACGTCGCGTTCGAGATCGACGCGCGCCAAATACCCGAAAACTGGACGACCGGCTACGTGCCCTTGCGAAAGGGCACCCCCTACGAGCAACCTGCCAGCGCCGACTACGGGGAACTGTACACCCTGAATCCGGAATTGGTTGGTTGGGCATTTCACCTCACGCGCGACGTACCTCTGACGGACTCGGGGTCCCTGCGCAAGTCACGGGCACGCTTCACTGGATTCCCAAATGCTCTGAAACCCCCATTCGTTGCTAGAGGCGACACCTTATCGGCAAGCACGTTCTGGCACGGTTCGAGAATGGATCAGTGGGCCAATGACTGGACGCGTTACTATACGGCCGGCAAAGGAAATTACATGGTCGCGGCGATGGAAGATTCCGGGACACTGCAGGCTCTTACGTTCTTGAATCAGGCTGGGCGGATTGATCTGCAGCGTGTATTAGTGTTGCGCACAGTCAGCAACTACGACCGTGAAGCGCCCGGCGTGCCGGCGGCGGAGAGTCTCCAGGAAATGGTCTCAGGCAACTACTCCGCCTATTTACCTGCTCTCGAGGCGGCCCAAATCGTCGGAGACAAGGTTGTGCGAGATCTCGTCGAGCACTGGTCGGAGCGGGAATTCAGCATTCCTCGGGCACCCTAGTCCTAGTCGAAGGGTTCTACACTTTAGTCGGATAAAGCTGCCAGAGTTTCCGCCAATACCAGCGTTCCCCGAACGATATCTTCAGGGGACGCGTACTCGTCAGGACGATGGCTGTATCCGTTTCGGCAGGGAATAAACAACATGGCTACCGGAGCGATGCGCGCGATGAATAGGGAATCGTGGTACGCGCGGCTGACCATCGGAAGGAAGTTGAATCCATGCTTACGACAAGATAGAGACAGATCTTCGATAATTGCTGGAGCGCAATCCGCAGGCGCATCCGCATTCAACAACTCTTGATGGCACGACACCTGCCGCTCGGTTGAAATTGAACGACATGCGGCTTCAATCGTGCGCAGTACGAGATCGCGTCTTTGCGGATCCGTATCACGGATGTCAACGCTAAGGCGCACTCGAGTCGGAATGCTATTCACGGCGCCGGGAAAGACATCACAGATGCCGACAGTTGCCACTGTGTCAATCGCTCCACTGGTGCGAGCAGCAGACTCGGTCGCCAGAATCAGTTCGGCAGCGGCGCAGAGCGCATCGTGCCGATCGGCCATCAGGACTCCACCGGCGTGTCCGCCCGAGCCCTCCATCAAAATCCGCAAACTCGCAGGCGCGGCAATGTTCGTGACAATCCCCAACGGAATCTGCCGCTGCTCCAGTAAGGGTCCCTGTTCAATGTGTAGTTCAATGAATGCCTTGTAATAGCCCTCTGACAATTTCACGGATTCGAGATCGCCAGGAAGTCCGGCTCTGTTACGAACATCATCGAGCGTTGCACCCTCGCCGTCTGCGAGCTCTCTTGCGGCGTCTGCCGAGAGAGTCCCTGACAACAGCCTGCTTCCAAGACAGCCGATTCCGAACCGGGTCGGTTCTTCAGAAGTGAAAATAAGCAGCTCGATCGAATGCCTTGGGCGAAATCCACTCTGTTGCAACGCCCGTATGGCTTCCAACCCTCCCAGCACTCCGACAACCCCGTCGTACTTACCGGCATTCGGAATGGCGTCTATATGCGAGCCAGTGCCCACGACTGCCGCAGATGGATCAGAACCACTCCACCGCGCGAACGTATTTCCAATTGCATCTTCTCGTACTGTGAGCCCCGCCCGCTCGCAACGCGCTTTCATCCATGCGCGAGCCTTGAGGTCCGTAGGTGTGAAAACAATTCGCGTTACGGCGGGCGCTTCAGCGTCAGAAAAAGAAGCCAAAGCCTCGATCTCAGACATCAGCCCATCCCGGTTGATCGCAAGACTCATGGTCGCGGGCCTGCCGAGGTATGGCGGTTCCAGTCTTTGTAGATGAGATATTTTGCGGGAGCCTTGCCAATCGCTCCAAACCATTGCGGGCACCAAGGACCCATCCAAATGAAATCCCCTGTAGTAACGGGATACCAGGAATCGCCAAGCCGGTAGATCCCTCCCCCCTCGAGCATGATGAGCCCGTGCTCCATCACGTGCATTTCGACCAGACTCAACGCGGCACCCGGCTGGTACACCATCGTATTCACTGCGAAGTCAAAACTCATCTCATCGGGAAGCAGGCATTTGACCTGCAAGTCGGGATCATCTCCCAGCGGATGCGAAGCGATGGAATCTTCATTGGAAATGATCAACTGTGGCGGTTGCGCCGAGTCGATCGCCTGGTACGCCTTCTCGATGACGGCGAGACGACTCACCTTGGTAGCCACAACTCGATGCCTTACTCCTGAAGGAAGAAACGCGTATCCGCGCACATTTAGAGCGTTCGATTTGCCCTCAACCTCCAAAGCCACGCCCCCTTCAATCACAAACATGAAGCGTTGCACGTGCGTGCTGCCCAGTTCTCCTCCAACTTCAAATTCCGCGGTGTATTGCGTGAAGTTAGCGCCCAGAGCCGGGCTTACGTGCACGATCGCGGAGCAGGCCTTCATTCCGGGCAGGGCGGTGCGCACAAAAGTGTCGGGAGTCAACAGCAGATGATTGGATTGCTGAGAGCTTCGTGTCCGGCCCAGATTATGCACGCTTTGTCCTTGTGTAGAATTCGGGCGATGATGCAAGCTGGTCAAGAAGATGCAATCCGCAATCGATTGCCTTCTCCACGTCATCTTCCGCGACTGATTCCGCAGGATCGTGGCTGATCCCGCCCGGAGATCGCAGAAAGACCATCGCGCTCGGAATTCTCTCCGCAAGAATCATCGCATCGTGACCCGCGCCACTCATCATCCGATGAAGCTTGCATCCTGTCTTTACGATTGCGGTCTCTATCTCTCGAACGAGCAACGGGTCCATTGCGACCGCGCTCTGGCTTAATACGGTTTTCTGCCGTACCAGTAATGCACGCCGCGCCGCTATTTCATTAGCCTGGCGAATAAGATTCTCAACCGCGTCGGCGCGAATCTTGTCGGATCTGTGACGAACATCGAGTGAAAGCCGCGCTTCCCCGGCAATCACATTCGTCGCTCCCGGTCTTGTCTCGATCTTTCCAACAGTCGCGACCAATCCAGAAGTTTCCGTAGCCACGCGTTCAACCGTGCCGATCCACTCTGCTGCTCCCGCAACCGCATCGCATCGCAAATGCATAGGAGTTGTGCCGGCGTGGTTGGCGCGGCCAATAAAAGTGAACTCCGATCGCGTCTGCCCGGCAATGGCTTCCACCGCGGCGAGGGGCTGCTCCAGGCTCTCCAATACCGGTCCTTGTTCGATATGAAACTCAACATACGCCAGTGCGTCGTTTTCCAATTCCGCTTGAGCGATCTCCTCAGGATGCAGTCCAAACGTTTCAATGGCTTTCCGCACTGAGATTCCCTCGACATCGCGCAGGTCAAGAAGTTCCTGATCAAACCGGCCAACCAGAGCGCGGCTCCCGATGAACGGCATGCCGAAGCGGACTCCCTCTTCCTCCGAAAAGCCAACTACCTCAATGCCGAACGGGAGCCTTCGCCCGTCTAACCCCTCCACCAGCGCGACCGCAAGCACGACTCCGAGCACGCCATCGTAAGCGCCCGCGTTGGGAACTGTGTCGAGATGAGAGCCAATTAACAGTCGTCGAGCTCGCGGCTGCGCGGCAGCATAAAGGGCTCGAAAATTCCCCGCAGCGTCAATCTGCACTTGAGCACCAAGCGGTTCTATCCATCGCGCAATCTCCTGGTGACAATTGCGCATGGGCGGAGACAGAAACGTCCGGCGCGTGCTGTTTGGGTCCTCCGAAAAAGACGCTAGCCGTTGGCATCGAGCAATAACTTCCGCCGCGCGAGTTGTGGTTGCAGGTATTGGCACTGAATGCCGGCCCCGAAGACGAGAGCCCACTTCTCTCGTTCACGATTCCCGTATGACCTTCGCCGCCGCCCAGCCAAACAGAACAAGAACAACCAAAACTTCCCACCCATACTTGTTGCCATAGGTCGCGACGGGAAAGTGATTGCTGATCATAATAAAGACAACCGGAACTGCCATGAAAGTATTGTGTTTGGATCGCAGCTTGGCTTGAGCGCCCAGCGAGGCATCAAACGTCGCCCCCGTTGTCGCTGCCGCGACCATTTTGCGTTGAGAAGGAAGGATTCGGAACCAGACATTCGCGGTCATGATTGTTCCGAAGACCGCCCCAACGTGGATGTAGGCAGCGCGTCCACTGAAAACGTGGGTAAATCCCCAAGCGATCACGGCAGTCATCAGCAGAGAGAAGGCGGCGAAGGCTACCTCTGACCTGCCCAGGGGCGATCGAAGCGCCACATCATAGACAACCCATCCAACGATCAGCACCGCGAGCCCAATCGCGATCGCGCGAGATTGTGAAAGGTCAGCCACGTCCGGATCGACGAGGCCGCTGCTGGAGTAGTAGACGAGAACCAGCAAGACCATCCCACTCAGCCAAGTCATCAACGCTTCCCAACGGAACCAATTGACCTGCTCGGATCCAACCTCGAGGGATTTCTTTCGATCCACGGTGTAAAAGCCTCCGCTGTGCACCATCCATATGGACCGGCTCGTCCCCCCGTCAGCAGTCTTGGCGAGCTTGTTAAACCGTCCATCCAGCCACGTGAAATAGTATGTCTGGCCGACCCACATGATCGCCGCGAAAACGTGGAACCAGCGCACCAACAGGTTAAGCCATTCGCGAATTGACGAGATCACGGGTACCAATCCTTTCGCAAAAGTCTTGCGTTCAGCTCCCCCGGTACGTCGTATACCCGTTCGGACTCAGCAACAAGGGAATGTGAAAATGCGATTCGCCATCCTTTACCCGAAACGTAACTTCCACCACCGGATAGATCGCATCGAAGCTTTTCGTTGAGAAGTAGCTCGCTGTATCAAAAACTACACGGTAGATTCCGCCAGAGAGGTCATCGCCTTGCGGTAGCAACTGCACACAGCGGCCATCCTGATCGGTGCGCGCTGCGGTTAGCAAACGCCAATCGCCTGTGCCAGTTTGTTTCTCAAGTCGAACCGGGACTTCGGTGGCGGGTCTGCCCTGAACCATGTCCAGAATGTGCGTCGAAATGCGTTTCATCTCTGGAGCCATTTCCTAAGCCTGATTTCTGTAATCTGCCGCTGCTGTTCCGCGGCTTCTTCTAGCTCGGTTTCCGCGCTATTCTGGAGGCGTCTTCGCATAATCTCCAGTATCTCCGGCGCAGATTTCCCGGTCGCGCACACGATAAAAATACGGCCAAAACGTCGCTCGTATTCTCCGTTTGCCTCCGACAGAGCTTCCTTCGCCGCGGCGTCTGCATCAGCGACTTTCCGTTGCTCCTGGGTCGACCAGGCTCCAGACTGAGTCGGCGTCTGCGCCTTCGGTGTTTCGCCGATCCGAGGGTGACTCTGGAAGGCGTCCATCCAGTCCGATGGTGACAGATTCCGCCAGATGTCATTCGACGCGACCAAGACGGCGGCCTCGTCAGCGAGGGGTCTTCGGCCAGCCATGCCACGCGCCCAGGCATTCGATCCGCAGCAGGGAAGAATGGTGCTCATCGCGTCAGAATCGGAAGCGCGGTTCCATCCGGCCAAAACCTCATTATCCATATCAAGTGCGCTTTCCGCCGGCTGAGAATTCAAATGGTTCAAAAACTCGACAACCAGATTGCCCGCAACTTCAGACCGATACCGGGCGGTCGATCGAATATCGTCTATCGGACGGATCTCAGCCATCGTCGTCTTTTTCGCCAATGTCATCAGCGCCGCATCAACCGTCTGCCCTTTCACGACTTGCTCCGTCTTTGTAAGACGAAGGGGCACGGGCGCAACACTGCCGAGCGCAACCCGAATATCCTCCACCACGCCATTCGCCATCCGACCAAGACCCGCGATGCACACTTTCGAAATTGCCTGCGCATTGCGCGCTCCGACCTTGCGCGCGTGGCTGAAATATCGTGAGTATCGCCGCTGCAGGCACACTGTCTGAATGAGTTCGTCGGGCGCCAGCAAAGTCTGTTTGTAACCGGTGTGAAAGGAAACGTAGGGAAGCTTTCGTTCGCCTCGAACTGACACTAAGACCAATTCCGCTTCGTACGCGAGCAGTGTGGGCAGGGAGTCCGCTGCGGGGGATGCGTTCACGATATTGCCGCCGATTGTTCCTCGATTCTGGTTCGCGATTCCGCCGGTCCATCGAGCGGCGCCCGCGAGAAGCGGAAACTCGCGTGCCACAACCTCATGACTACGAAGATCGGTGTAAGTACATCCAGCGCCGATCTGCAGCTCATTCGGAGTGACCTCAATGCGCCGCAACTCGGGAAGATTCCAAATGCTGATGAGCTTGCGTGGCGGTAGTTTTCCGGCCGCGTATTGCACCATCAAGTCCGTGCCGCCGGCAAGCGGAAGCCACTTGCCTGGTTCCTTTGCCAGCAGCGAGACAATCGCATGCAAGCTGCCGGGCGCGATCATTTCGTAGTCAGACGGATTCGATCTCATGCAACCGCCCTGCGGCGCGACGCCTCCATCACGGCTTCAAGAATCTGACTGTATCCCGTACAGCGGCAGAGATTGCCAGAAAGACCCTCCCGGATTTCCTCCGTCGTGGGTTCAGCTTTCGTTTGCAGTAGATGGGATGCCGCCAGAATCATTCCCGGAGTGCAGATGCCGCATTGAGCTCCGCCGCACTGCAGAAAGGCCTCCTGCAGCGCGTGTAACTGGTCTTCCACCGCAAGTCCCTCGATCGTAGCGATGCTTGTGCCTGCTGCGTGCAATACCGGTACCAGACAGCTATTCACGAGCGTCCCATCCATCAATATCGAGCACGATCCGCACTCGCCTTCTCCGCACCCTTCTTTGGCGCCGGTCAATCCAAATTCCAGTCGCAACACATCGAGCAAGCGTTCCATCGGGTAAGCACGTATACTCTTCGCCTCACCATTCACCGTAAATGAAATCTCGGCCTTGGCGGCTCGCTCGCAAGAATCGTTCATCGGCCTCCGCTGGTGAAGATAGTCGCATTGTTTTCCGGCGATGTGGCGAGGCCATCCATAATATCCTCCGGCAGCAGAGGAATAGAATTGAACGGAACTCCAAGAGCATCTTCAACCGCATTCAAGATTGCCGGTGCCGGCCCGTCCATCGGAAGTTCGCCGATGCCTTTCGCCCCATACGCCCCATAGACATTTCCCAACTCTTCAAAGAACACGCGAATCGGCGGCAGGTCGCTCGAGGTTGGCATAATGTAATTGGTCATCTGTCCGTTCTGCATTCGCCCATTCTGCCAAACCACTTTTTCGTAGAGGCTGAATCCAATCCCCTGCGCAACTCCACCGATGATCTGTCCTCGCGCCAGTACCGGGTGCAGCACCTTGCCTACTTCCTGCAGCGCGACGAAGTCATCTACCGACACGCTATAGGTAGCCAGATCCACGGTGACTTCCGCGATGTACACCGCCCAGGCAAATGCAGCATAAGCCTCCCCTCGATACTTTTCGTCGTCCCAGAAAATTCCGCTCGGGGGATCGTAACGCGACCAGCACCGGAATTGGCCGTGCATCGCAACATACTGCCGGCAAGCCTCGCGAAACTCGTCCGCGGAATAGCCGTCGTCGAGAAGATTGGAGGAAATCAGAGTCTGCGCAATCCCAAGCGCTGCCGACTGTACCAATTTTCCCACCACCATCGCGGTGCGCGATGCGACCGTGGGGCCGCTGTTGGGCACCTCCAGTGTGTCTGGGGGGGCCATGCTGACGTTCTCATAGGGCAGATGGAGAGCCTCAGCCGCAATCTGGCTCAGCACAGTGTTCGTTCCCTGACCAAATTCCGTACTCGACACCAAGACTCGCACAGCGCCATCGGCGCAGCCTTCTACTCCCACCACCGAACTCAGATAACGCTCGCCCGATCCGGTAAATCCGGCGCCGTGCAGAAACGCGGCAATGCCCATGCCTTTCTTGGAACCGCCAGTCTGATTCTGATTCGCAAAAGCCCGCTTCTTGGACTCATAATCCGAGATTTCCAAGGCACGGTCGAGCAACTTACCAAGATCGATCGGTTCACGCACGACCTGTTCTGTGGTCGTAGTCTGCCCGGGCTGCAGAAAGTTTCGACGACGAATCTCAACCGGGGACAGACCTATCGTCTGGGCGATTCGATCCATGTGCCGCTCCATGGCAAACAAACTCTGTGGCGCCCCAAAGCCTCGGAACGCTCCATGAGGCGGCGCGTTTGTGGCAACGGCCTTCGCGCGAATACGAACACTCGGCCAGTAATAGGGACCGCCAGCGTGAATCGCACCTCGGGAAAGTACCACGGAAGACAACGTCGCATAAGCTCCACCGTCGATCGTGAATTCGATTTCGCCGCCAAGGATCTTTCCCTCTCGACTCACGGCCGTCCGATGCCGAGTGCGCGAGGGATGCCTCTTTGTGGTCGCAGCCATGTCCTCCAACCGGTCATAAATAATCTTGACGGGCCTTCCCGCCTTGATCGCCAGGAGCGCAGCATGTCCAGCAATCATCGACGGATAGTCCTCCTTGCCGCCGAAAGCACCTCCGGTCTCCATTTGCACAACCCGAACTTTATCTGCCGGTAGATTGCACAGCGCCATCAAGGCCTTGTGAACGTAGTAAGGGCACTGCAGCGATCCCCACACCGTGATCCCTTGTGCCTCATCAAAGGACGCGATCATTCCGTTATTTTCGATATACAACTGCTCCTGCGCACCCGTCGAGTACTCGCCTTCCACGATGTAATCGGCGTTCTGCCATCCCGCCTCGACGTTTCCTTTCTCGATCAAGTAGGTTTTGAAAATGTTGTCCCCGCCCCACACAACTTCGGAGCGGCCCTCGCTTTCTTCAATCGTGAAGATCGCAGGCAGGCGATCGTATTCGATCGACACCCCGTGAACTGCCTTTTGAAGAACATGCCGGTCCGGATGAGCAACCAGCAAGATGGGTTCTTCTGGATGGTTAACAAATTCACCGGCCAGACAAGGTTGATCATCGCCGATCAACGCGATGCAATTTCTCCCAGGAATATCTTTCGCAGACACGACCACGAACTCATCCCAGGCGACGTCGGCGCCGAATGAGATCTTCCTGATTCGGCCGTGAGGAATCTGACTGCGAACCGTGGCTGCAAAGAGCATGTTCGGCAAAACCATATCGTCGACGTACTTCGACCTTCCGGTCACCTTGTCGCGCCCTTCCTTGCGCGGAACCGACTCGCCGACGATGCGTTCCCGATTCATCAGATACCCTTCGTCCTCACACTGTTCATCCGCGATCGTCTCCATGCGTGACCCGGCCGCTGGTCGCGCGGATGGGATAGTGTATGCCAGACTGCGCCACAATGGTGGGGAAGTGTCGCGAGGCAAAATGGAAAAAGGTCATGGTGTCGATCGACGGTTTGAATTCGCCGTATACTCGCGGCCGCAGGGTTGACCGGGGAACTCACCGTCAGCGAACACTGGATTCCCGCGTAGATAAGTAGCCTTTACTCTCCCGCGCAGTGTTTCCCCCAGATAAGGTGAAACTGGATGCCGGTAGTGCAGTTTGTCTTCCGTCACAGTGATCTCGCGATCCGGTTCGAATACCACGAAATCCGCATCGTAGCCGGGAGCAATGCGGCCCTTGTGCAGGTCGCACCCCGCCAAGCGGGCAGGCCCAGCGGACATCCACTGGGCAACATCGCGAAGCGTGAATCCTCGTCTGCTGGCTTCCGTCCACAGGATTGGAAGCGCCACAGAAAGGCTCGCAATGCCGCCCCACGCACTCCGAAAATTGCCCTCGCCAAGCCGTTTCATGGCTGGCGGGCACGGAGAATGGTCAGTAACCACGAAATCGATCGTTCGATCTCTGAGGCCCTGCCACAATCTCTCGCAATTATCACGGCCGCGAATTGGCGGCGCACATTTGCTTGAAGTCGCCCCGTCATGAATTTGCTCAGCGGACAGATGCAGGTAGTGTGGACAGGTCTCGACGCTGACCGGAAGTCCTTCTTTACGCGCGTCAGCCAACTCCTGAAGTGCCTGGCTGGTTGAGAGATGCACGATATGCAGACGAAAACCAAATTCGCGGCACAGGGTCAGCATCATCCGAATCGCAGCCAGTTCTGCCTCGTCCGGCCGCGAATCAAGATAAGTCCCGTAGCAGCTCCAATCGGCGTTTGCTAAAGCATCCGTGGCGCGATCGATTGGGCCGGGAAGCTCCGCGTGAACCAGCAGCGGAAGGCCAGTCCGAGCCACTCGCGGCAGAGCAGATCGTAACTCCTGCTCGCTAACCATGGTGAAACTGTCGATCCCGGGGTCGACCAGAAAACACTTGAAACCCAGGACGCCGGCGGTCGCGAGACCTTCAATCTCGTTTTGATTATCGTGGACCAAACCGCCCCAGGCAGCCCAATCGACGCGGCATTTGCCGTGCGCCGCTTTACGCTTAGCATCAAGCGCAGCATCAGTAGTCGTTGACGGAAGACAATTCAGGGGCATGTCGACCAGCATCGTGCAGCCGCCTGCCGCTGCGGCACGCGTCGCGGTTTCGAAGCCTTCCCAATCCCCGCGACCAGGCTCATTGATATGCACGTGGGAATCGACCAGCCCCGGGAGAATTGCCGCGTCGCCGAAGTCATTAATCGTGCAACCCACAGGTATCTGATCGGGAGCAACCACGGCCTGGACGCGCTCTCCCCCCACAAGTACGGCAGCTGGCCCGATTCCTTCGTTGGTGATCACGTGACGCGCGAGGAAAGCTTGCAAGCTCAAGTGGTGCTCCTACGAAGATTCATGATTGCAGCTATC
>Ga0209380_10001257_pt1 | contig 17299 bp, 12 predicted proteins | sample HubBroMetageWFT6_FD_188347 | JGI IMG/M metagenome (GOLD analysis project Ga0209380, IMG submission 188347) | Warmed and freeze-thawed soil microbial communities from the Hubbard Brook experimental Forest, New Hampshire - Hubbard Brook CCASE Soil... | ecosystem: Environmental > Terrestrial >...
CAATTCGTGGATCGCTTCATCGATGTCATGAATGGAGTCGCGTTCCTGCGCCCCAAGCTCTCCGCCGTTCGGACGTTGCAAAAGCGCTCGCGCGAATCGCAAATCCGAAAGTGCATGCAAGTAATGCGGATGGTGTCCTTGCGCCAGCAATTGTTGCGAAGCTACCGGCAGCAGAAGTGCCAATGCGGCCGCGACAAGTGAAATTTTAACCAGTGTTTTCATTCGTGATTTCCTCGCAATCGATTTTTACGCCAAAGGACACACGCAAGGCGCGTCCCATGATCGATTTAACACGAGTTTCGCAGCTAAGTTCCGGGCAGTTTCCCCTCGCGTCGTCTCAGAGATAACACCCATTTTGAAAACGCACTCGCCCAAGCTTCCACCCCGTACACAAATGGGTAACCTGCGCATCTAATGCGATAATTGACAAATGAGAGGCTAGCTTACGGAATTCTGCGGCACACGCTCTCGCTAGAGGATCAAATGCGCCACCTTCGGACGCAGCTCAGTTTTGTGATTCTTTTGGGTTTCTTCGCAGCAATCGCTGTTGGGCTCGCGCCGTCCGTCCCCGCACAAGAAGCTGCAAAAACGTCGCGGCCGCAATCCGCACCGCCAGCAGGCAACCAACAAGCTTCCAAGACGGTAACCTGCACAGTTGACACGTCGACGAAAACCTTCTCTGCCCCCATCGCCAATGCCCTCCATCTTTACCGCACTGGAAAATTTGACGAAGCAGCGGCCGCCTACAACGCCATCATCTCCGCAGGCGGCCCCGACCCGGTCCTCGCTTACACTGGACTTGCGCGTGTCTATCTCCGCCAGGAAAAAGTGAGCGAAGCATTGGCCGCAGCCAACAGTGCCGTAGCTTTAACTCCCGGAAAAACTCCCGCGATCACGGCGCTAGGCGAAGTGTATTTCCGCCAGGGAAAATTGAAGCAAGCCGAAGAAGCTTTCCTGAATCCGCTTCGCGCCTGCGATGTGGACGCGCGCTCTTACCTCGGCCTCTCTCGTCTCTATCGCGCCACTTCAAATTATGCACGCGCTAAAAGCTCCATCGACCAAGCCTACAAACTCGATCCCGACGATCCCGACATACAGCGCTCTTACATGTACTCGCTCAGCCGCTTCGAAGTGGTTGCATTTCTCCGCGCCTATCTAAGCCGTGAGACTGACGACGATGCAGAGCACCGCCAAAACCTCCAGCGCCAACTGGAGCTCCTCGAAGATGAGGGCCAGCAAAAAGCGCCCTGCCGCATCACTTCCAATGTAACCGCCACGCAAACCAATATGGAAACGTTGCTCGAAGGCCCCAACCGGATGCGCGGTTACGGCTTGAAAGTGAAAGTAAACAACGCCTCCGCAAAATTGATGCTCGACACGGGCGCCAGCGGCATCACCATCGACAAGAAAATCGCGGAGAAAGCCGGTGTAAAGAAAATCGCTGATTCCTACTTGCGTGGTATTGGAGATAAGCCGGTCGCCGGTGGCTACACCGCCCTCGCCGAAACGATCCAAATCGGCGACCTGCAATTCGAAAACTGCTATGTGGAGGTTGTGAATCGCAACAACGTCCTCGAGGACGACGGTTTGATCGGCGCCGACGTCTTCGCCAGCTATCTCGTTGACATCGATTTCCCCAACTCAAAATTTAAGCTCAGCCAGTTGCCGCCTTATCCCGACGCAACGCCAAAAGAAGCTGCACAACAAGCCACGCTCGAATCGCAGCCTTCCCATGACGTCCAGCGCCACGATCGTCACATTGCTCCGGACATGAAGGACTACACGCCCGTCTTCCGCTTCGGCCACATGATTCTGATTTCCACGCAGGTGAACGATTCGCCGCCCATGCTTTTCGCCATCGATACGGGCAGCTTCGACAATACGATCACCCCGCAAGCCGCCAAACAAGTCACCAAGATCACTAGGGACACGGATGCGCGAGTAAAAGGACTGAGCGGTGAAGTGAAAAATGTTTACGTGGCCGACAAAGCCAACCTGAAATTCGCCCATTTCAAACAGGATCGCCAGGACCTGGTCACCTTCAGCCTCGATGGCATCAGCAATTCCCTGGGCACGGAAGTTTCCGGCCTGCTAGGCTTCCGCATGCTCTATCTGCTCGACATAAAAATCGATTACCGCGACGGCCTGGTCGACTTCACCTACAACGAACCTGGCACCAAACCCAAACACTGATCCCCGATCGTTGAAGCAGGGGTCGCCGTTGATGGCGCTAGCGCGTCGGGGCGCGCGCTGGTGTCGCGACCGCACCAGCCTCGCGGATCGTTCGCCATCTCCTTTGTTTTCGTAGCGCCGGGCTTTCAGCCCAGCATCTTGCTTTTGCTTTTTCTTTTGAACTTTTTTGTTTTTGCTTTTACGTAGTCATCCCGACAGAGGCCACTTTCCGGCCGACTAGGGACCTGCTGTGGCTTTAGATTTAAAGGTAGCGCCGGGGTCTTCAGCCCGGCGCCCTTCTTTTCCCTTCCACAACCGAAATGTCCGGAAAGGTTTCCGCCTACGAAAGTCCTGAAAGATATGCCCTCGACGCAAAAGCCTTTTCTCCCACGAACTGACCTCCCATAATCCGCACCATGCATCCCCGGTTCGCATCACTGGCGTCAAGGATTTGCACGCGCGTCCCGCAATTCACCAGCAGAAGTTTTTCAGCGGCGACAAGAAGAGAAATTCCCAGATCGTCCTTAGCCGTTTGGCAAGCGCACATTTCACCAAGAATTTCCTCGCTGATGGGGAGCAGCACGTAATTTCGGCCGCCTTCGTCGCAGATGGTCGCAATCTGTCCCACCCATTCAGGGTGAGGAGAAGCAGTAGCGAGTGGCTTTTGTTGAGGAGAAGGAGCAAGTGTCGCCCCGGGGGCGTGCGGCTGAATTCTTTCCACCACAGCGATAAAACGGTAACCGCGCCGAGGAAGCGTCTCAATGAACCTTGGCTTTTTGTGCGAATCGCAAAGCGCCCGTCGAAGCGTCTGTATCGCTGCGTTCACGCCGTGCTCGAAATCGACGAACGTGTCCGCGGGCCACAGGCGTTCCTGCAATTCCTTTCGAGTGAGCAATTCGCCGGGCCGTTCAAGCAGCAATGCGAGAATCTGAAATGGTCGCGGAGGCAGACGCACCTTCAAACCGTGCTTGCGAACTTCTCCGGTGTGGAGATCAACCTGATAGGCGTCGAAGCGGACACGACCTTCGGATGGAACCTCGTCGCGCATAGTAGAAGCTGGGAAATGGATAGTACCCTGCGTCCGGCCGGAACTCAACCCCTCGCACTCGTGAACCTCTGTAAGGCCAGTATCATCAGTCATTTATACCTTTACCTTTCCTTTACCAATAAATTGCCCTCGGTGCATTGAACGATTTAAGGTTTGGGAGGACACTGCGCGTGCAATGAGAAACCAAATGAAAAATTCGAATTTAGAGATTTTAGGGGAAAAGGAGACGATCATGAAAATCACGAGCGTGGTGAAAGTTTCGATGTTTGCAGCGGCGCTGGGATTTGCAGTCTTGTTTCCGGCGACGGCGCGCGCACAATCCGACGTGATGCCTGACTCCTTCGCATTTTCAGCTGAGGAGTCCACCATAACGCAGCCAGCCGATGCGAAATTCGCGAGGGCCGATTTTGAAGGTAAAGTTTCGCTGCCGTACGACGTGAAGTGCGAAGGCAAGAATCTGAAAGCCGGACAGTATTCGCTTTCAGTCAGGTCAGAAGGAATCAGCCACGTGGTCATTCTTCATGGCCGCGGCGAGAACGTGAATTTGCATGTTAGCGAAACACCCGCCGATGCTCCAGCGAATGTCCGCGCGAATCAGCCGTCGAATCAAGCCACGAGCCAAAGCGCGTTGCTAGTTGGAAAGTCGAGTGAAGGTCGCAAGGTCGAAGCCGTATACGTGAAAGAGCTGAACAGGACGCTGTACCTGAATACTACTTCGCAGGGAAGCCACACCCACATCGAACGCCTGCCCATCTCGTAGTTCGCTAAAATCGCAGCGCCCCGTAGGCACCAGCCACGGGGCGTTCGTGTCTATAGGCGCCGGATTAATCCAACAAATTCCTACAATATTAGAACGGCAGGCCCGGTCTATTTCTTGTGTGTGGAAATAGGAGTGAGGCGCTTCAGCAACTAATTCGCAAGCTTCTTGAGCATAATCTTGCCTTGCTGGTCGCTTAGGATTCCTTTGCGCATGAGAGCCACAACGATTTCGTTCACGACGTAGAAAAGATCTTTCCCCGGGGTTTGCGCCACGGATTCCAAATCGTCTTCCTCCGGCATTTGATATTTGGGAGATGCGCCGCTCAGCTCGCCAATCCATTTATCAAGCAGCTCCATTTGTTCGGGGGCGACGATTGTAAACTTAAGCCCCATTCCCATCCCGCACAAGGTATTGGTGACCTCCGCTTGCGCCAGGAACGGCGTTTTGTTTTTCATAATGCGCATTTTCACCAGGTCACCCGACGGAAAGGGACTGATCATTTCGGCATAACAGCCAGTACGGCTTAGATCGCTGATGCGCGCGCTCATTTTGGTGCGCGTTTGGGATTCAACGATCTCTGCGATAGCGCTCAAAGGATACCGCGTGGAATTGCGACGCTCGTTGAGAACTCGAGTAGTGGAAACTGTCGGCTTCTTATCCAGATAATTACGCATGGGCAAACCCCCTTTTCCATGGCAATTGGCGACCAAGGGTCGGAAACCGTGCCGTCTTCATTACAACTGACCGGGTTGGGAGACCGCGCAACGCCGTCATTAACGGGTCAACACCAACTCAATCTTTCGCCGGAGAACCCAGGCGCTCATTGGCGGATAACTCTAATACGCGCTCAAGCCAGAGCGAAATCCGGTAGCCCCCTTTCCACGAATCGTACTTCTTCGGCACCCATACCTCGTACCTGATATCGCCATCCTCTGCCAAAACGCTGCTGATAAAGCCGATTTCTTTGGTGTCGCGGTTGTATAACAATCGCCCTACGTGGAATTTCGCCACCCTATAGTGGATCGATGCATTTCCCGCCATCTCTTGAACGACCCTGGCAAGTGTGGCCTCCTGGAATTTATTCTCTTGCGCTTTATCAACCGCATAATTACCGTACGACTCGGTTCAAAACGAGACTGTGCAATACCGCACATTTGATAAGAATCGGCCCACTCTGTGACGCGTTAGACACTAGGCCGTCTTCTACCCGACGAGGCCTGCGTGCCGGCGGGCAGCGATCTGCCGTTTGCCGTGGCGTTGATGTTGACGTTGACGTCGCGCTCGTACCGCCGGGCTTCAGCTCGGCATCTTGCCTTTGCTATTTCTTTTGAACCGGGTTGCTTTTAAGTTGTGATCCCGACCGAGGCCGCATTCCGGCCGACGTCTGCAGGCTTTATAACATCGCTCTCTCCTCGCTCCATCTGGTGTAATCTTGATTTGCGCCTTTGTGGCGCACTAGGATGCAGGTGATTGCATGAATAGCTTCGCACAACAAGCTGACTCGCTTTCCCTTTTCGCCAAGTGCGTCGCCGCGATTGTCGGAATCATCGTCATTTACGTCATCTTCAGCGTCCTCGAACGAACTCTTCCTCGCCACTTTGGACGCGCCGACGCCCGCTATAGGGTTCGCAAATTCATAGCCTTTTTTGGATACGTCTGCGTCGTTCTTTTTCTCGGCCTCCTCTTCGAAGACCGCCTCGGCCGCCTCAGTTTTGCAATTGGCGTGGTCGGTGCGGGAGTTGCCGTCGCGCTGCAAGACGTGGTCGCCAGCATTGCCGGCGCCTTCTCCATCGGTTTTTCAAAACTCTACACGGTAGGCGACAGAATTCAGATCGGCGATACGCGCGGCGACGTGATCGACATCGGCCTCCTGCGCACCACCTTGATGGAAACAGGGAACTGGGTCAGCAAGGATTTGTACAATGGCCGCATCGTCCGCATCCCCAATAGCACAGTTCTGAAGGGCACCGTCTTCAACTACTCGCAAGGCTTCCAATTCCTATGGGACGAAATTAAACTCCTTTTCACCACCACCAGCGATTGCCACTACGCTCGCGAAATGCTGATGCGCGTAGCCAGAGAATCCATCGGCGAGTACCTGATCGAAGCGCAAGTCTCCTGGAAGGTGGTCAGTGACAATTTTAAGATTTTGAAGCCGCCGCTGGAACCCATCGTCACGCTCAACGTGAACAACGGCTCGCTGGAATTCGGTCTGAGCTACGTCGTCGATTACACCAAGAGAACTGCAAAGCAAGACGAGCTCTTCTCAAAAATTGTAGAAGAAGTCGCCAACAGCAACGGCCGCCTGCAATGGTCCTCCTGCACAGCAACAACCACGGTAAACGTCGGGCCGGCTAGCGCGCCAACATCTCAGCCCGCCAGCGCGTCATTGTCGAATGCTCCCGACGCGCCAGTCTCACATGTCCCAGGCGCGCCCGCACCGCAGCCGATTGCCGCCGCGAACGTCGTCCCGATGCAACCCACAACAACACCCGCCGCCAGCGCATCGACATCGCAACCGCCGCCCGCATCCAAGCCGCCCGCACCACTTTCATCTCGCGCCACAGGCCACTCGGCAAACTCCGACTAGTACGCTTTACGCTGTTGTCTTCGTAGCGCCGGGCTTCAGCCCGGCATCTTGCCCTTGATTTTGCTTTACGCTGTCATCCCGCGCGCTCTTGCTATCCCCGGTTTTAAAAAGCGCGAGACAAAATGGGCCCGCTCAGGTCGAACCTAGGGGCTCCTGGGTCGACGGTTGGTCGAACCCGGCCGGGCTTCAGCTTTCCGCTAGGCTTGCGCAGAATGATTTGCGAACGATGCCGGCATCCCGGCATCCCCGCCCGGAATTGTGGGAGGCGGCGAACTCAACACGATTCGGCTATCAACAGGCCCGCCGCCTCTGGCTCTAAACTGCCCAGTCGTTCGCCCTAGTTGCCGCCGCCATCCGTCCCAGCCGTTCCGCTCACTGAGATTTTATGCACCTCTCCAGCGCTCTCCGTAACGGTCAACGTTGCGCTAACCGTCCCCACGACCGTCGGAATAAACGTGACCGTAACGGTGCAACTAGCTCCGGCTCCCAGCGTCGCGGAGCAATTATTGGTCTGCGTAAATGTGCTCGATCCCGTCAGCGCCAGGTGGCTGATTCCGACCGGCACGCCGTTGGTATTCGTGATAGTCAAATCCTGACTCGGGTTGTCTCCCACTACGTAGCCGTTATTGAAGTCGATCGAGCTCGGCGAGAACACCAGCCACCCAGTTGCAGCAGCCGTGCCCGTCCCCGTCAGCCCCACCGTTACCACACCGCTCGAGAGCGTGAAGCTCAACGTGCCGGTCCGCGTGCCCGCAGCAGTTGGCGTAAACGAAATGCTGAGCGTGCAACTCTTCCCAGCTCCAAGCTTCGTCGGACAGCTTCCGGTCTTGGCGAAATCGCCGCTGATCGCTACGCTTAGCGAAACTGCCGTAGCGCCTGTGTTGCTCAACACCATCGATTCTCCGGCGCTCTTCGTATGCAATTTCTGTGTCGGGAACACCAGGCTTTCCGGCATCGCTGTAACACTAGGCGCCGCGCTCGCCCCGCTACCGGTCAAGCTAACCGTTTGCGTGCCCGCATTGTCGGCGACGATGATATTTCCCGTCCGCGCACCGCTGGTGCTGGGTGTGAACGTCACCGCAATCTGACAGCTTGTCAGTTGCATGAGCGCCGCTCCGCAATTGTTCGTTTGCGTGAAATCGCCACTGGCTATAATGCCCGCACCGCTGAACGTTAGTGGCCCGGTGCCGCTGTTGCTGAGCAGCACATACTGTGCGGCGCTGACCGTGCTCACCACCTGTGGTTGGAACGCGACCGTCGCTGGCGCAATCCCCGCAACCGGCGCAGTCCCAAATCCTGCTAGCGTCACCGACTGCGTTCCGGTGAACGCGTTATCGGTGATCGTCACCGTGCCAGCCTCCGCTCCTGTTTTGGTCGGAGCATAGCTGACCGAAATAGTGCAAGTCGATCCTCCCGCCAGCGCTGCCGGACAGGTGTTGGCGGAAACGAAATCCCCGGTGACCGCGATGCTTGCGATATTCAACGGCGCTCCGCCAAAATTCGTCAGCGTAATGCTCTGCGGCGCGCTGCTGGTGCCGGTATTCTCGTTGGTGTAGGTCAAAGTGGTCGGAGCCACCGTGACTGCCGGTATTGCAGCCGGAACCGGTATAGCGTAAATCCCGCCCGGATTTGCAACCAGGTTGGAGCCCTGAAACCCTGCACCGGTTAGGTTGTCGTCGAACAGGATCACCCCATTTCCGCCCGAATAGGTTGTGCCAGCGACATAAGTTGTTCCGTCGGTCGCAATCGAAAGCCCGTAAACAGTCGTCCCTATGCCAAGCTCGGCCCAATTCGTTCCAGTCATATCATCAACTCGGATTACGTTCGTGGTATCCCCAATCACGATTCGGCCAGCGTTATCGATGGCCACATGCGCTGGGGCTCCGAAGAGAAAAATGTAGCCGTTGATGATCGGCGACTGTGTGAGCGTGCTCCAATTGGTACCGGTCATGTCGTCAACGCGCACGATTCGTTTGTTGCTCGTATCGGCGATATAAATCTTGCCCGCCGCGTCGACGGCCACCCCTTGCGGGTCGGTGAACTGGTTGGTGCCGTTGCCGACAGTTCCTAAAGCAATCCAGTTCGTGCCCAACATATCGTCAAACCTCACGATTCGGCTGTTGTAGCTGTCCGCCACATAAATTCGTCCGGCAGCGTCCAGCGCGATATCGTTCGCGCCGCTGAACTGGTCCTTGCCTTTGCCACAGTGCCCGAATGTCGCCCAATTCGCGCCCTTAATGTTGTCCATCCTCACAATGCGGCAGTTGGAGCTATCCACCACGTAAATGCGCCCGGAAGAATCCACCGTCACGCCAAGCGGGCCGTTAAACTGATTCACTTTGATACCAGTCGAGCCCAACACTTGTTTGTTGTCGCCGAATATATCATCGGAGCGCACCAGTTGAGAATTGGAGGAGTCGGTCACGTAGATCGGCGCGTAGGTCGAATTAATCCCGGTGGCGCCAGGTCCGGCCGTCGGTGATCCTGAACCAATCTGTGCGGTCAGCGGCCCGATGATCGTTGTAGTCTCACCGTTGATTGCGGCCGAAACGCCGTTGACGTCTTGAACCCCGGTGAAATCGCCTAGGAATTCGTAATCGTAATGGAGGTTTCCTCCGCGTCCGCCCCCGGAAACCCACAGGTAAAGTTTCGCGGTGGTGAAAGAACCTGTAACCGTCGTCAAACCATCATTTGATTTGAAGTCGAAGCTGCCGCCCGTGCACGAATAAATTAACGGGGACGAGCCTCCCACCGAAGTAATGGGGCAGCTGTAGGACAGCGTCCCCGCAGGATTCGCCACACTCGCGTTGCTCAACGCAAATTCGGCACCCAACGTCGCTGTTCCGCCACTGCTATTGAATACCTGCTGGCTGGCAAACGTGGGAACCTCCAGGAATAAAAGCGCGATCGTTGCGACAATAAATCTCGTGGTCACGATCAATCTCTTGACCGAAATAGATTTGCCAGTCACGGCACATTTTGCCGCCGCCGCAAATTTCTCACGAACTTTGCTTGTGTTAACTTCATCGCTCGAATGTGCAGCTCCGGTAACAAAGATCCCGTGCGTCCTCATGTTGTCTCCTCGAAGCGGAAATGGAAGTAGCAACCAATGGGAATAGGGGCCGACTGAGCGCAATTCCTTCAGACGCGAAGATTTGCTCAGTTGTAACGGGACCGTCCAAGCGCGTTCCTCAAAGGTGCGAGAGAACTGCAATCAGGGCCGACCAAGCGCGTTCATTCCAGAGTGCAAGAAAACGCTCAGTAAATGGACAACCGCCAAGCGCAGTTCCTTTAGCCGCGAAGAAGCGCTCGGTCTGATGCAACGTTTTGTTAACTTTCCTTAGGCTGGAACCTATCTAAAAGGATCGGCGCAGATTCTACACCGCTTGAGTGTAAACGTCGTGTAACAATCGCATGACGTTTTGGTCATCCAACCCCCGCCACGCTTTCGCCACCATGGCCGAAAGTGTGAGCGTAGCGCAGCGAACTTTAATCCAGGCATCATTCCTCTGGCTCTGTTTTACGTTCTGTTCTTTAGCGAAGACGCGGCATGCAATTCGAGGATCCTCTGCCCGCCGGCTGGCGGCTATCTACTGTTTCCACCGCCGCTCCATTGCGCTGATGCAGTCGCAGCGCCGGGCTTCAGCCTGCCTGTGGCAGGCTGACCCGGAATCTCGGCCTTCACTGAGAAACTCGTATTTTGCGTAACTGTCAACCATGATACATTTCCGATATATTTCATGTTGATACACACACGGTCTCTCTGGATTATCGTCGCCTCGTTCGCGGCCCTGGTATTTGCTATTTGCTGCGCCGCACAACAGAAGATCAACAAAGTCGATCAGGAGCGCGCGCGCGGAGTTCTTCTCAAAGTGAAAGACGCAATCGACAAGAATTACTACGATCCCACATTCCACGGTTACGACTTGAATGCGCGATTCCAGGCAGCCGATCAGAAGCTTGCCGATGTCTCTTCGTTCGAGATGGGCATGAATGTGGTTGGTTGGGCTGTGCAAGGCTTGGCTGACTCGCACACGACCTTCCTCCCTCCACTCCGCAATGTTTTGGTCTATAGCGGCTGGCGAATGGAGATGGTCGGCCAAACCTGTATGATCTCAGCGATTGAACCAAACTCGGACGCTTGGAAACAAGGCCTTCGGCCCGGCGATATAGTCCAGAAGGTAGATGACTACCAGCCGACACGCTCGAATTTTGGACAAATCAGATACATCTTCTCCGTGCTTGCACCGCTGGCGCAATATCATTTCGTGATTGCCGGGACGTCTCAGCCAGCTCGTTCGGTAACCACCAGAAGCCGATTAGTAAATATTCCACTAACAAACATGCCCGGGGCTACAACAACGCAGCAGCTGCAAAGGTCGGCCGAAGGCGATTGGGTTGTTTACAAGACGCGAGCTGTCGAGGTGAATGACAAGCTGATGATCTGGAAGCTGCCGATATTTTGGCTGCCAGAGAGCGAAGTCAAACGCGAGGTCTCCGCTGCAAGGAAGCATGAAACTCTGATCCTTGATCTTCGCGACAATGGCGGCGGGCGCATCGATGACTTGCGCTGGTTGATCGGGACTTTCTTTGATCACGATGTCACCGTAGGCGAAATGGTCCAGCGCGATAAAACGGAACCCTTGAAAGCAACATCGTTCGGCAAGGATGCTTTCACCGGAAAGCTGATCGTGCTGGTGAATAGCGAGTCCGCTTCTGCAGCGGAAGTATTTGCCCGCACTGTGCAGCTGGAGAAACGGGGTGTCGTTATCGGAGACCGTACCGCGGGCGCCGTACGAGTCGCAAAGATCATTCCGCTTGGCCAAGCGGCCCGTATCCCCTGGGGCATGGAAATGAGCATTGCCCGCCTCATAATGTCAGACGGAGCCGACTTGGAGAGCAACGGCGTAACCCCGGACACTTTGATGCTTCCAACTTCTGCGGACCTGGCCGCGCAGCGCGACCCCGTGCTTTCCGCCGCGGCACAGCTCGCCGGCGTCCAGCTCAGCCCGGAGCAGCCCGCCAAAATGTTCCCCGTAGTCTGGCCCACTTATTAGTGTGCGCCGGCTTTTACGGCTCAGGTTATTGAGTGTTGGCCCTCGATCTTGCCTGATCGAACTGCATGCTGCTTTTCCAGACTGTGTGATCCCAGTCGTCTCCGATCTTGGCGAAGACCCGTTGCGCCGCCGGCTGGTCGTTAGCCTCCGTCGCCATATGCGCAAAGCGGTTCATTTTCAAACTTGAGTAGCCATAAAGCTCGCCGAGCGCTGTGTAACCTTCCTTGATCTTCGGCCACGACAAATTTTCCATATGCGACTCCGTCGAATCGCACTGACAGGTAATTCGTAACGTGCGGATAACAGGAGGCTGAGTGCGCGGCGTGAAAATCGCCCAAGTCACGGTGGCTGGCAGAATACTATCGGCAGAGCGGAAGGATTTTATTTTTTTAGGATGCTCAGGGCCAGCGGGATCGTGCTAAGCCCACCAATCAGCGCAAGCGCTTTTCCGGCGGATTTTCGCTGCCGATAGCTTAGCCGGTTCGAAAGCAAAAGCCCGATCCCTATACCCAACGCGACGCGAGTTACCGCGAGGAGCCCAATCTGGGGGATAGTAAGCTCGTGTTCTCGCATGTCCATCCTCCGTAGTTCCAACCCTGTGCTACACCGAAAAGTACGTTCGATATTTCGCGACAATCTTACGCGGTGTTTATTCAGGCGAATAACGCCGCGGGGAACCGCGTCGACTTCGTCCTGTCAACATTTTCGATCGGCGGAAAAGATTAACCTCTCCGAACGAGTCTTCAGCTTTTCTAGCCACAACTCGTGACCTTTGTGCATCGCGTCCGGATGCGGTTTACTCCCAATCCTGATTCCTCTTCATCGTTTTCTCCGACATTGGGATCCTTGCCTGTGCCGTTTTTTTTAAAGACAGTGAATGGCCTGCTGTTCAGTTGTAGCTTGCGGCTATGACGACGCCGGCCGCTGTCTTCGCGCTGACCAACTCGCGGCTTGGCGCGATCACCGCTGGAATCGCTGGCACGAGGAAGGCGGCAGACTGCGAACGACTCTGTTGTAGGCGCAACCAATCTTCGCGGAATTCGAGCGCTGTCTCGCGACTATGTTTTGGACTGCGCAACTCGCTCTCCATGCGCGCCAAGATTATTTGGTACGCCGTCTGCGCGTCCGACTCGCGCGAAAAAATGTTGCTGGCGCTCAGCCCCACGCGCACGATTGTGCCTGAGCCGCTAGGTGCGGCGCTTGCGCCGGCCGTTGGCGCTACGCTGGACGCGTTCGCGACTTTGTCTGCCGCGTCAGCTGACGCTGCATTCGGGGCGCTGGCAGCGGACGCGGCTACTTCCGCGCCGCGCTTTGCGTTTGCGCCTTTCGTTGAAGAGGCGGCGTTGCCCGCCGCATTCGCGGTCGCTTCAGGGGCTGCGTAGTTGTCGCGCCAGCTTAGCCAGAGGGCTCCGTTTGCGTCCATCGTGATCTCGCTGCCATCGCCGAGTTTTGCGAAGACGCGCTTCAAATAGCTGCGGTCGGGAATAATTTCCACGTGGATGGCTTCGTCCTCGGCGGTGTCGAGGTTCGCGCGAAACTCGTTCCAGTCATCGTGCGTGCCAACGACTTTGTCGCGAGAGGATTTTTCTTCGGCGGCAAGCTGCTGCACGCTGACGGTCTCTGCCCCCGCCAAACCGTTTGCCACCGGATTCGGGTTGTTGTCCGCGCCGATCGGGTTTGCAGACGGATTCTTTTCAAACTCATGCTCGGGATTAAACCGCGCGGTGAGAATGTAAGACGCCGTAACAGCCGGGACGGCCTGCCATGCCAGCACGCCGAGCGGAATCAGTAGTTTCTTGGAATGGTAAAGTTGCTCCGTGCCGCTGCGACATTCTTCGCTGCGCTTGATAGTCCCGGGCACTTGCGCAAAATGCAGAACGCGCAAATCGAGCTCGGGATTTTCCTTCGCATATCGTGTGAACGAGCGGGCCACCGCCTTCGGGCTGGTCATAAAAAAATCGTTCACGGCATCGCGTCGCGCCGCGTGCGGGAAGTAAGTATTCATCACGCGCTTGGTGAAGTCGGCACAATTCCGAAACGCGCCATTGAAGTGGTTCACGTTGGGCAGGGAATTGAACTCGGCGATAAGCGCGCGGTCCTGATCCGCGGAAGTTTTGACTACGAAAAAGTACATGCTGCGCTCGAGCGTGGCTCCCACCATTTCGCGCCACTCGGAGCTGTTGCTGTAGCGGCAGCGCGCGCCGGTACAGATCGTGGAAAGATATTTTTCGCGATAGCGCTCTTCCAGCGCCGCCTTGATTTCGCGCGAAGAAACCAGCGGACGGTCGCGCGAATCTTCGACGCCGTAAAGATAAATGCTGAGCGGAACGATGTTCCATTGGTAAGGCTGGTCTTCGCCGAGGGTGGTGTAATTGCTCAGCACCGAACCTTGTTCGCCGGGCCGGCACAATCGCATTTTCACTGGAGAGCCGTCGGGACAAATATTCGAAAGATAGACTGCGCTGTGTCCTGAGCCGGTGATCCGCGCGACGCTGGTGTCCAGCGATTCGTTGAGGATCACGCCCGCGTCGGCAAACGCGGAAGTAGCTGCGCCGGACAACAGCAGCGCCATTACCGCGATCGTAGTGCATACCTTTTTGGCAGAGAAGAGAAAAAGCAGATCCCTCAAACTGCGTCTCGCGTCCCCGGAAACCGGGGAAAGGGCAAAAGCGCGCGAGACTTCGCTCGGCATGACAGTGTGCGTATTGTTTGCGCGATATTGTTGCTGAAACAAGAGACCCCCGAAAATTAGACGCCCATATTTCAGGGCATCTCGCTAACGAAATTGTGTTGCGAGTCGCGAGTTCAATTCGCTCGCTGGCGTACCCGGTCTGGAGCCGTGCGCCACGGCGCGCCTACGGAAACACGCGCCGAGAATTCCCGCCAATCTACCGGCGGGCAAGTGTTCAGGACCTGGCGCGACTTTCGGAAACCCTTCCCCCGAAGATCGCGCCAATGTCGCTGGTAGGTCGTTTAGTTCAACCCGAGCAACCAGCGAAAGTTGCAAGTCACTCTGTCTGCATGAAGTTAGATGCTTTGAAGGGTGCGATTGGGGACAAAGTATTTACTGATAAATCTCATGGCGTGGTGAACTGGTATGATCAGTTGAGAATCGCTTGATTCGAGTGTTCGCGGTTAGGAGGGGTTGGGGGCCTTTGTTATCAATAGGTTGTGGCGATTCTAGTCGAGCGCATGCGTTCGCCACTAATCTCAGGGCAAGAAGGGAATGAGACTTTGAGACAGCATTTTATGTCGTGGATAACGTTCGAGGCTCAGGGTAAAGAGCCACGAGCCACAAGTATTATTCAGAGCGAAGTCAAAACGACGAACAGCAAATCCCTCTCCGCGCCGGCATTCGGATTGAAAGGATCCCGCAAGATGCCGGCACTACAAAAAGCAACAGCAGTTCCCTCGTCGACTTCTACCGGCCACCTCGTGACCTCATCCCAGGCTCGACTGATTGAACTCCCGGGCTCGACTGACCGTGGCCTCAGGAGCCCTGTCTGCGAGCTGGGCGGCCTCGAGGCAAGGTAAGTTCGCCGTATCCCTTCGCAGCAGCGATCCGTTCAGGGCTTTCGCTTCAGAGGCCAAAGAGATTAGAGGGTTACAAAAGAGGCGCTAAGGTCAGCGAGCGGCTGTTTCCAGAAGCCCGGTAGCCTTTGTGCGCAGGTCTATGTAACTGCCGCAAGAAAAATGCCGTAGTGTTGCGCCTTGTACGGATGGCTAACAGTTCCTTATGCTTAGTACCCGAGGAGGTTAGGGCTGAGATTTTTTGTGGTTCGTTCCGGCATTCCTGAAGGAAGGGGGGAATGGCGGGACGGGACGGGGTAGTTAGCGAGTGGCTTTCTAGGGCTGCCTGCGCCCAATAGCGCCCAAGCTGTCGCATGCAGTCCTGGAAAGTTATCTGTCGCTCCCCAGACCCTAGTAAATCGGGGATGGACCGGTCCGCGCAGCAAACCGCAAAGCTCGGCGAAAGTTCCGCCGAAGGGAAGCGAGGTAATGGACGGCGTTTTATGTGGTGGCTGCGCCTTTGAGGCTCAGCGAGCGAAACTTCAAAGCGCGCACCCTTCATAGAAGAACGAAGAATGCGGCGCCCTCAGAAGCAACAGCAGAAGCAGAAAATCTAGAAAACAACAGCAGGTTCCTCGTCGCCGAAAAAACTAAGCTCGCTCGGGATGACAACGTTTTGAACTGGCGCGCTGGTCCTTCGCAGAAGCAAGCGCTCCCTTCCTTCGTCAGGGCGGGCAGGGCCTTTCGTTCCTCGGGGTAAGCCTTCGCTTTGAATGCGAAAGAGGTGCGACGTTTAATTTATAGTTACTCTTACGATGGAGTAAGTAGTTGTGCTGATTGCGGTGAGAAACGGCGAGGCTAATATTTCCCCATGGTGCAGGGGAGAAGGCGGCGGAGCGATGCTGGCGTCTTGGATCCCGCAGACCCATCGATATACATGCTGGGGGTGCCGAAGTCGCGTTCTATACTGGGGAATTGGTTAGTGTTCACGGTCTTGGCGGGGGCTGCTTTGGCGCTTGTGCTGTTTGGGATTGAAACGCTGATATTTTGAATCGGATATTCTTCCGGTCACTTCGGGACCTCATCCCCAGGCTCGACTAACGTCGACCTGAGCGGCCCGCGATTCCGTCTACTTCGCAGCCTCTTCCTCAAACTGCCGGAGTGAAGCAAAACAGCAGGTCCCTCGTCGCCGAAACACTAAGCTCGCCTCGGGATGACAACGTTTTCTTTCGCAGAAGCAATCCGCTCCGTTCCTTCGTCAGGGCAAGTAGGGTCTTCCGCTTAATGCGCGAAAGAAATGACAACGCAAAAAATGCGCGAGAAACCGGACGTTTTAGGCGGGGAGGAGGGATTTCACTATTTGGATTAGGTTGGCGGCGTTGCCCTTGGGGACTACGCGGTCGATGGGGAAGTCGGATAACGGGAAACTGGCCCGCTGCAATAAATCCGCACACTTTGCAGAAAAGAAAAATGCAAGGGATGATCGCGGACGTTAAACTCTGCCGGCCCTTCGCCGGTGTCCTCATGGTAAAAAGATATGAATCTTTCGAAGGGATTTTTTGCATCTGTGGGAAAGAGGGAATTCGCCAGATTGCAATGGAACTCAATACAGCTACGAACGTAGAATCAGCTTTAGTCTGAAGCGAGAACTAACTTGCAACAGAAATAATTGGTAGCAAACAAAAAAACAAACTGCCGGAAAAAGGAGGAGTGCAATGCCGCATTTTAACGTTGGGCATGAAAATTCGGCGAATATCGAACTGTATTACGAAGATCATGGCAAGGGAAACCCGGTCATACTGATTCATGGGTATCCGCTGAACGGAGCTTCGTGGGAGAAGCAGGTTCCGGTTCTGTTGAGTACCGGGCACCGCGTGATCACGTACGACCGGCGAGGGTTCGGCAAGTCGAGCCAGCCGACCACGGGCTACAACTACGATACGTTCGCGGAGGATTTGCACAAGCTGATCACGCATCTGGGATTGCGCGAATTTGCGCTGGTTGGTTTCTCGATGGGCGGCGGAGAAGTGGCGCGCTACATCGGGAAATATGGCTCGAAGGGCGTTAGTAAGGCTGTAATTATTTCCGGGGTGCCGCCATATCTTTTGAAGACGCAGGACAATCCGGAGGGCGTGGACGGGAGCGTTTTCGAGGGGATTGAG
>Ga0209380_10001258_pt1 | contig 17297 bp, 16 predicted proteins | sample HubBroMetageWFT6_FD_188347 | JGI IMG/M metagenome (GOLD analysis project Ga0209380, IMG submission 188347) | Warmed and freeze-thawed soil microbial communities from the Hubbard Brook experimental Forest, New Hampshire - Hubbard Brook CCASE Soil... | ecosystem: Environmental > Terrestrial >...
CTGCCGCCTTCGAAAACGCAAGCGGGTGGTGGCGGCGGTGGTGGGGACCGTGACATATTGCAGGCCTCCAAGGGCAGGCTGCCCAAGCAGTCGATGGAACAGATCACGCCTCCGATGGTGGTAGTGCGAAACGATCATCCGAAATTGGCGGTCGAACCTACCGTGGTGATTCCGCCGGAAGTTCATCTGGCGTCGAACAACCTGCCGAACTTGGGCGATCCCATGTCGCACTTGCCTGGGCCGCCGTCAAACGGCACCGGTTCGGGCAGCGGTATTGGCTCGGGCAATGGTGGCGGTGTAGGTTCGGGGGAAGGACCCGGATATGGACCGGGCCACGGCGGTGGGACTGGTGGCGGAGCGTTCAAAGTGGGAGGTGGCGTGTCCGCGCCTAAAGCAATTTACGCACCTGATCCCGAGTATTCCGAGGAAGCACGCAAGGCAAAATATCAGGGGACATGCGTTCTGTGGTTAGTGGTAGGGCCAGACGGACGGGCGCGCGACATCCGAGTGGCTCGAACGCTGGGTCTGGGGCTGGACGAGAAGGCCATGGAAGCGGTGAAGACCTGGAAGTTTGAGCCCGCCATGAAGGATGGCAAACCGGTGGCAGTCCAGATCAATGTGGAAGTGACTTTCCGGTTGTACTAATTCAAACTTCTATTTGCGAAGGCGGTCGCGAAAAATCGCGGCCGCTTTGTTTTGTCGAGAAGTTCGCTTGGAATGACTTCGCAGGGTTCAGTCGAAGGACCACGAGGTGCAGCAGAGCGCGTTTCGCCAATCCCAGGCGTTCGTACACTTGGATGGCGCGAGTGTTCTCCGGAAGGACGTGCAGGATGGGCTGTTCGCCACGGTTGAAGATGCGGTCAACCAGTTTGGCGATCAGAACGCTGGCGTAGCCGTGACCGAGATGGTCGGGATGCGTGCATACGGCGCTGATCTCGGTGTAGCCCGGAAGCTTGAGGCGCTCGCCAACCATGGCCGCCAATGTTCCAGCGATACGGATGCCAAAATAATCTCCCATCTCGTGGGTTCGCGAGCCGAAGGGTCCGGGATTGGTCAGCTTGGTCAGAGCCAGCATTTCGGGTACATCGTCCTCGGTGAGGCGAATCACTGCCGGGTTGGAGTGAACGCCCGCCGGACTGCGACGTTCGCAGAGCATCTGGAGCAGCGGGGTGGTCCGGTCGATGGTCCACGGAGCGGGTGGGTCGGGCGGCTGCTCTAGAAAAAGCCCAACCCGTTCGTCCGGGCGAAGCAGAGCAGCCAGGGAGTTGTAGTTCTCCGGTGTCGGCTGGCAAAAACCTGCCAGCACGCTTACTTCGTGCGGGAACTTGCGCGCTCCGTTGCGGGCTTCTGCGAAGTGCGCATGCGTGCTGATCAACGCTTGCCAGATCGGATTGTCGAGTGCGTGCATGGCTCGTCAAGTTGGTTCTGCCGAGCTTTGCTCGGCTCCCCGTCCGGGGTACGTGGGCATCGCAGGTCAGGTTATTTTGATGCAGTATTACCGTCCATCCGACTCTTGCTTTCAAACTCGAAAGTGCGAGATGGAAGTCCAATCCGATTAGATTCGAGGATTACTCGGCGAGATCCACGTGTTGCACATCATCAACCGGATGTCCGAGGAACTGTGCGCCGAGGCGGCGAAATTTTTCCGCTGAGTCGGTGGCGAAACATGTCAGGCGAGGCAACTTGCGGCGCTCCGGTTGAGGCGCGGAGGGCAAGGGAATGCGGCGCAGCAGCCTGCCAACGGCATCCGCTGTGGCATCGGCGGAGTCGACGATCTTGACATGCTGGGGTGCGACCTTAGACAACACCGGTTGGATGAGCGGATAGTGAGTGCAGCCGAGCAAGAGCACAGCGGCCGATTTGAATTCGTCGGCGAAGGCTTCTTCAAGGTAAATCCGGGCCACCTCTTCGGTGACCGGATGATCGATCCATCCTTCCTCCACAAGCGGCACCAGTAACGGACACGCCTTCTCTCTTGCTTGCACGCCGCGAGCCTCCAAAGCTTTCAAATAGGCATGGCTGCTGACGGTAGCTTCGGTACCGATGACAACGACTTTCCTGTTCTCGCTCTCACCCGCGGCGCGCTCGGTCCCCGGTTCGATGACACCTACCACCGGAACACTCGCCGCTTGGATGATCTTGTCTAGCGCCAAAGCCGTGGCCGTGTTACAAGCGATTACCAGCGTCTGGGCGCCACGCTGCTCTAGAAAGTGCGCTGCGCCGACAGCGTATCTGGCCACAGTCTCCGCGGACTTCGACCCGTAAGGTAGTCGGGCGGTGTCTCCAAAGTAGAGGTAGTCAGCGTCGGGGATCAGTCGAAGCAAAGCCTTGAGGACAGTCAGGCCGCCAAAGCCCGAGTCGAAAACGCCGATGCAGGTTCTGCGCGCGATCATGAAAAGATCAGGCGTGCCTCTCGGATTTTGCGAAAGAAGGGCTGGCGAAGTCTCCGCTCCTGCCGCAGCATGGCCCCGGGGGAATGAGCGCGCCGTGGGGGCAGGTGCGGGGGTGGCCCAGGAAGGCGCAGATCTTGTCGGTGGCTTCGGGGGACAGAATGTGTTCGAACTTGCAGGCCTGTTGTTCGATTTCGGTCTCGCTGTCCATGGCGAGACTGTCGGTGAACAGGCGTTCGGCAAGGCGGTGACGACGGACGATATCGGCGGCGCGCTGGCGGCCGCAGGGCGTGAGCTCGACAATCATGCTGCCGTCGCCGGTTGAGACTCCGGTCGGTTTGAGGGCATCGTGGCAGGGATTGATGAACGGCTTGTGGTCGTGCGGCTGGGGTGGATGCGGTGTAGCAGTGACCAAGCCCATGGCGATCATTTTTTCGACGGCGATGCTTACCGGGAGTGCGCCATGCACTTCCATTCGGCCGACTTCGGCGATCTCGCCATGTTCGGCCAGCGCCCAGAGTTCTTCGAGAACCTCGTCGAATTGTTCTTCGTCGGCCATGGCGAAGACTTCCTGAGCCGCGATCTTGCCGTGGTGCAGCTCAATGCGGCGGTCAGCGAGGCGGGCGACGACGGGGTCGTGCGTCACCATGACGATGGTGCGTCCTTGCTGATGGAGTTCGCGCAGCAAGCGCAGAACAATCTCTTCGTTAACGGCGTCGAGGTTACCAGTGGGCTCGTCGGCAAGAACGATCTTGGGATCGTTGATCAAGGCGCGCGCGATGCAGACGCGCTGCTGTTCACCACCGGAAAGCTGGGACGGGACGTGGTGGGCACGCTGCTTCAATCCCATGCGCTGCAGGGCTTCGAGTGCTTCTTGCTCGTCCGTCATGCTGTGGAAGTATTGCGCCAGCATCACATTTTCGAGGGCCGTGAGATAGGGAATCAGATGGAACTGTTGAAACACAAAACCGATTTTCTCGGCGCGCACGCGATTCAGTTGGCCCGGGGAAATGCGGGCCACGTCTTCGCCGTCAAGCCAAATCTCACCGGAAGTTGGACGATCCAGGCAGCCGATCAGATTGACCAGCGTCGACTTGCCGGAGCCGGACGGACCCATGATCGCGATCCACTCACCGGGATCGACGTTGAGGGAGAAATCGTCGAGAGCGCGGATGACGACGCCGTTGGCTTCGGCCAGGGCGGGGAACACGCGGCTGACGTGGTTCAGCTTGATCATCTCACTCCCCTCTCAAGATCATAGCGGGTTGCACCCGCCGCAGCAGAAAAATCGGCAGCACGGCGGAAACTAAGGCTACAACAATGCTTCCCACGAAGACTACAGGCAAGACATTGAAGCGCGGGACCACCGGCGCATGAAAGTTCACCCGGCCAATCCACGCGGCAACTCCTACCCCGATGCCGAATCCGAGGACGGCTCCCACGGCTCCCAAAGCGGCGGCTTCGGCGGCGAAGAATCCGCCAATCAGTCCTTCGGAGGCGCCCAGAGCCTTCATGATGGCAAAGTCGCGGCGCCGGTCAAAGACCCATCCGATCAAGGTAGAGAGCACGCATAGAGCCGCGGTCGCGACAATGAGGATAGCGGCCGCAGCCAGAGTTGCGCGGGCTTTTCCGAGCACACGGGCTTCGCCTTCCATGATCTGACGGATGGGACGGACCTCGGCAGTGGGTGCGGCTTGCGACAGTTTTTGAATCAAGGCGTTGACTTCTTCCGGCGAACCGGAGGACGCAATCTCTATCGTCGAAGGCTGAACTCCTGTCCAGCTTTCAAAATCCTTCAATGCAAGATAGACACGGCTGTCTTCCGATGCTCCGGTGCGCAGGGTTCCTGCAGGCTTGAGATGAATGTTGCGTCCCTGGAAGGTGAGATCAAAAGCTTTTCCCTGTGGGCTGACTACGGCGGCGGCGCGCGTTCCCACCAGCGCATCTAGCGAGGCGTTTGGCCACGCTGTAACCGACCACCAGCTATTCAGATTGCGAACTTGATCGAGATTGGTTCCGGAGACGACGACGGATTGACCGTCGGAAGTACGGGCGACAACATAGGCAAAGGGCACTGCTCGACCCTGTCCAGCAATTGCGGACTCGACCTTATCGACGGCGTCGGCGGGAAGCGCCTGGCCGTGCTTCCCAACCACCACGATGTTCGCACCGTAGTTGCGGAACTCCTTGCGCAGCTTGGCTTGCACGTCCACGTACAGATTGAGCATGGCCGTGGCTACGGCGGCCGCCACTACCATGGCAACGAGGGCCGAGGCGGCGCGTCCGCGACGGAGCACGGCGGCGCGCATCAACATACGCAGGAACATCGAGGTGTGAGGCTTGGCGGCGCGACGGCTGACCAAATCAGAGTTGCGATTTGCACTCACGCTTCACCTCGGAGCGCATAGACGGGATCAAACTTGATGGCGCGGCGAATCGCCATTGCGCTGCCGGCGAAAGTCACGATCACAGCGATAGCGAGGATCACGGGGAAAAGAACCGGCTCCATGGCGATTTGCGAATCGAAAATGGATCGGCCGATTTGTCGGGCGAGCAGCGCGCCGCCGGCGAAACCCACGACGCCACCGATCAGGGCCAGCAGAAAGGCTTCCGCGAAGAACAGGGCCGCTACGGAAACATTGCCGGCACCCAAAGCCTTCATCAAACCTACTTCGGTGCGCCGCTCATAAATGGCTGTGGCCATGGCTGCGGAAACGGCCAGAGCGGACGCGAACAACGCCGCCAGCGTCACCAAAAGCATCAAGCCCTTAATGCGAGAGAGCACTATACCTTCATTCTGCGCGACCTGGCGAATCTGTTCTGCATGGGAGTGCGGAATTGCCTCTTGCAACTGAAAAGCAATTGAAGCCGCATACGGCGAGCAGTACCAGCGGTCGTACTCTGCCCCTCGCAGCGTTTGTGGATCACGACGGGCGAAAGCGTCTTCTGGCTTGGTCAGAGCGCTCACATACAGGCGCCGTACGGCATCGGGCTTGCCGAGAATTTGTTGGGCCAGCGCGAGGGGAGCGATGATTTGATTGTCTTCCGCTCCGCCGGTAGAAAGAATGCCGGCGACGCGGTGGGCTTGACCCGCGATTTCAATTTCATCTCCCGTCTTGCGACCGAGTTTTACGGCCAGGCTTTCACCCAGCAACACGTCGGAGGAGTTGTCGTTGGGCCACGCGCCCTGCACCTTCCACCAGGGATGCGTGCTACGCACTCCGGTTACGAAATCCTGTTTGCCGAAAGTGAGCTGCTTCGAGAAGTAAGTTCCGAGCAAGGTGAGGCTGTTCGTATCATCGCTATGGCTCAGGCGGACACTTACCGGCAGCATGGGCGCGAAGCCCACGATATTGTTTCGCCAGAACATCCCTTTGATTTTGGGCAGGTCGGCTTCGTTGAGATAGGCGCCGTCGCTGGGTGGCTTGAGATCTACGCCTCCGATTTGAACATCCAGAGTATCTTCCTGCGGAGTTACGACGAGGTTTGCGCCATAGGCGCGCAGTTCGCGGCTGATCTTGTCGCCAATGTCGGTCGCCACACTGATCATGGCGGTGGCGACGCCTACGCCTAAGGTGATCGCGACCCCCGCCAGCAGCTTGCGCCGTTTTTGCCGCCGCAAGGATTCGTAGACCAGGCGTCCGAACATGGCTATTCCTGGAACATGTGGCTTTTTGCCGCGATGTCCGCCTCCTGGATGATGACGGCGTCGGAGGTTACTTGCGCCTTGAGGGGCACGGGATTGCATCCGCCGGGCGTTCCGACTGACTGCGGATTAATCGGCGCGGCGCAGTTCTTGCAAACCACTCCGTTCGGCCCTTTGTAGAAGCCCACAGCGCCGCAGATTTCGCAGGCATCCAGAACCGTGGCAATCTTGCCGTCGGGCTTCTGATAGAGCCAGAAACGTACCGTGGTGCCGCTTTCCTGAGCGGAGAAGCGATGGAGGTCACCGTCCATCACCTGGGTCAGCGGAATGCTGACTTGGCCGTTCACAAACGTGACTTCCGTCGCGGGCGACAGTGCGCTCACGCTCTTGGTGTAGATGAACTCAGCGGTGACCAGGACGATGAATACAAACGAACTGGCATAGACGGAGGCCATCCAGAGTCGTTCACGGCGGGCACTCCACGCAGCTTTTCGTCTTTCGGCTGCGGACGCAGGCAAGGGTTCCGCCTCACGCCGCTTGACCTCGAACAGCACCATCAGCGCGGCCAGAGCGAGAATCGTGATGAAAAAGAACAGATCGTTGCGCACGATCGGGCCGATAATCGCCATCTCCGTCTTCGAAGAAGGGAGGACGCCATTTTCAGAAAGCTCATGCAAACCGGAGATCACCAATTGCGCAGCGACGAAGAATAAAATCACCGTGGTGACACGGAAGAATTTTTGCAGATTGATGCGCACGCTGCCTTTGACGAACATTACCCCAAATACAACCGCCGCAACTACGCCTAGAAACGTGCCCATGAAGCTGAGCAGTTCAGTCGAGTTCAAAGTGACTGCGGAGAGAATCAGAACCGTTTCCACGCCCTCCCGGAGCACCATCAAGAATACGAATGCAAAAAGCCCGAACCAGGCGTTCCTTCCTGCGAGCAACCCAACTTTGCCTTCGATCTCGCCCTTAAGCTTGCGGCCGGTCTTCATCATGAAAATGATCATGGTGACGACGAAGAAGGCGGCGGCCAGCATGACCCAGCCTTCGAAAATGTCCTGATTCCACTGCGTCCGGGAAAGCAGAGCCGCGACTCCCAGGCTACCCACGAAGGCGGAGATCAGGGCCGCGTAAACGGATTTGCGAAGCTCTGGCCGATTGATTTTTGACAGATAGGCCAAGGTAATGCCGACGATCAGGGCGGCTTCGACGCCTTCCCGCAAGGTTACGATGAATGCTTCCAACATCTAAAATCCAGCCTTTTCTAGGAGTCCGCGATATTGAAAATGAATTTCAATTTCATTATCTAGGATAGTCTTTCGCCTTCCATGACGTCAACGCGGGGAATCACGACCCGTGATTTAGATCACGTTCTTAGTCAGATGCTGCTGTCGTCCCGCTTGGACTATAGATGTTTAAGAAAAGCTTTCGCTTGCTCCAGGTGAGGGAAGAGCTTCTCTTCTGCCTGGAAGTCCGACGAATGCACACAGCGCCGGCTGCCGCGCAGTTTCACGGGATGTTTCAGGTGCAGCATTTCGTGGTAAACGATGTATTCCACGGCGTAGGACGGAACGCGCGGGTGATCGAAGACGCGGCTCACGACGATGGCATTATGGGCGGGATCGTAATGGCCGAGCCGGTTCCGAGCCTGATCGCGGCTCCAAGTGATCTGCGGCCGAGCGAGCAAGCCATAAAAAAATTGCTGGTTCAGCTCTTCAAAGATAGTCTCCAGGTTATAAGTTCGGCCCTGGGCACTTTCGATTCGCTTGCGGCCGCGCATCTGACGCACCACGTGGGCTTTCCTGGTGATGTCTTGACCGGAAATATAACGGCGATACCGGGTCGCGAGTCCTCGCTCGATGGGCTTGCGGTACATCTTGGCCAACAAAATGTGAGCGATGGCCCTGAGCACCTCTTCCGGCGCTCCTTCCAGCAGGTCCGAGAGACGAACCAATAACTTTCCCTCCCGCAAGCGGATGGTGTTGTTGATGTTTACGAAGGCAAAGAACTCAACCGCGAGGTCCGGCATGGGCGCGCGAGGACGCAGTTCACGATAGCTTTCCTGGAAGACTTGAAGAAGCCTCTCTCTCACCTTGTGGTTAGATTAGCACGGCCTGAATCCTAAGACGCAAAGAGCGCGGAGGAATCGCGGAGGGAGAGCAGCTCGGTCTTGCGAGTTTACTTTTTCTTGTGTTTGGCGGCTTCTTCTTGTTGGTTTAGCAACTGCCGGTGGTCCTGCACGCCGCCGTCGACGGCATCCAGGACATTGGTCAGCAGGAAGTCATATTGTTTACTTTCATCCTTGTTGGCATCCACGGAGCTTTTCAAGGCGCGCAGCTTGGCCTGGAACTCGGTATCGGCTTCGATGACCGCTTTCAAAGGCTTTCGCAGATCCGCTTTTCGCTCCACAAAGGTATCGATGTTGTCATTCAACTCATCGTAGACATCCAGCAAGTTCTGCAGGCGATCGCGGGTTTGCTGGGCGCGGTCGGTGACTTTGGGGTCGGCGCGCATCTGTTCCAGCGAAGTCAGCCGGGTGCGTGCGAACACGATGTACAGCTTCAGGCGTTCAGCCGGGTCCTGGGCGGCGTCGCGCAACTGGTCCTCTTCGAGAGGATTAAGCGGGTCGCCGCGTCGCTGTGCCCAGGCGGTCGAGAGCAGTAACATCGCCAACGCCAGCCGTACGAGCTTGCCCGAGGTCGAAATCATTTACCCTTGCCAAACATGTGGGATAGAAGATCGGTGCGCAAGCTTTCGAGGCGATCGGCGGCTTCTTGCACGGGGGTTTGATCGTCAAAGTTCAAGCTACGCTTGATGTCTCGCAGCTTGGCTGCCATTTTTCTGAAGTCGATCTCCGTGTTCTTGAGCTTTTTGCCCGACTGAATTGCCGCGTCGTGCGCCTTTTCCGAATAGGTAACCACATCTTTCACCGCAGCCTGAGCTTCCTCAACTTTGCCGGCGGTGTATAGCTCGTCAGCGGCTTTGAGTTGGCGTTCGGCGATTTCCGTGCACAAGGCGGGGCGATCCTCGACCTTGGCGGCTTCTTCCCGCGCAATCAGTTCCTGCAGAGTTTCGGTCTTGGCGGACGCCAGGAGTGAAGCCGCCACGAGAACCGCAAAAATTCTGATCCGCAGACGCATAGCGTTTATTTTTTCGGCTCTATCGCAATCAGCCGATGACGAGCTTGCCACTCCTGATCAGGATACGCTCCGTTCGCGACTTCCAGAAACCGATGATAATTCTGCGCAGCCATTTTATAGTCGCGCAAATGATCATAAGCGCTGGCACGAAGGAAATAGCTGACGGGAATCTCGGGTAGAAACTTCGCGCGCGCGTCCGCTGCCTTGATTGCGAGTTCGTAATTCTTGTTTTCGACCGCCGCTACCGCTAAATCGCCGTAGGCCTCGCCGAAATCGGGCTTGAGCTTGACGGCGGTCAGAAATTCCTGTTGCGCGTCCGCGTATTTTAGCTGTTTCAAAAAGGCTACGCCGAGGGAATGATGCAATTGCGCGTCATTTGGGTGGGCAGTCAGCAGCGCGCGGTACAGGGCCTCCGCCTGATCGTATTTCTTGCTCTGGAGGTAAAGCTCACCGAGATCGTTCTGCACCGCAGAGTTCCCGGGATCCAGCTTCAATGCGGCTTGCAGTTCGGCGATTGCGTCGTCGTTCTTCCCGCTAATAAGCAGGATGCGGCCGAGTTGCATCCGGGCAGCCGCATCTTCCGGATGCATGGCAATGATCTTGCGCAGAATTGGATCGGCATCCGCATACCGTTGTCCCCGCATGTAGATATTGGCCATGCCCGTCAGAGCATCGCTGGAATTAGGATCGATGGCCAGCACCTGCTTGTATTGTTGCTCCGCGTCAGCAAAGCGATTTTCCTTCTCCAGCAACAACCCCGCCGAAAGATACGGCTCAGTATTTTGGGGCTCGAGGGCACCAGCCTGCTTATAGGCTTCGATGGCCTGGTCTGGCTTGCTGTTTTCAAGCACATGAGCCAAAGATAGCCAGGCCCGCGCATGGCCTTCGTCCACATTGGCAGTCGGTTTCAGAGTGGTTGCAGCGCGAAGAAATTGCTCGGCAGCAGGTTGGCCGGTCTTGGCCAGCATGAGTCCGAGATTGAGATTGGACTCAAAGACGTCCGGATTGGCAGCTACAGATTTTCGATAGGCAGCGATGGACTCCTGAGTGTTTCCCCGCCGGTTGTAGAGAAATCCCAAATCGAACCAGGCTTGAAAGTTGTTTGGATCTGCTGCCACCACTTTCTTCAGTAAAGGTTCAGCCGACGCGTCGTCACCTTTTTCGATGGCGCTCTCGGCTTGGGTAAGCTCCGGGGGGAAGGACGAATCCTGCTCGGCCACCTTGTGATGGCGTATGGTCTGGCCGGTACTCTGGGCAAGGAGGGTTCCGTCGAAGAAGAACGCCAGGACGAGCAACACCGTCCAGGTTGGCTTATTTGCCCCCGTTCCGCGACGATCCATTCCCTGATGACCCATTTCCCGACGATCCATTTCCGTTCAATATACCTGCCAGAAAGTTTCCTGTGTACGACTTCGGCAGATTGGCGATCGCCTCGGGCGGACCCGAACCGACAATATACCCGCCACGCTCGCCGCCTTCGGGACCGAGATCAATCACCCAATCCGCTGTCTTGATCACCTCGAGGTTATGCTCGATCACCAGAATTGAGCCGCCTGCATCGATTAGACGGCGGAAGGCGGAGAGTAGTTTGCTGATATCGTCAAAATGCAGCCCGGTGGTCGGCTCATCGAAAATATATAGGATGTGCGGTCTGCGGCGAGGACGGTCGTCCGAGCTGCGCGGCCTGCTGGCTTCTCGCGCGGTAGGCTGCAGGTGAGCCGCCAATTTCATGCGCTGGGCCTCACCACCCGAGAGTGTCGCGGCCGACTGCCCCAATCGTAAATAGCCAAGACCTACTTCCTCCAGGACGCGCAGTTTCTCCACAATCTTGGGTGCGCCGGCAAAGAACTGCAGCGCTTCCTTCACGGTGAGATTCAAGGCTTCATGAATATTCTTCCCACGATAACGAACCTCCAGCACTTGTGGTTTGTAGCGCGCTCCCTTGCACTCCTCGCAGATGAGCTCCACGTCGGCCAGAAACTGCATTTCTACCGTGACGGTCCCGTCGCCTTGGCAGGTCTCGCAGCGTCCACCGGGAACGTTGAAGGAAAAATGTCCGGCGGTGAAGCCGCGCTTCTTGGCCTCTGGCAAGGAAGCAAACAGATCGCGGATGCCATCGAAGGCCTTGATATAAGTGACCGGGTTCGACCGCGGCGTGCGTCCGATCGGAGATTGATCAACCAGCACGACCTCGTCGATGAACTCGGCACCTTCCACGCGATCCCAGGTGGGCACGGCGCTGGTGCCTCCGTTGGGCTGCTTCTTCGCTTCTGACAATGCCCGATACAGCACGTCGTGCAACAGCGTGGATTTCCCCGAACCGGAAACCCCTGTAATCGCCACCAGCATACGCAACGGGATCTCAAGGTTGATCCCTTTCAAGTTGTGGGCCCGGGCGCCGAAGACTTTAATTTGTTGCGGTCCGGGCTTGCGACGAGCGCTTGGTATCTGGATCCGCAGCTCTTCCGAGAGATAGCGTCCGGTAAGCGAACCCGGCATCTTTTGGATCTGATCGTAGGTTCCGGCGGCGATCACCTGGCCACCATTTTCTCCGGCGCCAGGTCCCAGGTCGAGAATCGTGTCCGCAGCCTGCATGACATCACGATCGTGTTCGACCACCAGAATCGTATTGCCCAGATCGCGCAGATTGTGCAGGATCTTGATCAGGCGGTGCGTGTCCCGACTATGCAGTCCGATCGATGGCTCGTCGAGCACATAAAGCGTTCCCACCAGGCGCGAGCCCAGCGATGTCGCCAGTTGAATGCGCTGCGCTTCACCGCCCGATAGCGTGGACGCCAGCCGGTCGAGGGTCAGGTACTCCAGTCCCACTTCATTCAAAAAGCGCAGGCGTTCGCGAATCTCCTGCAGTAACCTCTCGGCGATGCCCGTTTCCTGGTCCGTCAGTTCTACCGCTTCAAAGAACTTCGATGCGTCTTCGATCGTCATGGAGCACACGTCGCGAATATTCTTGCCATTGATCTTCACCTGCCGCGCCTCCATGCGCAGGCGGGCTCCGTTGCAGGCGGAGCAGACCGAATATCCGCGGTACCGGCTCAGGAAAACGCGGACGTGAAGCTTGTATTTCTTGCGCTCCAAATAATTGAAGAAACCCCGTACTCCGAGGAAGCGTCCCTCTCCCGCAATGATCAATTCCCGATGCTCGCGGTCCAGTTCGCTCCAGGGCACATCCATGGGGATGCCGGTTTCGCGGGCGAAGCGCTTGAGGTCACCAAGCAGCGACCGGTACTTGGGTTTGGTCCAAGGCTCAATCGCGCCTTGATTCAGGGTCAGGGATTTGTCAGGAATCACGAGGTCCAGATCGAAGTCGATGGTGTTTCCGAACCCCTGACACCGCGGGCAGGCGCCGTATGGGTTGTTGAAAGAGAACAATCGCGGTTCCGGTTCCTCGTAGCGAATATTGCAAACTTTGCATTCGAAGCGCTGGGAGAAACGCAACTGTTCAGAAGCCTGTCCTTCGCCCGGAGCCGTTTCGAAGATGACCTCCCCGGACTCGCGATAACCGATCTCAACCCCATCCACGATTCGAGCCCGGGACTCCGACGATACTGTTAGCCGATCCACCAACAGAAAAACGGGTTCTGCGAAATTAATATTCAGCAACGACTCAGGTGTAGAAAACTCAAAGATTTGTCCGTCCTGATAGAGGCGGTTGAAGCCGCGGGTGCGCAGATCAAGCAGACGACTCTTAAGTTGATCCGATGCGAGTTTCTTCGCATCAGTTTTCGGCTTCTTCTGGCCCTTGCGCTTGGCTGCGGCGGGAGGTGCGTTCGGCTGGCTCGAGGCTTGCCGCGCATTGCTCTGCAGCGGGAAAAGTACGTTGAGCCTTGTTCCCTGGTCCATGCTCAGGACCGCATCCGCTACTTCGTCGACCGTGTCTTTCTTAACCTGGTTGCCACATTGCAGGCAGAAAGTCCGGCCAACCCGGGCGAAAAGCAGGCGTAGATAGTCGTAGATCTCGGTTGCGGTGCCAACCGTGGAGCGAGGGTTTCGTGTAGTGTTCTTCTGCCGGATCGCTACTGCCGGGGCGATTCCTTCGATAATGTCTGCGTCTGGCTTCTCAATCCGCTCCAGAAACTGGCGGGCGTAAGCGGAAAGCGATTCAACATACCGGCGCTGCCCCTCGGCGTAAATTGTGTCGAAGGCAAGCGACGACTTGCCCGATCCCGACACCCCGGTAACCACTGTCAGGGAGTTATGCGGGATCTCAAAGTCTATGTTCTTGAGATTGTGAACCCGGGCGCCGCGAACAATGATGGTTTCAGTGGACATCGACTCCTAGCTAGCCCTTACTTTCTAAGTGATAGATAACTCTAGTTTAACAGCTTTTTCGTCATCCCCATCTACTGCACAATCACTGCACAAACGACCAAATCTGGCCCATGGCCGTGGTGACGGATGCGGGCAACGTTTTGATGTAGCAGTCCTGCGTCACGCTCACGTTTGAGTGTCGCAGGATTCGCTGGATGGTCATGTCATCCACCCCCAGGGCGTGCAAGTTGGTGGCTAAGCCTCTCCTGAAAGCGTGCCATCCTAGCCAGCGCACGGAAGACTTCGCCTTGAGCAAGGGCCGGATGCGATCTTTGCTCAAGTTGTCCAGGTCAATTGGTCGCCCCAGACACCGCGAAAGATAAAACCTTCTGTCGGATTGCCTGCTCGGGCGCGGTGCACGTCCAGCATTTGTCGTAGCACCGGAATCACCGGCACACTGGCGCGGCTGGCTTTCGACTTGGGCTGTCCCAGAAACCCACGCGACATCGAGTGCTTGACCATCAAGACTTCGCCCGTATAGTCGGGCCATTGTAGGCCACATAATTCACTCCGGCGCAGCCCGGTAAAAGCCGCCGTCGCCACCAGGGTGCGGGCGGTTCAGGTAGCGAGCGAATCAGATAAAAAAACCGCGTCCAGATCATAGGCTTCGGTTTCCTTCGACTCAGGAGCACGAGGTAGTGAAGTTTCGCGCATGGGATTGGGTGCGTCCCGATAGCCGCGCTGAATGGCTAGCTTCAGGATGCCGGACAACTGACTCTTGAGGCGTCGCAAGGTGGCCTTGCACATCGATGGATTGTCCCGCGCGATGCTGTCGAGCAACCCCTGACCGGCAACCGTCGAGAAGTCGCGCAGCAGTTCGAAGCCACAGCACGGCCTGAGAAGATGTTCCCAGTAATAACTGTAGTGATACTGTGTCGATTTGGCCCGGTGTGATTCCAGAACCGGATTCCAGACCTGAGTGACGAAATCGCCCACGGTCAACTGGTGCTCGGGCGCAAGGTTGGAATGATTGATTTTTTCCATGAAACGGTCCCGTTCAGCTAGGACCGCAGGAGGTGGAACCTTGCATCGGCGGTGCTCAGGGCTGACCGGGCACAGCTTCACGGCCATCTGTTTGCGTGTGACTTTCCCATGGTGTGAGCGGCTGTCCCGGTATCGAATTAACCAGAAGTCACTGGCGCGAAAGACGTAGAGTTTTTTACGTCAACAATGATGACACCCCTACCCTCCTGCTGGGATTCAGGAAGAAGTCAGAGGTGATGACCGTCCAGCTATGGTGTGATTCTGAACACGACACCGAAACTCTGTATACCGCCGCCGAGTGTAGTAGTGCCGTAGAGACGTCCCTGCTGATCGAGGATCAACCCTCCGTCAGGATTTGCTCCGTCCTTTCCGTCGAAGGAATGGAGCCGGGTCTCGGTCCAGCGATTGCCAGACTGCGACAACTTAAAGACAACGCCATAGCCGTCCTGACCACCAGCCGTAGTCGTTCCATAGAGATTCCCAGCCGAATCAAAGGTTAGACCAGCGTAAAAAGGAGCGTCCCCATCGGTGCCGTCGAAGGAGTGCAGTACCCTGAGGCTCCAGTTGCCCCCTGAACGCTTGAGTTTGAAGACGGTACCGCAATTAGCATTGCCGCATGTGTAAAAGCCGCCCCCAACGGTCGTTCCGTACAGATTTCCAGCAGCGTCAAGAATCACTCCGCTGAATGGGTTGCCACCTAGAACACCGCCGGGGAAGTTGTAGAGCACGGTTTCTGTCCACCTTCCGTCCGAAGAGGGCGTAAGTTCATAGACCACGCCCTGGTTGTATAGGCCGCCCCAAGTAGCCGTTCCATAAAGATTTCCCGCCGAGTCCGCGACGAGGCTGCTGCTCGGGTATTCGCCGTCGTGGTTACCAGTGAACCCGTCTATCACCCTCTCTTTCCATTGATTGCCGACACGCTTCAGCTCAAACACGCCGCCCGCGTTGCCATATCCTCCGTTCACGGCGGTTCCGTAAAGATTTCCCCTTGCGTCCCAGGTTAGAGCACTAGAGGGAAAAATCACGTCGTCAGAAGAGTCGCCGAAACTGTAGAGAAGCTTTTCCTTCCAGTTGCTCCCTGAGGGGGAGAGTTCGAACACGGTGCCAAAGTTGTGGGCCCCGCCTTGATCCGTCGTCCCATAAAGGTTGCCTGACGAGTCGAAAATCAAACTTGAAAAGGGCTCTGCGCCGTCGGGACCTTTGAATTCATGAATAACGCTGAAGCTCCATTTGCCGGCGGACTCACGGGTTAGCTTGAAAACCGTGCCACCTCCAGCGCCATGGTCGCTGCTGGAGGTAGTTCCGTAAAGATTCCCCGCCGAGTCAGCAACCAGTCCCGCATAGGGACCCGCGGCATCCTCGAAGTAGTGGAGCACTTCGTATTTGTCTGCCGCTTGGGCGCTGCCCACCAGCATTAATGCGGCCACGACCGCAGCCAGGACACACTTCCCTATAACTCGAACATTTTTGGATTTCATCTCGGTTTAGCCCCGTCCGTTGCGTTCGAGAGGATGACTTACTCGGGGTCCCTTGCTGATGAAACGGCACTGTAGCACGAAAGGTCACGACGAACAACTACTTCTGTTGACGCTAACGTTCTCTGCCACCGGGCCCCCGGCTACACCATGAAGCTCTGCCTAGTTGACGAAATCAGGCGATTACGCTCATGAACCGGCTAATGTGCACTCATTTGTGGAGAGGCGATCGAGTTTCGTGGTCGATGTTAAGGAGCCGCTGCAGCAGTCGGCGAAGTTTACGTTGTCCCTTAGTCTCCAGCTGAGGCTGGAATAGCTGGAGAAGATGACGGATAGCAGCGATAGCTTGGCGAATAGTAACGAGGTCGACTCGCTCAGGAGTGGTGGTGGAGGATGGAAGAGGGAGTTGGGGAATGAAGTGGAGTACGACGGGGTTTTGGCGGGCGCGGTGAAATTCACGTTGCAGATCGAGTTGGACCACTTCTACATAGCGCATGGTCATGTGGATATCTTTGTGCCCCAGCATTTGCATGAGTGCCGGCAAGCTGACCCCGAGACGCACTATTTCTGTTGCGAAGGAGTGCCGCAGCCGGTGCGGATTTACCCGGCCGGTGCATCCCGCAGCCCGGGCGGTTTCGGTTAAGCTGTGGCGGAGAATATCTTCCCAGTAGCGAGGCTTGCGATAGCGAGGGAGTAAGAAAGCTGGGGATTGCGGTACAGGAGTGGGAACTCGCCGCCGCCGCCCAACGGCTCGCGGGAGAGCGCATAACTCCACCATATGCGCCACGACACGCTGCGTCTCCTCATCGACCGGCACCAAACGTTCCGAATGGAGCTTACCCAGGGGCACATGCGGCGCCACTTGCTGTTCATTGACCGACTGCAGGCAATACAGGGGAAGAGCGGTGCATTCGGCGACCGACCTTGCTTTGAAGCTGGGCAAGGTGCTGGGGCATTACAAGATGGGCAGACACTTCGCGCACCAGATCGAGGATAGGAAGTTGAATTGGTGGCGGCCAGTGGAGAATGATCGAGCAAGAAGCGAAGTGGGATGGGACTTATGTGATTCGCACCCGCGAGACGGCGGAACCGTTATCGGCGGCCGATACGGTGCGCGGTTACAAGAGGAGGAGGGCGATTAGGATCGGATCCGAAGACTAAGAAGTTCTAGAAAATGGTCATGGGCGGCAACCTTCCCGCGAAGAAGGAATGAAAATAGTACGCTGCAACACGGGGCGAGCCAACTATACGCCACACGTGAGATAATTTTTGTGTTCCCTTTTTGACCCTTGGGGCTCTGTGAGGATTAAATGAAGGGTCTCTTCTG
>Ga0209380_10001259_pt1 | contig 17295 bp, 17 predicted proteins | sample HubBroMetageWFT6_FD_188347 | JGI IMG/M metagenome (GOLD analysis project Ga0209380, IMG submission 188347) | Warmed and freeze-thawed soil microbial communities from the Hubbard Brook experimental Forest, New Hampshire - Hubbard Brook CCASE Soil... | ecosystem: Environmental > Terrestrial >...
CGGCTCGCAGGGATACCTCTCCTACTACGCCGACGATGCCGTCGAACTGCCCAACGGCGGGCCGATCGTTCAGGGAAAAGTAAATATCGCAAAGGGCATGGGGTTTCTGGATGAGAAGGAAAATCAGCTGACATGGGCGCCGGTCGGCGCCGATATTGCCGACTCTGGAGACCTAGGCTACACCTACGGCACTTTCGAATTCCGCTCGAAGGACAAAGAGGGCAAGCCGTCCGCCGAACATGGAAAGTACACAAGCATCTGGAAGAAACAGAAGGATGGAAGCTGGAAGGTCGTCCTCGACATGGGGAACGCGAGTTCCGCACAGTAGAAAAGGTAATGACAAGGATCGCGAAGGAGGACGCAAGACCGCTAACAAGCCCCCACTATTTCCGAAAGTGATTGCTGATTGCTTCCGCCTGCACGCGGGTTACGACCGCCGATAGTGCAGAAGCGTCTGCTTGTTTTACGGCCTGCAAGCTTCCGAAATGTTCGAGAAGACGCCGCGTCGTACTCTCGCCTACACCGGGAATCTCCCGCAGTTCGGTCGAGCGGTCGCGCATCTGCCGGCGTTTGCGATGGAAGGTCACGGCAAAGCGGTGGGCTTCGTCGCGAATGAGTTGAATCAGGTGCAGCACCGGCGAGTGATGGTCGAGCGCGATTGGGTCTTTCTCCTGCCCGTAGACGTACAGAATTTCTTCCCGCTTGGCAATCGCGGCGAGCGGCTGGTTGATGATCTCCAGCGATTCCAGGGCTTCTGCGGCCGCGTGCAACTGGCCGAGGCCGCCGTCGATCAGCACGAGACTGGGCATGGGCTTCTTCTCTTTCTCCTGTTCTTGCAGCAGGCGTTTGTAGCGGCGTGTGACCACTTCTCGCATGGAAGCGAAATCGTCAACGCCCTCGACCGTGCGGATGATGAACTTGCGATAATCGGATTTCTTCATCCTGCCGTCTTCCCAGACCACCATCGAGGCCACGGTCTCCGCGCCTTGAATGTGTGAGATGTCGAAGCACTCGATGCGTTTGGGTAACTCGGGCAGGCTGAGAACATCCTGCAGTTCTTCCTGAATCGCTTTGGCGTTGGGCTTGAGCACGCGAAAGCGTTGATCGTAAGACTGCTTCGCATTGGTGCCGGCCAGATCGAGAAGAGAACGCTTGTCGCCGCGCAGCGGAACCAGGATGTGTACGCGCGCGGCTCGGGCACTCTGACCGGCAATTTGATCGGAGAGCAAATCCTCGAGAGTTTCGCGATCCTCAAAATCCACGGGCACGTAGAGATTGCGCGGCACATACGGCTGCCCGATGTAGAGCTGCTTGAGCAGCGCGGAAAAGAACTCGCCAGGATTGAAGGGGTCACTGGCAGCTGAGGCCGAGCTTTGCTCGGCCGGAAGCGGGGCGGCCGTCCCCACATTTCCAACCGTTCTATCCTGGGCAGCATGGGCGTCCGACGGCGCCGTAAACTCCGGCAGATCCTCCCAGAAAAACTCCCGGCGATCGACGACCCTGCCGCCGCGCATGTGAAACAAGTTCACCGCCAGCATTCCATTTTCGTAGTGGTAGCCGAAAACGTCAGCGTCATCGCCTTCGGCGGCCGCGATGCGCTGGCGCTCCTGCAGTTGTTCGACCGTCGAGATCAAGTCTCGATATCTTGCTGCGCGCTCATATTCCTGCGCCGCGGCGGCCTGTTCCATACGCTCGTGTAACGACTTGCTCAGATCCGTGGGACGCCCTTCCAGAAACAGCTTCACATCGCGGACTGCTTCCTGATAAGCCTCCGCCGTGGTCAAATCCTTCACGCACGGGCCCAGGCAGCGCTTGATGTAATACTGCAGGCACGGGCGCGGGTGAAACCGCGTGAGATCGACCTTGCAAGACGGAATCAGAAAGTTGCGATGAATTAAATCGACAATGCGGTACGCCAGGTTAGCAGGGAAGTAAGGACCGTAATAAGCGCTGCCGTCCTTGCGCAGTCGACGCGTGACATAAACCCGTGGCCAGCGCTCGCCCAAGGTGAGCTTCACGTAAGGATAAGTCTTATCGTCGCGCAGCAGGATATTGAAACGAGGCTTGCGCTGCTTGATGAGATTATTCTCGAGCGCCAGCGCTTCCTTGTTGTTGGCGACGACGATGTAGTCAACATCGACTGCCTCGCGCACCAGAGTGCCGGTTTTCGAGTCCTCCCAGCGGCCTTCGTGAAAGTAGCTGGCGACCCGGCTGCGCAGGTTCTTCGCCTTCCCTACGTAGATCACTTCGCCTTCGGCGTTCTTGTAGAGATACACGCCGGGCTCGGTGGGGATGGTGCGGATTTTCTGCAGCAGATCCATGGTTGGGAGACAGTTTTATTTTATTAGATTGAATGCGCCTTTACCGGAGTCGCGGAAAGAATTTTGCTTTTTGTTCACCCCTCTCTGAAATGTGAAACGAAGGACGCGAATGCCAATTCAGCCTGTTTTTGCTGGAGCGCAAAGACGATACCACTGCGTCGGCACTAGGGCTCAACCGTATAAAAATTCCATTCCTAATGTTGCGTTTGCGTTGCCCAAGGGCGATACCTCTCTCGCGGCCCGCATTAAAAGTCCCACAAACCGTTGAAAACGTATATACTTATACCCGTCCTTTCCCGTGTGGGGAACTGGCACGTGCCGTGCAGAAGTACACGGGACGGGAATTATGAGAGATTAGATTTTCCAGGGCCCGAAAGACCAAATTTTTGCGCGCGGGAGAACCCGGTCGCGCCGAGACAAGAAACCAAGGAGCATTTTCCAATATGACCCGCACTTCGTTATCGATTTTCCTGGCAGTCAGCATGGCAGCGACAGTCGGCTGCACTTCCAAGAACTACGTAAAACAACAGACCACGCCGCTCATTAACAAGACCAACGAACTGGACGACATGACGGCGAAGAACAGCAAGGACATCAAGGACGTCGATGCCCGAGCACAGGCCGGGATTGCCGCAGTGAACGCCAAGACCGCGGACGTGGAACAGAAGGCGCAGGCTGCTGGACAGAATGCGGCGTCGGCGCAGCAGACCGCGGATGCGGCCAACACACGGGTGGGCGTACTGACCAACGAGGTGGCGAACCTGGATAATTATCGCCCCGTGGCTGAGACATCCGTGAAGTTCGGCTTCAATAGAGACAATCTCACACCCAAAGCCAAAGAAGCCCTTGACCAGTTGGCGGGGAGTATCTCGAGCACGAAGGGATACATCATCGCCCTCGAGGGCAGCACGGATTCCGTGGGTTCGGCCGAGTACAACTACGATCTGAGCCAGAGGCGCGCGAACTCTGTGATCCAGTATCTGGCATCGAAATACAATGTGCCCGCCCACAAGATTTATGTGATCGGGTTGGGTAAGGACAAGCCATTAGAGACCAACAAGACGAAGGAAGGCCGCGCTGACAATCGCCGCGTGGACGTTCGGCTGATGACCAACACGGTAGGCGATACCGCGCCGGCGCCAGCTACGACCGGGCAAAACAATCCTTCGTCGATGTAGTCGAGACACGGTTCTCCCTCCTGGTTGGAGGGACTTCGCCAAACAGGCCGCTCAACGCCTCCCCCTGAGCGGCCTGTTTTTTGTTTGCGTGGCGGCCGATTCCCGAAAAGTCGGAATTCCAAATGGGCGGCCACAACGGTAAAATAGGCTCATGCGATGTTGGCTGTATTTGTGTTTGCTGCTGGGGCTTAGTGGAATGGCGTGGACGCAGCAGAATGCGGCACCCCCGTCGGCGCCGCCATCCTCTCCTCCTGGCAATCGGGACACTTCCGGTTTGAGCCGCGATCTTTCCTTTCCAGAGGATACGCCCGCGCCGCCGGCGAATGATCCGGCAAAGAAGCAGGTTCCGAGCATGGCGCCGCCGCGCTCGGATAGCGTGCAGGTCGACGACTTGCCTCCGGGCGTCGGAGACAGTTCAAGCAAAGACCCACAGGCTGATCTAAGTCCTCCGCCAGACGACGCCAAGGCGCACCCGCAGAGCTCGGAAGCCGTGGCGGAGGCGGAGGCGAAAGCCCTGGGCACTGGGGGGATCACTGAGGTTCAGGTCTGGGATCCTCACAAAGCTGCCAAAGACGTTGAGGTCGGCGATTTCTATTTCAGGCGCAAGAACTACCGTGCCGCCGAAGATCGTTACCGCGAGGCCCTCGTCTACAAGGATAACGACGCGGTGGCGACCATCCGGCTGGCATTGTGTCTCGAAAAACTGGGAATCATGGACGATGCGCGCGCGGAATACGAAAGTTACCTGAGGATTCTGCCTCACGGTCCGCAAGCGGCGGAAGCGCAGAAGGCGATTGACCGGCTGAAGGCGAAGACGGCGGGAATGGGCCATCCGTAGCCGCCAAGTCAAGCAATCAGACTCTGGAGTTCGAAGCGCGCCATCGTCCCGCGCGCTTTTGCTTCGAAACAGCACGGCGTCCGGTGCTGGAGAATTTCGCGTTCGACTCGGGCTCGACGTTTACCTTGCTCTGAGCAGCTTCACCCAGGATCAGGTTCGCGGGCCACTTCGGTCCTGAGTATTGCACCTTCGAACCGGCGGCTTGAACGACGATGGCCTCGACTGCGTCCTGGCAGGAGTGGACCATCTGGGTGCGCAACGGCCCCGCCACCCCTCCACGAATCATCAGCATCGCGGTGCCATGCAACAGCGACCACAAGGAGAGCATACGCCGAGTGTGCTTGCGCGGAGATCCCCCCAGGCGCTGCGCCAGCCGCTCGCGCATAAGATTGAACGACGGCCAGGGTTCGTGCAGGGAGGGCGGTTGCGCGAATCCGTCGAACAGCACTTCGTAGGCGTGGCGATGCTCCAGGGCGAACTCGAGATAGCGCTGGCAAGCCTGGGGAAGGGACCGGGTGCGGCTGAGCGCTGAAAACAGTTCGCTCCGCGTCTGCAGTCGCAGCGCGCGCAGAATATCTTCGCGGTCCTGGTAACGCTCATAGAGCGTAGGAGTCGTCGTGCCGGCCGCCTTGGCCACGCCCCGCATGGTGAGGGCTCGTTCGCCGCCCCGCGACCAGAGCCGGCAGGCCGCGTCGAGGATGCGCTGTTCGAGTTCAGGGTCCGCTTGTCTGGGCAACGGCCTGCCTCCGCATCGCCAGTCTTACTTGCTGGCGTTGTTTCTTTGACTGCGTAGAACTAACATCGTACAATGTACCCACACTCAGTACTTCATTAATCCGCAGGCTGTGTCCTGCCGGACGCCGTCGGGGCTCGAATCGCTTTTCGCCCCGCACAATCAGGATGGCTCCGGCAGGCACAAGCCGATAAATAATCCAGAGGAGCAGTAGATGTTAAACGATGAATCGAAAAAGCAGATGGGAATTGCCCGCCTGACTTCCGACCTGCGCTCCGCAAAAGTGGAACTGCTGAGCGCGCAGTGTGCCGCCGACCGGCTTCGCCTTCAATACTCCATCGCAGACATCGTTTCCTATGGCGAGCGCCGCGCTCTAAAGGGCGCAATCGCCTCTGCCGGCGCTTTGTACCGTTTCTTTGCTTCCATCGAGCAGCAGATGAAGCACGCCGAAGAACGGGAATGAAGTTCGCACGTTTCTCCCCCTGAAGCGCCATTCCAGCATCGAGCGATCGCAATCTTATTTCTCCACGCGGATAAATGCGCCAGTCGTGGCGTTGACGGCAACGGTCAGCTTGGCGGTGTCTCGCGTAGCGCCATAGATGACATGCCAGACGAGTTCGTTGGTGTTGTGGTCCCAATCGCAGATATAAACCACCGGGGTGGTGGGATCTTTCTCCAGTTCCTTGTCGCCGCCATGCTTTTGGGCTTCGGCAAAGGCCTGGTCGGAATCCACCTTGAGGAAGGCTACATCGAAAATCTGCGTCGACGCGTTGTTCGGATTATAACTGTCCTCGTTGCCCGGCGAGACGCCTCGCGAGGGAGCATCCGGGGCGGTGCTGCCGGACCAGGTGAAAGGCTTCACACCGTGTTGGAGGGCGGAAGCGAAGCTTGCAGTCCAGATCGCGGACTTGCCGCCTTGACCATTCGCGTCGGTTGTCGGAGTTGACTGAATCCGGAATGGCTTCACGTCTGCAGCGTAATTCCGCGCAGAGATAAACAGCTTCTGAAAGGCGGCCCGCGCCGTAGTCGCCTCCGTAGGTTTCGCCTCGGGCTTGGCCTCCGGCGTCTTCGTGTTATCGCACCCCGCGAGCACCGCAAGCAGTGAGAGCGAGAAAATGGCGAGAATTGGCGCTGCGCTTCGCAGGCGGAGAAGTATTCTCCTATTTTTACCTTCAGCGACGCGCTCGGCATCTGCTTGATCAACAACACCCTCAACGGCTGCGCCGATATCGTGGATCTCCGGCGGCGCGAAGTCCCGCATCTGCATGGCGACCTTTCCTGTTATAACTGGATTGCTTCAATTGTTGCGCAACATTCTACCTGAAGTGCGAGGAAACGCGAGAATAGCAATGGACTCCCGCCTGGCGGAATTGAAGCAAGCTTTGGAGTCGGCGACGGCTGGGATGTCGAGTGAGCAATTGAGCTGGCATCCGATGGACAAGTGGAGCGCGGCCGAAGTCCTCGAACACCTTTATCTGACCCACACCGGAACCATCAAGGGATTCGAGAAGGTAATGCAATCCGGTAAGCCGCTGGCGACGCGAGCTTCCATAAAACACCACCTGCGGAAATTAGTGGTTCTCGGATTCTCACACATGCCGGCCGGGCGTGTCGCACCCGTGAATACGCGACCGAAAAGCACGCCGGCGGATAAGGTGCTAAGTGAGTTCGGGGCCAAGATTGCGGCGATGGATGCGATCATCGCCCAATGTGAAGAGCGCTTCGGACGCAGCGTGCCAGTGCTCGACCACCCGATTCTTGGGCCCTTGAGCGCAGCGCAATGGAGAAAGTTTCATCTCGTCCACGGTCTGCACCATGTGAAACAGATTCTCCGGCTGCGCGCCAGCGCGGGATCCAAGTTCTGATGCGTCACTCGATCATGACTTATTCGATCATGGACGAGGGAACGCCAGCCTTGCGGGCTTGTTCCTGCATGTCTCCCAGTTTCTGCTTGGCGTCTTCGACGGCCTTCTGCTTGTCGGCAATTTTCTGCTTGTAATCCGCATCCTGCTTATCCCACTCGGCGGAGTTGCGCAGGCGGTTGCCCGCGTCGGCGTACTCTTCGGCGGCGCGGATCTGGTATTCGCGCTGCAGCACGTCGAGCTCGCGGCCGGCCAGGTCAATCTGATCCTTCTGCGTGCTCAGCTTGGACTGCCATTCTTTCCAAAGCGCCTGTTTCTTGGCCTGCTCGTCGTCTTTATCCTTATCCTTGTCTTTGGCGGCATCCGTCGGCACGGCCGCGCTGGCCTGCGTGGTCGGCGGTGGGCCCACGACAGAGAGCTTATCGTCGGTGGGGAGGTTGTCGTTGTCATAAACCTTGGGCCTGGCTTTGGGCGCGGCCGCCGGATCCTTGTGGACAACCTTGCGGGCATAATCCCCGAGCGACGATTGATCCTGCGCCGGTGCGGAGGTCTGCGCGCTGGCCAGAGAAACCAGCAAGCCCGTGGACAATGCGAAAACAAATCCCAGTGCCGTGTGCTTGATGCAAGTCATAGATTTTCACCTCTGTTTGCTTCTGCTTCCCAATGTTTTGACTTACGAGTTCTAAGTATTGCGGCCGGCAGCGGTAGCGCGAGTCGCTGTTCCGGTAACTGGCCGCTTCGCGGCCAGGAATCCTCCGATGTTGCGGTCGAGACGGGCAGCCTCATGCGCGATGTCAGCGGCCAACTGAGGCGCCAGTTCCGGATCGCGGTTTCGCGCCAGCTGCTGGGCGTATCCTGAAATTGTGGTCAAAGACGTGCGCAGCTCCAGGGCCATCTCGGCGGAAATCTCGCCATGCAACTCTTGCTGGTTGCGGAGCCGCTCAAACTCGCTGCGATCCGTTATCAGACAAGCCGCCCCTAGCAGGCTGCCATCGGAAGCGGGCACAGGCGAGATTGTGACCGCAATGCGGCGATTCTGGCCATTCGGAGTGGTGTAGTCGGCCTCGAGTTGACGGCATTTGCTGCCCTCGCGCAACACGGCAAGGGCTTCTTCGGCAAGCCGTACCGGCGAGTCGTGCAGACCGTCGGAGTTCGGGGCGGAAGGCCCTGCCGGGCAAATCGCGGAGCTGCGGAAAATATCCTCGGCGCTCATACCCCCAGGGGAATGGAACCCAAGAATTTCTTTGGCGGCGGGATTGGCTTGCCTCACCAATCCGTTGCTGCCAAACACCAGCACGCCAGACGAAAGGTTGGAGAGCACAGCCTGGCTGAAATTCTCCGTCGTGCGAGCCCGCCGCTGTTCGGCCAGGGTCTGCACCTGCAACTCGTGTTTCTGTTGTTTCAATTGCTGGATCACGGTGTTGTAGAGATGGAACGGCAGGGACTCCAGGGTCGGAGTGGGAGTAGATTCGAAGTTCGCCTCTTCGGCGATGCTTCGGCGCAGACCGCGGATCAGCCAGATCGCCAGTCCAAACGCTCCACCCGCCAGCAGCAGCACGACCGCCCCGTGCAGAACCAGCGGAGTACTGAGTGCCTTTACCACCAGAACCTCCCGTACCAACTCAAGAACTGGTTTCCCACGAATAGTGCGACCAGAGCCATGCTGCCCAGGAAAACGCCAAACGGCATCTGATAATGCCGATAGACCATTTGCGCGGATTGCCATCCCCGGCGCCGTGCCGCCCGCAAGTCGGCCAAACGGCGCATGAAGCGGCGGGTGCGCTTGATCCACACCACCAGCACCGTGGCCACGCCAAATAGAGATCCCACCAGCGAAGCCGCAAAAATGGTGAGGATTGTCAGCTTCATGCCGAGAAAGGCGCCCACCATCGCCATCAGCTTCACGTCTCCGAACCCCATGCCTTCAGCTCCGCGCCAGCGCAGGTAGACGGCTCCCGCACCGTAAATGAATGAAGCTCCCAGGGCCGCGCCGAGCAGCGAATCCAGCAGTGAGAACAAATGAGATGTCAGGTCCGTGCTGAAGGGCAGATTCACCACTCCCGGCAGAAACTGCGAGGCCAGATCATGCACTGGAACCAGCAAACTGAACAGCAGGCCAAGAGCAAGGCCGGGCAGAGTCAGCTTGTCAGGCAGCAGCTTGGTTTCGGCGTCGGTAAAGATGAGACCGAGCAGCAGAAATCCGAAGGCGCAATATTTGAGCGTTGCCAGGGTAAGTCCGAAATAAGCGTAGCTACCCAGAAAAAAAAGAGCGGTGAGCAGTTCGACGAAGAGATACCGCGGCGAAATTCTGGTCTGACAGTGCCGGCAACGCCCCCGAAGCAGCAGCCAGCTGATCATGGGCACATTGTCATAGAAGGCGATTGCTTTCTTGCAGCCGGGACACGCCGAACGCGGTGTCACCACTGACAAGTTCAAAGGCAGTCGGTAGATACACACGTTCAAGAAGCTGCCGAAGGCCAGCCCGAGGACAAAAATCGACGATGCGAAAAATGGGTCCACTCAGTCTCTTGGCGTTCTTGCGCCTAGCGGCAGGGTTTGCACACAAGCCTTGCGAAAGAACGTAGATATTTCTGATTCTTGAGTGGATTATAAAGCGAACATGGGGTCGGGACTAAGGTACTGAAGTCACTGTCCAGGTGGCCGATGGTACAGCAAGAGTGGGGCGAATTGAAGCTCAGTCGGTCGGGGCGTCCGCAGCCGCCCGCCCCGCCAGATGTTGTGCGCGGCCAAACATAAGGCCGGTTTCTACCTCAACCGGTTTTCCCTCGCGCCTGTATGGCCTAAACTTCCACTGCCCCAAGGCGTCGGTGATGGCTTTTGCCTGATCGGGAAATGCGCTGAGAAAGTGAATGTGCTTTACCTTGCCATCCCGATCGATAATGATTCTTACCGGCACCGAGTTAAATCTGCGCTCGGTAAAGACGGGTTGGACCCGCGCAATTACGTTTTCGCCCGCGGCATAATCCTTGATGCACACCGGCACATCGCCTCCACCCGTTCCAGCTGTCGGGCTCGCTTCCGCCGGCAACTTCATTTTGTCCAGGTCCAGCAGTAAATTCTCCAGCAGCTTGGCATCCCGGCTGGCCAAAACCATTTCCACGGCGTGGCAGCGAATCTCAGTGGCCAGCACATACCAGTGCAGTTCCGCCACCGGGGACCAGTAGGCAAAAAACGTAAACGATCGGCCGGCGATTTTGGTCGGCGTAGGTTGCATCTCCACTTTGTAATCAGCCTGCAGATTATTTTTCGAGTAATTTACGAGCTCCAGCGCATTGTCCACAGGAAACGGAGTGAAGAACATATCCTGAGCGGTGATTAAGATGTTGCCGCGAGCCGGTCCCTTGAATGTGTCAGCCGGCCTGAGTTGCGCCAGCACGTAGCGGCCGGTGTCCGAGGGCGGTGGCCCTTTGTATTTCTCCTCCCAATCGGAAGGCAAAGCGTAGCTCATTCCAAAATACGGGTCGCTGAAAACCTGATTGGATACATTGCCATCCTCTGGCACGGGCGTCACGGAATCGCTTGCGCTTGACCACGCGCCTTTTACCAGGATGACCCCGGTCGGTACCTTCGATCCCGGCTGCACGTTATCTGAAAAGTCTCCACCGTTCCTGGGAGGATTTTGGGGTGTGGCACCTTGACCCCAAGCCAACGACAACCATAGGAACGATACGAATGAGGCGAACGCTGCCTGGGAATACAAAACTCGCAAGCGCATATTTCTCCTTCTCATCCGATTCTGCCCATCGACTTTGCCGATGAACCGGCCGCAAAATTGTGTTTGCAACTTGAAAAGGCTGGCGAGACACCTGCGTGTCTCGCCAGACAGACGCAAGATCGATTACAGCGAACGCAGGAAGTCCAATATTTCCTGCTGCTGAGTCGGGCTGAGTTCGGAGAACTGTTCTTCCACCGTGCTGGCTTCGCTGCCGTTGCTCGCATGGTCCTGGATTGCCGTGACCAGATTCGTGGTACGGCCATCGTGCAGCAGGAAGATCCTTTGTCCCAGGCCCCATAAGGGAGCGGTGCGGAACTGGCCGCCGCCCGCGGAGCCCTGCGAGACGTTGTCCGCCAGCCCGTTGCCCATGTTATGGATCTCAATATCTGAGTACGCGGGTACAGCAGCTTTACTCAGCGATGAGGTGAAGCCCGACGGTTGTGTGGTTCCGGGCGATGGATTATGGCAGACCGAGCAGCCGATCGAGACGAACAAAGAGCTGCCGGCGGAGATGGAAGACGAACTGACAGTCGATCCGTTCAGCACAACTGCGCCCGTGGGTGGCGGAGCCAATAACCGCATGAAATTGGCAAACGCCGATACGTCATCGAGAACCGCAGAGTTCGGCGTCGCCGCCGGGTTGGATGTGTCTTCCGGATAACCGGCTCCGCCCAGATTCAAGCAGGTCGATACCAGTCCCGTATCGCCCGTACCGCCGGCGCCGTCTTCTCCCGGCAGCGGGCGTTCGTTGGGGAACAGCTCGTTCGTGATTCCCATCTCCACGTTGTAGGCCTCTCCGGCAAAGATATGCAGCGACTTGTTCTGTGCCTTCCAACCGAAGCGGCTGATGGTGCCGTCATTCCCGTTGTGATTGAATGTGCCGGAGATGCCAAAGTTATTATTGAGATTCACCGCCTGGTTCTTCAACAGGGTTGAGTCGTCCAGGTTCTCGATCAGGCCCGCGCCAAAGACCGGCGTGGGAATCCGGAAGATGATGTTGTTCTCGGATACCGCGGTCGCAAAACTGGGTTGCGGCAGCGCGGTTGCGCTCGTGCAGGCGCCGGCGTCGGAGCGGCCAGTCACAGTGAATATCGTTTCCACACCGCCGTTGGGAGCGTTGGTATTGACCGAGCCGTTGCTGTTAAAGAAGAAAGGGAACCGTGCTTCGCGCGTTGGCCCCGTGGCCGTGATGAAAGACGGCATCGTGTTCCCGGGTGCAACCCCATTCGTCGTGAACTCGAGCTGCGGGTTATTCGCAGGTCCTGTCCCGCCGACGGCCGGTTGAGCGTGGCACGAACTGCACTGATTTGAGTTAAAGCGCGGCCCCAGCCCAACGTTCGCGGAGTTGGAGACCGTTTCCACTTCCTGAAAGCGATTTTGACCGTCGGTGAAAAAAGCGAGTATTCCAGAGGGACTGTTGGCCTGCACGGAAGACAGCGCCGCGCCTGTACCGCGATTGCCGCTCTGAACTCCAGGATCGGTCTGAGCCAATGCCGCTCCGATAAGGAAGGGCACGACCAATGTTAGAACTGAGGCAAATTTGGCTGTCTTGATCACGACTCCTCCTTGTAACGAGTCTTCACTTTTGGGTTTGTCCTGGGCCGCACCTTGCGGGAATGGGTTGGGATGGCCCGGGAACGAAATCTTAGGGGAATGGGAAGTTGCCGTCCCCGCCGAAGGCGGGGAAGCGATGGAGCGGAGCATGGCTCCTCCTTAGTCTGATCTTTACTTGTCTTGCTTACGGGCCAGGACTGAAATGGCCGGAGTGCACAAATGAGTCCGGACAATGCGGGTTCAGGGGCGTCCGAAATCAGTGTGCGGTTTGTAACGCACATTCGTTCTCGCGAAAAACAAATCGTTGACTTGTTACGGAGTCAGAACAGACCAGGTGAGGAGAGCGCCGAGATGCATTAGCTTTTTCTTATGGATACCGCGTGATTATCAACGCAGAAATTCAATCGTGCCGGGAGGCAGTCAACTCGCTCGTGTGTTCGGAAAGCCGGAACTCGGAGGTACATCCGAGTTCCAACGGACTTATTGCGAATCCACCAGCTTCGGCCGGTTCGCGTCAGGATTTGGCGTCCTCGTGACTGTTAGAGGAGCTTGAAGGGTAAAATTCAGAACCGTTTCCGAGGGCAATTTTATCTGCGGGTTCTTGCTGCCTGCTTGTACGGCGCCGCCGGCCCCGGCGCCGGCCGCAGTTCCAATGACCGCGCCTTTACCGCCGCCGGCAATCGCTCCGATGATGCCGCCCAGGATTGCACCGCCGCCAACCTTCTCAGCCGTGCTCTTGCTGCGCGAACTGCCCTCTTTTCTGTATTGATCGGTCTGCAGAGTGTAACTCTTGCCCTTGGTGTTGATCGTGTCGAGTTGCAGCACCACCAGCGACTGCCCGTCGAACTGGGTGGCGTTCTGGAGGTCAACGACGTGTCCGGCGACATCGGTTCCCGCCGGGATAGCTTCGCTGCCATCGGCCAACAGCGGCAGGTTCAGCGAGGCGTGAAACGTGTCGCCGATCTGATTCTTTTCGCTATCGACGCTATCGATCAGGCGGATCGAGATCGACGTGCCCTGCTCGATCGTCACCTTCTGCTCCGGTGGAGGCGGTTGAGCCGGCGCAGTGGACGAAACCGGGTCGGAAGGTGGGGCATCAGCTGGCGCAGGGTCTGCTGGCTGGGAATTCTCCGCGACGACGTCGTCGCTCGGCGTGGCTGCGGCGCTGGTCTCTTCTTTCGAAGCCGCCTCTGCTGGACGGAACTTCCTCCACGGAGATGACTTGCTTTCAGCAACCTTCGCTTCCGCGATTTTCGCTTGCGGGCCTTTGGCCACTGCCGCAGGCGTCGGTGCTGCCACAGCACTTCCCACTTGCAGGTCGTTGATTACTTCCTTGACGCCTTCAATCGATGCCGCCTGCCGCGCTGCGGCCTCGCGTTGCGTTTCGTTATCCACGAATCCGGCCAGCGTCACAACTCCATTCGCGGCCTGCACGCTGAGTCGCTTGCCGGACAGTCCGGAATCCTGGCTGAACCTGCTTTGAATGTCGCCAGAAATCTTTACGTCATTGGGCGTTTTGGCACAGCCAACACTTGAGGCGAGGACCGCCGCGAGAAGAAATACGAGAACTGGAGAGATTCGATTCATCGCCAGACTCCTGACTTCTACCGTACTCCTGACTTCTACCGTGGAAGAGTATTCGACGTCCGCCCACAGTTTAGCTGCTGTCAGGCGCAAACGCATGGGAATTCTGCTGGGAGGGATACGGCAATGCTTGAACCGGCGGGGATGGCCTCCAGCAGCCTGTTGATCCGCCGATTCGGTCCGCTCTAGTGGATGAACTTGTAGTCGACGATTGAAGCCGCTAACAGGCCCGTGCCGTTTTCCGTATCCTGCTCCTGCGTCTCCTTGGCTTGTTTGTTTCTGGAGCGGATTACGCGGCCCTGGCAGACTACGTTGCGGTTCTTCTGGCCAGAGATTTCCTCCGGCATCTCAAACACCATCTCGATCAGCGCGTTCACGGGCAACTGTTGCGGCCCGCGAAACAGCAGCCCGGTCTGGCTCAGGTTATCGATTGTCCCTTCATGCCAGGTGCTGGTGTTGTTTACCCGATAACGCAGGGCCAGATCCAGCTTCAGACGGCGGGCGCGTGGGGTCCAGGACGGCCGCTTCTCGCGGGTGTGATTGCGCCGCACCACGGCATCCGGCTTGCTGTGCTCCATGCGCTGCGTGCGGCGCATGGTGCTCCAGTCATATTTGTACTCGGCGGCGCACAGCATGCAAACCTGATAGTAGTCTCCGTCAGCGCCGCGCCGTGGCCAGGAGAATTCGTGGGAGCAACGCCCAAGCATAAGAACATCCATGATTTTCTGCGGCATGATGGTTACTTCCGGACCTTGGGAGCGCCGGAAGCCTGATCATCTCCCGAACTGGAGTTCTTGGGAAGGTTACTTTCGTGCAATGTTCGAACGAAGTTGAGGCAATGTTCGCAAAGTTGAAGGGCAAAGGCCAGCATATGCAACCGCTTACGCTGTGGATAATAAGAAATCGCCTGTAGCCACGGATGTGGCAGGCAAATCAGCAATGAAAAGTCTCACCACGTATTTTGCAGCTCGCAGAAGATCTTGCGCAATTAGTTAAAAGCCACCCGTGTATCATCGCCCCATGGACGCATCTCCGCCCCTGACCGCCTTTATCCTGGCTGGTGGCAAGAGCACGCGAATGGGCGCAGATAAAGCATTTATCGACTACCACGGCTGCACGCTCCTGGCCCGCGCCCTCGACCTTGCCCGCTCGATCACCTCCCGCCCGTGCATCGTAGGAAGCCGCGAAAAGTTTGCGCCATTCGCGCCCGTGGTAGAAGATATATTCCGCGACTGCGGCCCGCTGGGAGGAATTCATGCTGCCTTGCGCGCTTCATCCACGGAACTTAACCTGATGTTGGCCGTCGATACGCCATTTGTATCGCTTGTATTCCTGCAGTATCTGATTCGCCGGGCGCAGAGTGTGCCCGACGCAACTGTTATCGTTCCGCGTACCCATGCAGGCTGGCAGCCATTGTGCGCCATTTACCGACCCGAATTTGCCGACCCGGCCGAGGCGGCCTTGCGCGCCGGGCAAAACCGAATCGACCGGTTGTTCGGCGAGGTTCGCACCCGAGCGATCGAGCAGAAAGAGTTGGAAGCCGCCGGATTCTCAGCGAGCATCTTCCGCAACCTGAATACGCCCGAAGAATTAGAGTCAGAAAGGCAAAGGCAAAGAGTGTGACCTCCGCTATATCAAACCTCAGCTCCGCAAACCAGCCCGTGCCTGGCACTCCCCCCCAGCCCTACATCGAGTTCCGAGAAGTTTCGAAAGGGTTCGGCGATAAGCTCGTGCTCGATGGCGTCAGCTTCAACGTTATGCCCGGCGAAACCGTTTGCATCCTGGGGCGCAGCGGCGTGGGCAAGTCGGTTTCTCTGTCTCTGCTGATGGGTTTTCTCAAGGCGGACTCTGGCCGGGTCATCGTCGCCGGCGAAGACGTCACAAGCTTTTCTGAAGAGCAGATGGAAGCCATCCGCAAGAAAGTCACCATGGTCTTTCAAAACGGAGCTCTCTTCGATTCTCTCACCGTCGGCGAGAATGTGGCGTTTCCCCTGCGCGAGACCGGAGACTTATCCGAGGAGCAGCTCTACCAGATCGTCGACGGACTGCTGCGCATGGTCGGCGTCCAGGAAATGCGTGACTTGCTGCCCTCCGATCTCTCGACCGGCATGAAGCGCTCTGTCGCCATTGCGCGTGCGCTCGCGGCCCGGCCAGAATGCATTCTCTACGACGAACCCACCACCATGGTCGATCCGCTGATGGCGCAACTCCTCGGCGACCTCATCAAACGCCTCAAGCTGCAACTAAACCTGACCAGCATCGTCGTCACCCACGACATGCGCCTGGCTAAGAAACTGGCCGACCGCGTCGTCTTCCTATACGAAGCCAAGGCAATTTTCTTCGGCACCTCGGCGGAAATGGAAAAGTCCACGGAACCAATCGTTCAGGAGTTCCTCGAGCTGGATGCACTAAATCTGGAATGCTAGAGGCTGTGCCCTTGGTTTGCCCGACGCTGAGACGCATGGCTCCAGTTCCGTGCAGGGCGTTGTGTCCAGTAAGTCGGCAAACTGATTTCAGCGACCACAAGTGCGTTCGTCGATTGTTTCCGAGTTGCCGACGATTCGCCACCTGGTGTGCTTGTGAATCGACGGTACCAATCAGCGAACCGTCCTACTTCGCCACGGGCAGCGACAATCGTGACGATGAAAAGATCATGTTGAATGAGCTGGTACCAATCGAAGCATGCCTAAATTCGAGTGGCGCGGGTACATCCTTGTTTTGGTCGTCCGTCGTGAGATACAGCCGCATTTTGTGACCGGCCTTGAAGCGTCTAGCATTGGGCACTAACGGAATCCGGTATCTCACCTTCTGGCCAATCGGCACTGCTTCGAACGTATTGCAGGGAAGCATCGGCATTGTCTGTTTGCTCTGCTCTTCATCCACTTTTCGCAATCCGGCACGGAGGTAGCCCGCGGTGATGTTGGTCACGTTGCCGTCGTCGGACACATCTTGCAGGAAAGCGATGAATGCGGTGTCCGGTGCGGTGCAAGCTGCATCCAACTGCAACTCAATCGGACCGATGACGTCAACGTCATGCGCCAACGGCGCAGTCGTCCAGTCCAAAAACGATGGGGGATCGGTTTCGCTCGCACGTGGACGGTTGAGACCGCCGCCAAGGTTCATATATGTCCTTGAACCGGAATTGCCTTCGTCCTCGCCAAGAGCACCGTCGGCCCTTAACGCATGGGACTGATGCATTGCTACGGGGACCGGCCAGGTATCGCTTGTTCGCCATCCCTCGGCCTCCGGTATAACGTAGCGGACGCTTGGGCCGTCGAGAATGCCGGTCTCTCGTCCCTTGAGCCAATGATCAAACCATGCCAGCGCTTCGATGTGAAGACTTTCCCACGGCCAGGCGAGGCCATGCTCTCCCATCATTGCAACTTGGACGTGCCTTGAGTTGGTAAGCCGCTCGTAAGCTGTAAAGGTATGCGGTAGATGGAGCGGCACGTTCTGCCAGTCACACCCCAGATAGACAGGCACCTCAAC
>Ga0209380_10001260_pt1 | contig 17288 bp, 17 predicted proteins | sample HubBroMetageWFT6_FD_188347 | JGI IMG/M metagenome (GOLD analysis project Ga0209380, IMG submission 188347) | Warmed and freeze-thawed soil microbial communities from the Hubbard Brook experimental Forest, New Hampshire - Hubbard Brook CCASE Soil... | ecosystem: Environmental > Terrestrial >...
CGCTGCCGCTGCGGCGGGTGCGCAGAGTGGGATCCTGACGACCACCCACATGCACGTCGTGATCATCTGGTTATTCATAGGGATCGTCGCGATGCGCACTCTTGAAGAGGGCCTGCAACCGGCCAGGGAGGTGGAGCGCTATACGCGCTATCGCTCATCGATGGTGGCGCTGCTGAGGCGCTTTGATGCCGCGACTGATCCACGAGAAAAGGTCGAAATCATGCGTGAGGCGGAGCGCGCCTCATACCAGGAGATGCGGACCTTTCTCAGAACGCACAACGATGCCCGGTACGTGTTGTGACGGCCTCGCGGCCCCAGCTGCAATTCGGCGGACGCAGCCGTCGCACGACGTGCTACTCGTTTCTGACACCTGGGAGCCCCAAACCCAACTGAGTGGCCCGCTTGAACAGCTGAATCGCCGTGTCCGCGCCGAGCTTGTGTTTGATCGTCGATTGATGATTGGCGACCGTCTTGGGGTTAAGGGCCATCGTTTGCGCGATTTCCTTGATCGATCGTCCCTGCGCGAGTAGACGCAGCACTTCAAACTCGCGTGCCGACAGAGCCCCGGCCGCGCTTTGGTCAGTAACGAAGTCGCGCAGCGCAAGCTTTTGCGCGATTTCCGCGCTGAGGTATTTTTTTCCGGAGGCGACGGTGTTTATGGCTTCTACCAACACGTTCGGTGCGCTTGCTTTGGTGACGTAGCCGAAGGCGCCGGCCTGCAGCGCGCGCCGGGCAAAGATCGCGTCTTCGTGCATGCTGAAGATCAGCACCCGTGCGTCCGGCTTGCTCAGCAACATGCGCCGCATCGACTCAATTCCGCTGGTCCCGGGCAAGGTGATGTCCATGACGACGATCTGCGGCTCGAGACGGCAGAATAATGCGTACGCCCTGTCGGCATCAGCCGCCTCACCGACGACGACGATATCACCGCGTCGCTCGAGCAAGCGCCGGTAGCCCTCACGGACCACCGCGTGGTCATCCACGAGCAACACGCTCACCTGCTGCTTATCGGTGCCTGCCATTGCCATGCTAGTTCACCGGCAGCCGCGCCGCGAGGCGCAGCCCGCAGCCGGGCTCACTCTTGAGGATGAAGCTTCCGCCGGCCATTTCCACCCGCTCGCGCATGCCACTCAAGCCAAAACGAGAGGTCCGCGTGCTCGAGTCCATGCCGCGGCCATCATCGGCAACGGTCAAGCACATCTCGTCCGCCCGACCGTTGGCTACTTTAACGCGCTTGAGCGTGATTTCCACTCGCTGTGCGCTCGCATGCTTGTAGACGTTGGTCAGCCCCTCCTGAACCAATCGATACAAGGTCAGACTCAGCGGCTCACTGAGGTCAGAGCAATCAGCGTCCACCGACAGTTCAAACCTGGTATCCGGGAGCCGTTGTCCCCATTGATCCACACAGTGCTCGATCGCAGCTGCCAGGCCCAGCTCGTCGAGTCCGACCGGCCGCAGGCGCGCAATCATGTCACTCACCGCGGCGTGCACGTGGTTGACGGCATGAATGATCGCGCCCGAGGCGTGAACCGACAGGTCAGGATCGCGCCCGCCGCTGTCGCTGATGGCGACGGCGTCGAGCTTGATGGCGTTCAGATACTGCCCGAGTTCATCGTGTAGCTCGCGCGCCAGATGTTTGCGCTCGCTCTCCTGGATGCGCAGGCTTTCACGCGCCAGCTCGCGGTTCTGGGTGAGTACCCCTTCAAGACGTGCTTCGGCGCTCTGCCGCGCGCGCACCTCGAGGCGCGCGTTGCGATAGCGCTTCCAGGACAACGCGATCAGACACATCGACATGACGAGTAGCCCGATGGGCAACTCATCGATCTGCACGCGCTCCCAGTGGCGCGTCAGTGCGTACAGAGCCTCATTGAGCTGGAAGCGCGCCGCGAGCACGAACGACAGCACGGTGATGCCGATCACTGCGGCGATATCGAGCCACGGCCGCTCGGGGGTCCGAGCTGCCGGCTGCGAGGGCAACTGCGACTCACGCATGATGCGACTCCGAGCCTGGTCGATTTCCCTCAGTCTAGCAATTCTCGGGAAAAATTCCCGGAGCCTCCGGGAATCACTCTCTGGTCCCTGCGAGTGCGCTCGTGGACACTCCTGCGAGTCAGGACAAACGACTTTAGGGGAGGTCGTGCGGTGCCTCAACTTCGCCTTGTTGCGATTCTGTCAGCTTGCATACTTTCACTCGCGCTGCTGACTGCAGCGCGCGCTGACGAGCCCGCGACTACCAACGGGCTGCAGACTGTGGTCGTCTCTGCGACCGCAATAGCCGGACCCTCGATCGACATCGACAAGGTTCCGGGAAACGTCCAGGTCCTCTCAGCTGAAGACTTGTCACGCGAGGGGACACCAAGTCTTACCAGAGCGATGAATTCCCAACTCAGCAGCATCAATGTCAATGACGATGCCGATGATGCATTCCAGCCGGATATCCTCTACCGCGGATTCGAGGCCTCGCCGGTGCTCGGCACTCCCCAGGGTCTTGCCGTCTATCAGAACGGCGTACGCATCAACGAAGCCTTCGGCGACACCGTCAATTGGGATCTGTTTCCGGATGTCGCTATCAACCAGGTGGAACTGGTTAGTTCCAGCCCGGTATATGGCCTGAACGCACTCGGCGGGGCCATCTCGGTCACGATGAAAAATGGCTTCACGTATCAAGGCAACGATGTCGAGATAGAGGGGGGCTCGTACGGTCTGCACTCGGCGCTTGGACAGTTTGGCATGAACTCAGGGCCGCTCGGCTTCTACGTTGCCGGCAAGGCTTTGGACTGGACCACGTGGCGCGACTACTCCTGGGATCGGGTCCGCCAGCTGTACAGCGCGCTGAGTCTTCACTTCGACCGAGCGTCGTTCGATTTGAGCTATACCCGCTCGGACAACGCCCTGGACGGGCAAGGTCCGGCGCCGGTGCAGGAGCTGGCAGTGAGCCGCGCTTACGTTTTTACCGGCCCGCAGAACAACGTCAACACGCTGAACTTCCTGACGTTGAACAGCAACTTCAAGCTGACCGATTCATGGTCGGTGCAAGGCGTTGCCTATTACCGTCAGTTCACTCAGAGCGTTTCCAACGGCAACACCACGAATTACACCGCTTGCACCGACACTCCGGGGATCCTGTGTCAATCCGACGGACTCACACCGCTCATGAACGCGGCCGGGCAGAGCCTGCCGGATATCTCCCAGGGCGGAACGCAGATCATCGGCGAGAACGACTTTGAGTACATTCACACCTACGGGCGCGGCGCCACGCTCCAAACCAGCGACACCGCCGCCATCTTCGGCCACGATAATCAGTTTATCGCAGGCGCCACCGTTGACTATGCCGCGGCGGATTACTATACCGGCGCGCAGATCGGCGTGATCAATCCCGAGCTGTTCGTGCTGGGATCCAATCTGATCGTCAACACGCCGGAGAATTCGCCAGCGGCCAACGAGTTTGGTGATCCGGTACCGGTCAGTGCCAGGTCCATCAACAAGGATTACGGCTTCTACGCAACCGACACTTTCGACCTCACGCCGGCTGTCTCGCTGACCGCCAGTGGGCGCTACAACGTCGCGAACATCGATCTGCAGGATCAATTGGGGAGTAACCTGACCGGGGATAATCGCTACACCCACTTCAACCCGGCGATCGGCGGCGCCTACAAGCTGCTGCCTACACTGACGGCGTACGCGGGCATCTCCGAAAACACTCGCACACCGACCGCCAGCGAGATCGAGTGCTCCAGTCCGACCCAGCTGTGCCTGCTGCCCACGAATCTGGCGGGCGATCCGCCGACGCTGCGACAGGTGGTGGCACATACCACCGAACTGGGTGTGCGCGGTCGGAATCCCGACCTGTTTATCGCCGGCGACGCGCTGACCTGGAATCTGAGCGTGTTTCGCACCCTGTTGCACAATGATATCTACGGCATTGCGACCTCGGTCAGCCAGGGCTTCTTCCAGAACATCGGTGATACCCGCCGGCAGGGCATCGAAGCCGGCGTCCACTTCGATACCACCCAATGGTCGGCGTTCGTCAACTACAGTTACGTCGCCGCCACCTTCCAGTCGGCACTGCTGGTACCTTCACCTTCGAACCCGTTCCAGGATGCGGCTGGCAACATCCAGGTGGAACCCGGAGATCACTTGCCAGGAATTCCTGAACATCGCGTGAAGATCGGTGCCGACTTCCGGCCGCTGCCCAACTGGACGTTGGGGGCGACCTTCAATCTCGTCACTGACTTCTATTATGTCGGCGATGAGTCCAATCAGCTGGCGCCGATCCCCGGCTATCACACCGTCAATCTGCACAGCTCCTACACGATCGCCCGCAAGGTGGAACTGTTCGCCTCCGTCAACAATCTCTTCAACAGCAGGTACGCGACCTGGGGCATCCTGAGCGATCCCACCGGCATTAACGCCCCCGGAATCCCCCCCAATGGCGTCACGAACGGCCCGGGAGTCAATAATCGCTTCCTGAGCCCCGCCGCGCCGCTGGAGATATTTGGCGGCGTGCGGGTTACCTTCTGACTTCAAGGAGCTAAGAACCATGAGTAACAAACGGCTGGTGGCAACCGCAGTGTGGGCGCTGCTGCTGTGCTGTGCGCAGGTTGCGCTGGTTGCGAGTGCGAGCGGCCAAACCACGGACGTGGTCGCGAAGTACGACAAGGATAACGACAAGACACTCGACCTCGATGAGGTCAAGGCCGCGGCCGCAGCGCATTTTGACAAACTCAACAAGGATTCCGACAACACGCTCGAGGCTCAGGAGGTCAAGGGTGTCATCGGGCCGGAGGCGTTCAAGGCCGCCGATACCGATCATGACGGAACGATTTCGAAGGATGAATACCTCGCGCTGGTCGAGAAGCTATTCAAGCGAGCCGACACCGATAACGACGGGAAGTTGAGCGCGGCCGAACTGAAGTCGAGCAGCGGCCGGGCATTGAAGCGCCTGATCGACTGACGTTCTCCGTCGAGTACCACGCCAAGCGACCCGGGCACCTTCCCGGGCGTAAGATGTCTCACTTGTCGGGGTAGACAAAATCGTTACGGACCGATGACCTTCGCGCTCAAACGGACGCCTCACGCAGGCCCATCGATCCCGCCCAAGCTTCCCGGTCCGTTTCTGGCACTGCTGGCATTGGGCGGCGTGCTGGGTGTGGGGGCCGGCTGTGGGTCGCCCCATCCGACCCGTCCGTACGGGCTCGCTGAGCGCACCGTCGCCACTCCTTATCTGAACATGCCGCATCTCGGAAGCGGAACGATGCCCGCGCTCCTTTCTCAGACGGGAGCCTTCAAGGACACCCGTAATCTCGTCCCCGCCGATGGCCTCATCCCCTACGATCTGGTCGTCGCTTTCTGGTCGGACGGCGCGGTCAAGACCCGCTGGGTGTCCGTGCCGGGCAAGATTGATTTTGCTCCGACCGGTGAATGGCGCTTCCCGAAGGGCACCGTATTCGTCAAGACCTTTGAGTTGCCGACGGCTGCGGATCATGCCGCCGGCAAGCGCCGCCTCGAGACCCGCTTACTCGTGTGTGACGCCAGCGGGGGAGTCTACGGAGTGGTCTATAAATGGCGTCCGGACAACAGCGATGCGGAGCTGCTCAGCGGTAGTTTGACCGAGGAAATCACGATCCACGCCGCGGCGGGGGAGAGCCAGCAGACCTGGTACTACCCCAGCCGCAAGGACTGCCTCACCTGTCACACCAGCAACGCCGGCGGCGTGTTGGGCGTAAAAACGCGCCAGCTTAACCACGCTTTCACCTACCCCACGGGCGTGACCGATAACGAGCTGCGTACCTGGAACCACCTGGGGCTCTTCACCCCGAGCTTCAAGGAATCCGAACTCGGTCGCTTCTCTGCTCTGGCCGCTGCCAACGATGCCAGCCGAACGCTGGAGGATCGCGCGCGTTCGTATCTGGATGCCAACTGCTCACAGTGCCATCGTCCGCGTGGTACCGCGGCCTACTTCGACGCGCGTTACGATACCCCGCTCGACAAGCAGGGCCTGGTCGACGGACCCATAGTGATCGACGAGGGTATCGACCGGCCGCGCGTGATCGCGCCCCACGATATCTGGCGTTCACTCGCGTTCATGCGCATCGACACTGACGGCGATCTGAGGATGCCACCGCTCGCGCGCGAGACGATCGATCAGAGCGGCGTCGCCCTCATGCGGCAGTGGATCGAAAGTCTGCCCGGACGTGAGGTGCTCGCCCCGCCGAGGATTGCGCCGGCGGGCGGCAATTTCGGCAAGGCGGTGTTGGTGACACTCGATGCGGCTGAGCCCGGAGCCGATATTCGCTACACGCTCGATGGGAGCGAACCGGGCCCCGCGGATGTACGTTTCGACAAGCCGATCAAACTCACCCAGACCACGATGCTGCGTGCCCGCGCCTACAAGGACGGCTTCACGCACAGCATCACCACGCAGCAGCTGTTCGTCATCGGCCAGTGACGCTGCGCGTGCTCAATGGGGGCGCGACAGCACCGTCAGGCCCCAGGGGCTCTGTCCGGCTTTGACGCGCGTCACTTCCTTGCCGCTCGCCAGATCCACGACCGAGATGTCGTTCGAGGGGCCGTTGGCCGAGAAGAGGTACTTGCCATCGGGTGACAGCACGATACCCCAGGGCCGCTGCCCCACCTCGATCGTGCCCACCAGTGCGTAGCTATGGGCATCCAGCACGGAAATGGTTCCTGCCCGCCCGTCGCTCACGTAGACCTTCTGGCCGTCCGGCGCGACTTTGACACTCATCGGCCGCGAGCCCTTGGGCAGATCGATGACGCTCAGCACCTTCGATTCGGCGGTATCAATGACATTCAGCTGCCCGGTCGTTTCGGAGGGGATGAAACCGATGTTGCTGTCGGTGAGGAATGCCACCGTGCGTGGGCGAACCGCCACCTTGAAATGACCGACCTGAGTGTAATGAGTCGTTTCGAAAACGTAGATGTCGCCCCCAGCCTCGCAGGTAACGAAAAATCGCTTGCCATCCGGGGAGGTGGCGACCCCTTCAGGCTCCTGGCCGACCGGCAGGATGTGCTCGACCGTACGTGTGGCAATATTCATGACGCTCGCGGTCTTCACATCCTCGTTGGACACGTAAATCCGCGTGCCGTCCTTGCTCAAGGCAAACTCCTCCGGATCTGAACCCACCTTGATCTTGCCCGTCAGCCTGCCCTGCGCGACGTCGATTACGCCGATACCATCGGCGGACTTGTCCGACTTTGCTTTGTCCTCATCGTCGTCGTCGCCGCGCTTGTTAAAGATCGGGTTACCCTGTGCGTCGAGCTTGGGTGGCTCGCCGATCGGCGTGCCGCTCAGGGCAACGTAGACGCTCTTACCGTCGGGACTGGCATGAATTCCGCGGGGGCGCTTGCCCACGGGAATCGTGGCGATCACCTTGAAGTCTTCCCCGCTGATGACAGTCACATCACCAGAGCGCTCGTTCGAAACGTATATCCGGTACGGCTCGCCTGCCGCCCAGCAGTCGGCGGGGAGGAGGGCGAAGCAGGCCGCAGCGAGTGAGCCCAGGACGAGTAAGCGCTGCGCGGAACGACGGTTGGACATCGGTGGAACCTTCAGTTTGGATCAGTCGTCGGCAGTATAGGGGATCCTGCCGGCTCCGACTCCTTGCCCCCACGCCCGGCCACCCGTCGGCAACCTGTAACGGGGGGACTTAGTGATTTTCCTGAGCACTTGCGGGACAAATTCCCAGGGTAAGCCACGTTGAAGCGCAGCCTGCACCCACAAGAGCCGCTTCTTCTCCCGACCATATTGATCAGGATCGGCCTACCGTGCGGTGCACGTTTATAACGAGGGTGGAAATGAACAGTGAAATGCCAAGTACCACGAACAACGCGAAAAATCTGCCAACATAAGTCCACGACAACACGCCGAAGACGAAATAGAAGACGGCAATCCCGATGGGGATGACAGCGACGCCGCGGTCACCTTTTCTCATCCGCAACCAGGTCCATATCAGGACTAATCCGAAACTCAGCATGCCGCCGCTCACGAACAACCACACGGCGAGCAACATGTTGAGCATCCTGGGGTCCGAGACCCGATTGCCGAGAACCGGATAGACAACCTTCCACCACTGCTCGGCATGTCCGTATGCACCGAGACCGATCACGATGGATGTCACGAGAAAGACGAAGGAAAAGATCTTTTGTTTCATGACGGGTTAGCCTTATCCGAAGCGTTCTCTCCAGTGAATCCTCGAGCGAGGCGCGGCTTTAAGGGGCTTGACTTAATGCCTGAGCGCTATCGCTATGTACGATATCGAACGGAGGGCGACTTGCGAGTCCCTTAACCTCCAGGAGCGCGAGTAAGTGCGCAGTCCTCGGAGCTAACAATCATGTTCAAGAACTGGCGCATCTCGGTGCTACCGGCCTTGCTGTTATTGACCCTACCCGTCATGAGCGTGGCGCAAGTGGGAATCAATATTTCAGTAAACCTAGCGCCCCCGGAGCTTCCGGTTTATGAACAGCCGCCGATTCCTGCTGTCGGCTACCTCTGGACGCCGGGCTACTGGGCCTGGGGTGATGACATACAGGATTACTACTGGGTGCCGGGCACGTGGGTACTCGTTCCGCAGGCGGGATACCTTTGGACTCCCGGATATTGGGGCAGCAATGGTGGCGCCTTTGTATGGAATCAGGGTTACTGGGGCACCCAGATGGGCTTCTATGGTGGCGTGAATTACGGCTACGGGTACGGCGGCGTCGGCTTTGAGGGTGGCTATTGGCAGGGCGGGCAACTCTTCTATAACCGCTCGGTGGTGAATGTCGGCACGACGAATATCACCAATGTCTACAACAAGACGGTCATCAACAACGTCACCGTCACTCGGGTGAGCTACAACGGCGGCAGTGGCGGCGTTCAAGCCCAACCGACCGCAGGCGAGTTGGCCGCCGCGCACGCGCAGCACCTGCCCCCCACATCGGCCCAGAACCAGCAGGTGCAAGTCGCCCGCAGCAATCCCGCGTTACGCGCCAGCGCGAACCACGGCAAGCCGCCGATCGCTGCGACGCAAAAACCGGGCGTGTTCTCTGGCCCCGGTGTGGTCGCAGCGAAGGTTGGCGGTAAGGTCAGCGCGCCGGTGGCAGAACACAAGCTTGCGCCAGTGGCAGAACACAAGCCTGCGCCAGTGGCAGAACACAAGCCTGCGCCGGTGGTAGAACACAAGCCTGCGCCAGTGGCAGAACACAAGGCCGCGCCGGTGGCAGAACACAAGGCCGCGCCGGTGGCAGAACACAAGCCCGCGCCAGTGGCAGAACACAAGCCTGCGCCGGTGGCAGAACACAAGCCCGCGCCGGTGGCAGAACACAAGCCTGCGCCGGTGGCGGAACACAAGCCTGCGCCGGTGGCGGAACACAAGCCTGCGCCGGTGGCGGAACACAAGCCCGCTCCCGCGCCAGAACACCAGCCCGCGCCGGAAGAACGTAAACCCGCGCCGGAGGAACACAAGCCCGAGGGCGCAGAACACCCTCAGGGGTAACTACGGGCTGTTCTGCTGCAGGCCGCTGACTGATCACATCATCGTCGGTGACGCGAAGACACGCCGGACAATCCTCGGCAGCCGTTGAGAAACAGATTGACGGCGTCCTCAGCCCACGCGTCGAGCTCGCTCGGCGTCATGGGTACGCCCAGCCCCATGATGCGACGCTGCGGCAGAGCGACGACCATATGCAGAAACTGCGTGGCCGCAAAGCTTCGCAGCTCGAGGGTCAGACGCGGATCTCGAAGCTCGCGCGCGAGCAGGTCGCCAATCAACGCCGTCGCCTCCTGAGCCCAACCCTCGTCGTAGACCGCGCGAACCAGATTGGGAAAGCGCACTGACTCGGCCGTGACGAGGCGGTGCAGTGCGATCGCTTGAGGGGAGAGCGCCGCGTGCAGAATGAATCCAGCGAGGCGGCGCAGGATCTCCTGCAACGTCGCGCCTTCAAGCAGGGGCACTCCAGGAGGCGGACGAATCTGCTCGATGATTCGATGGACGACCGCGGCGAACAGCGCCGCCTTGTCGGGGAAGCGGTGATAGAACGTACGCTTCGAGATGCGAGCGCGCCCGGCCACCGCTTCGATGGATGTCGATCCGTAGCCCTCCGTCAGGAACAGCTCGGTCGCGACTTCTAAGATCCGATCGCGCAGCTTAAGGGCGGCAGCCTGCGACGGCCTTCCGCCATGACGTGCGTTGCGAGTAGGCGAGCGGCGCGGATTTTTACCGGCGCCGATAGGCGAAACCGCCCGATCGAGAGAAGGCCTGCGCACCATAGGAGCCAGAGTACGACGTGCGTGGCGGATAGTAACCACGTGGCTGCGCGTAGTACCGCGGCAGCGGGGAAGCATACGCGGGCGCGGGCCGGTAGTAAGCCGACGGCGGAGGGTAATACCCCGCCGGCGGTCCGTAATACGCCGAGGGTCGTGCGTAATAATTGGGCGGCGCATAGTAGCCGGGCGGCGCGCCGTAGTAACCGGGGCTCGCTGCGTATGGCGCTGGTTGTCCAGCGGAGGCCGCTGATGAGGCCAGGGCCAGCGGCAGGGTGGCAAGCCTCACCCCGGCACCGATGACGTGTCCCAATACCCACGGCGCGAAGAGGAGAGGGCCGGCGGCAGCGGCTGGCGTGGTCGTCAGACACAGAAGCGCGGCGACGGCGCCCGCGGCAAAAACCGTCTGCTTGAGTGCGGGCATGGCTTTCTCCTTCTGATCGTGCGTGACCCGACGCACTTGCGGACGGTACTCGTCCCGCCATAGAAACGCAACGGTACCGTTGCGTTATTCGAAGCCCACTGTTCACGCACGGCAACCCGTCGGCCCGGCCCGGGGAGCGCACCTGGAGCGCACCGAGCGGCTGAGGCTCGCCCGGCACCGCGACGTCGGCTGCAAAAACTCCGCCCGCCAGAGGCATGCCTGCAAGAAACACCGGGCAGACGGTAAGACTTGTGTGCCACCGGGAATCGGGTCGAGCGCGTGCTGGCGGAACCTGGTCTTGGATTGGGCAACTTTCCCGGTGAAGCGGACCAAAAGTGCGACGAACCGGACGGCCAACCCGGTCGCCATGCGTGACACTCAGGGTCGTGCGCTACACTTCATCTCTCTGCGCCATCGCGGATCCTCGCCTATACCGCCCTCGCGCCGACGGGACGTATATCAACACCGATAACCGCATCAGTCTGGCTTCCGGGCGGACACTTTCGAAAGCGACGCTCTTCAGGGTGCTTCAACTCGGGGGTTGGATTGGCTTCGGCACCTTCGTTTGGGCGCTCAATATCGCGGATATCGGGTCATTTCCCTCGGCAGTGGAGCAGCTGCTTTGGGTGGGGTGCGGATTTGCGCTCACCCTTGGCCTCCGCAGGGTCTTCCGGCACGGCCGCTCGGCCGGCTGGTCGTACACGTCACTGGGCATGGTCGCGACGACGTTGAGCGTGCTCGCCGCTCCCATCTGGTATGTTGCGTTTATTACGCTGCTGCGCTCAAGCCTTACGGGCCCGGTGCAAGTGCTGGGCCTCGGGGCGATGTTTGCGCGTGAGGCAAGCGAGGTGGCGCGGTATCCGCGGTGGTGGCCTCCATTCGGTTACTGGATTTACTTCACCAGCCTGCTGTTGACGTGGTCTTCGTTGTACTTCGGCATCAACGCCATGCTGGACCTGGAGGCTGAACGTGCGCGCTCTGTCCGCGCGCTGAAACTTGCCGACAGCGCTCGGCTGCGTGCGTTGCAGTCGCAATTGAACCCGCATTTCCTGTTCAACGCCCTGAACGGCATCGCGACGCTGATTCGGGAAGGCGACCGTACCAGGGCCGCTGACACGGTCGATACGCTGAGTGACTTCCTGAGATTGACTCTGCAAAAGCTCGACTCACCGGAAATCCCCGTTCACGAGGAGCTCGCGTTTGTCGAGCATTATTTGCGCATCCAGCGCCTGCGGTTTGGCAGCTCCTTTCGAGCGACCTTGGACGCCGACCCTGAAACGCACGACGCACTTGTTCCGACGCTCATTCTGCAACCACTGGTGGAAAACGCTGTGCGGCATGGAGTCCTGGCGCGCGCGCAAGGTGGGGCGCTATCCGTATCGATACGCCGGCGCGACGAGGTGCTGGTGATAACAGTCGAGGACGATGGTCCGGGACTCGGAGAGGAAAGCGCGCACCCGTATGGCGTGGGACTTAAGAACTCGGCCGAGCGGTTAGCCGCGCTGTACGGCGATGACGCACATATGTCCGTCGGCGCACGACCATACGGACCAGGCTTCGTGGTAGTGGTCTTCCTGCCATTTCGTAAGGCACCCGGGACGCCCGCTAATTCGGCACGAGCGGCGGTTGCGGTATGACCATCCGCGCCATCATTGTCGATGACGAGGAACTTGCGCGTCGCGGCATTCGCGCTCTGCTTAAGCGCGCTGGGGATGTCGAGATCGTATCGGAGTGCGCCAGCGGCGAGGAAGCTATCAGGGCGATCAGCGCGGCGGAGCCGGAACTTGTGTACCTGGACATCCAGATGCAGGGGAAAACAGGGTTCGATGTGATCGCGGCGCTGCCTAAGACCAAATGCCCGCATGTGATTTTCGTCACAGCGTATGACCGCTTCGCAGTGCGAGCGTTCGAGATACACGCGCTCGACTATCTGCTGAAACCCGTTAAAGAAGAGCGCTTCAACGCCTCGCTGGCGCGCGCCCGTGCCGCCGTTGCGGGTGCGCATGACGGCTCCATGATCCGACGCTTGTCGCAAATGGCGGCGGAGCTGCGCGCGTCATCGGGTCAGGACTCGTTGCCGTCGATGACGGATCGAATTCCAGTGAAGGCGCACGGTCGCGTCATGATTTTAAACGTCGCCGAGATCGACTGGGTTGAGGCCGGTGGTGATTACGTGTCAGTGCACGTCGGAGCCAAGAGCTGGCTGCTACGCGAGACTATCGCGGCTGCGGAAGCGCGCCTGGCGCTTTCGGGTTTCGTGCGCATACATCGCTCTACGTTAGTCAACATCTATCGGGTGCGGGAACTCCTGCCGTTGTCGAAGGGCGAGTTTACGGTCGTGCTGCTCGATGGCACGGAACTGAAGCTGAGTCGCAATTACCGGTTCGCCCTGGAGCGCTTGTTGGGGAAAACCCTATAAACCGTTAGCGAAACAACGGCTGCACGGTTCGCGACCGCACCACACCCGAGCGGGCGCTGCCGCGCGAGTGCGGCAGGCGTCAAGGCACGTTAGCGCCGCATCGGGCGCAGGAACGGGGCCGGTATCATCGGCATATCAAACGCGGTCGCGGTCGTACCGAGCGCCTTACGTAGCACCAGAAATTGCTGGCTTGGACTCGTTGTGAGCTTGCTTGCGCACAACGACGGCGTACTGACTCCCACACGTAGGCTTGCAAGGCGCGAACTGCCCGCGCATTCGCGTTCTTCATCGGCAGCCAACAACGTGAAGTTGTTGAGCGGGAATTCGGTGGCCCTATTCGTCGCGGGAAAGGACCTCTTCGTCTCAAAGAAAACCCGCTGCATCGCAAAGCTATGCGAGCGGTGCATGCCTTCTCCTAGACTCAGCGCAGAAGGGGTACTTGCGGGGAGCTGGGCGCGGATTTGGTTCGCGCATCGATCTGGGTCGGCACAGATCGCGTCATCATCTCTAAGATGTTCCGGTATGTGGAGCATTTGCCGCTCAGAGATGAACAGGTGCATGCCGTAGAGTGTTACTTCGGTGGGCAAGGAGGCTGAGTAACCACCATGGCAGCTCATCGCTCTCTTAACTGCAACAACGGTGCCTGCTATTCCGTAGTCGGCAGCGTGCAATGAGTCTGTTGGGCAAGAGATGTGGTGACTGTGGTTTCAAGGCGACCGAGCGATGACACACGCGGAGCCGATTCGATGAGTTCATGTCCGTCAAAGCTGTCGATCAACCGTCATGCAAGCTGACGCGCAAGCCTCCCTCGAGACACGCAACCCCGAACAGGCGCCCCATGCCGCGGACACCTCGCTTGGGGTAGTTGTAGGTGAGCGGGAACATCGTCTCTACGTGCTCAAGCCTGAGAAAGTCGACTGGATCGAGTCGCAGGGCAACTACGTCAAATTTCGCTGCCGCGGTGCTGAATATATCAGTCGGGATTCCATCAAGCGCCTGGCGGCCGTGCTGGCCGACGACGGCTTCATCCGTATCGCGCGCTGCGTGATCATCAATATTCGCTCTATCGACTACGCCCAGCGGATGGGTCGCCGCATTTACACCTTTACGATGCTCTCGGGGTCAGTGCTGCGTTCCGATCCACGGTACCGTGAGGAGATACTCCGGGTGTTACCGCTGACCCAAGGGCGCTCACGGGACAAAGGCGCGCTGCGCCTGACCCTTCCGGAACTCCAAGGCCGGTAAGCCAGAGCTCCTTCAGTGTGTGCCGCGCGTGGGTTCTGCGACAGCGGAACGTCACCTCGGCGATTGTTGGGGCATCGCGTCCGGAGGAGATAAACGATAACGCGCCCGCTTCGGGCGCGCATGTGGATCCTTCGCTGTTTACGGAAGCAGAGCGGCTACTTTCGCGCCATTGATCCATTGCTGACCTGATCAGCAGGCACGCTCAAGAATGGAATGGGCCATTGGGCAGGCAGGTTCTGCTCTAGAGTACGGGCGCGGACAGTGCCTGGCGGAGCCAAATCGCACGCGAGTTGGCAGCGACTGGGTTCTCCTTCGATCACTCTGAGGTCCTCTAACCGCCATCCGAGATGGCGCTGCCGACTCTAAAATTGCTCGCCTAGCTAGCAGACAATTCATGGAATCGGTACGAGGAATTCGGCGCACTGTTTCAAAGAGTCGAACACCAGTACCTGCGTATGCTCGTTAATGGACGAGTTGGAAAATAGCTTTACGAGATGCCGCCTCGCCTCCCGGTCCGGATTCGCAATGGCCAAAACCGCCAGATGGTTATCTCCCACAGTTCTGCCGGCTGGACGATTTCTGCAGCGTAAGAGCGTCTGGGCCAGCAAGTCTGTCATAGGTACGCTGTAACCAGCGACGATAAGACATTTTGCCAGCTCTAGCCGTCGCCTCGCTTCCTGCCAGATCCTTAGATACGGCGAGTCGGCGCGTAGAACATCTTTTTTCCACTGCGGAGGAACGATTTCGTATTCAGCGGATAGTTCATAGGGATTGCGGGTCAGAAGGATCCTTTTTCCGCGTCGCCGCCAGTTCATCGATCCGTGCATTTTCAGTACGGGAAGAAAGTTGTGGATTGGCCGTCCGGGTCGCGCGACTTGGTAACGCCAGTACGCAATTGCACCGCCAACGCGGGGGAGTTGGTAGCTTTCAGTCGGATTCCAATACTTGCAATTTAGCCGCAGACTTTCTTCCAGAACGCAGTCGTAGTTAAAGCTTATTACTGCGTCCTGCGCGTCGAGCATGCCGACGAGCCGGTTGTGATACCCGCATGTCTTGGGACGCCGAGGGCCCGGCGGATCGTCCCGATACAGCGCCTCAGAAAATAGGCATGCCAACCCCTGCTTAAAGAGCACCATCGCCTTATCAGGCTGTCGGTACTGTTGACCTCGGGAAATTCGCAGCTCTTGGAACACCTGGGGCAGTGCCTCAACCTGGGTAAAGAAACGTTCCATTGTCAGTGTGAAGCCGACTCCGAATTCGTCCACGGTAAAACGGAGGAGTTGGCGAACTATGTCGCGATTTTCGGGTAGAGACACACGCTGAATCTGCGTAAAGAAATCCGCATCGAGGGGAGGGTACGGAAGTGGATAACCGTCCTTTTCCACAAATGCGGCTCCTCTGGTTGCACCAGCGCCCAAGAGGAGGCAGCCACGTCCGTGGAATCCAATTCGATCAATTTTCATGTGCCAGTCCTTAACGGATTTACCGGACGACCCCTGCGCACGGCGCTGGAGGCGGACTCCGAACTCTGCCGTTGGGGGCGGGGAACGGACCCGAGACTTGACCTGTATCTTACATGTGGTAAGATTATCTTACCATGAAGACCACCACAATTGATCTAGAACATGTCGCCTCGGTGATAACCAAGGCAATTAGCGAAATTCAGGCACTCAGCGGCCGTGACCCCTCGGTTGGCGGTCCCAATGTAACGCCAATTGGGGATCTCGACGGATTCGACTCCTATTGCTCCATCGAGGCCACGGTGCTGATTGGGGTGCGATTGGAAATCACGTTTGAACTCGAATCCATATTTATTTCCGACGATGGCCAAAAAGCGCTAACGATCGGTGAGATCGCAGAGCGGGTTCGCGACATTATGATCACAAACGGAGGCTCTGATGAACAGATTGGGTGAGCGCCTAAGGTTGGCTCGGGAACAAGCGGGCCTGTCTCAAGGGCAGGTTGCTCGACTTCTGGACCTCCACCGGCCAACTGTTTCGGAGATCGAGGCGGGCAGGCGAAGGGTTGCGGCTGAGGAGCTTTCAGCATTTGCGAAGCTATACGACGTGTCACTCGACTGGCTAACTGAAAGCGGAAAGGCAAGTGACCAAGTGACCGACAAGGCGAAGTTAGCAGCACGCGAGTTCGCCAAGATGAAGCCAGAGGACCTAGACAAAGTCTTGAGTCTCCTTCGAACGCTGCGAAAACCGGCTGACTCTGACAGATGAATAAGCGGTTGCTTGCGGCACAAGCGGCTCGACAAGCAGCCCTTATTCGCTCAAGTCTGAGAATTGGCCTGGCTGACGCTATATGTCCATTTGACGTGGCGCAACGCCTTGGCCTCACTACTCACTTTCTGCAAGCGTCAAGTCTCGAGGGTATCTATTCCCCAGAGCCTAGGCCAACAGTTGTAGTTGGCTCTGAGCGCCCATCGGGTCGACAGCGCTTTACGTGCGGACACGAGATCGGGCACCACGTGTTTGGGCACGGGATTTGCTTCGATGAAGCTGGCAGTCAGCCGTCACACGTCCAGCAGGAATTCCTCGCCGATCAGTTCTCAGCGTCGCTGCTGATGCCGAAGGTGGCTGTCGACTCAGCTTTTTTTCGGCGCGGGTTAAAAATCAAGGATGCTCACCCAGCGGAGATTCTGGAGGTATCGCAAGACCTTGGTGTTGGTTTTTCCACGCTCATAAATCACCTCGAATTTGCGTTGCAGGCCCTGAGTAGTGACGCGGCGGACTGTCTTCGGCGCCATTCTCTGCGAGCGATTAGGCAAGGGATCGCCGGGTTTGTAGTCCCGCACGAGTTGTTTGTCGTAAATAGTGCTTGGGGAACGCGCCCTCTGGACATGCAGGTTGGCGACATTGCGACAGTCCCCACAGGGGCGGTGTACCAGGGGACGGGCGCGACGTACGAGCAAAATCCCTCCGAACATCTGA
>Ga0209380_10001261_pt1 | contig 17268 bp, 13 predicted proteins | sample HubBroMetageWFT6_FD_188347 | JGI IMG/M metagenome (GOLD analysis project Ga0209380, IMG submission 188347) | Warmed and freeze-thawed soil microbial communities from the Hubbard Brook experimental Forest, New Hampshire - Hubbard Brook CCASE Soil... | ecosystem: Environmental > Terrestrial >...
TTCCCAGTGCCGTTGCCCTGCGTATAGATGAAGCTGTTGTCGTAGTCCACGCCGGGCAACAGCGCTGCGCGAGCCTGATAGCGGTCCTCGCGCGCCAGTCCCAGATCGGTGACTGCCGCCTGAAACTGTGGACTATTCGCCTTCGCTCGTGTCAGCGCGTCGGCCAGCGTCAGCACTACCGGGGCGGGCTGCGCCTGACCGTTGGCGCCTGTCGGGGCCGACGGTGGGGTCTGCGCCTGGGCCGCCGACAGCGCGAGCAAGGCAAAAGTCATCGTTGCGAGTTTGCGGATCACAAGCACATCTCTCCTACCAGAATCTTGGTTCCTACCTTAATTAGACCTGAATGAAAATCAAGGCAATTGAGAATGGTCTCATGGATATGGGCGACTTCACTGCTGTATCGGGAGCGAGACAACCATGCGAGTGCCTTCACCCGGGCTGCTCTGCGGTTCGATGGTGCCACCATAGGCTTCGACGAGCGCTTTGGAAATTGCCAGTCCCAAACCATACCCGCCAGTTTGGCGGGCGCGAGAGGAATCGCCACGATGGAAGCGTTCAAAGATGCGCGGCAGCTCAGAGGCCGGGATGCCCGGTCCGCGATCGGCGACCTCGACGGAGCCGCAACCGTTTGTGGAGTGGATGCTCATACGCACCGTCCCGCCTTCGGGACTGAAGCGAATGGCGTTTTCCAGCAGGTTTGACCAGACCAGTTCGAGATCGTCGGGATCCGCGCACAGGCGGACGGGGCCGTTCGTTACGAAGTCGATCTTCACGCCACGCTGCCTCGCCACTACATGTACACGCACAATGGCCGCCTCGCAAGTCGTGCCGAGGTCAACGGGCGCGAGATCGCGGCGCAGATTTCCGGCTGCCCACTGCTCCGCTCGCGCCAGCCGCAACATGGAGTGCAGCAGCTTCTCCAGCCGCGCCATGTCGTCGAGCGCTTCTTCGAGTCCAACGCGGTATTCTTCGGAGCTCCGCGGACGCTGCAAAAGAGACTGCAGCGTCGACTTGAGGATGGCCACTGGGGTCTTCAGCTCATGGGCGGCATTGGCGAGGAAGTCGCGCTGCTGGTTAAAGGAGCGGCGCAGTCCGTTCAGCATCGAGGCCATGGCCTGGGTCAGAGGCACCAGTTCCAGCGTTTCAAGTGCTTCTTCCGGAGGATTCAACTCCCAGTTGGAGGTCGAAACCGCGCTCGCGTTGGTGGCCAGTGCGGCCAGTGGCCTCAGGCTGCGCCGTAGCGCCCAGATCGCAAAGCCGCCCGATATCGCAAGCAACACAATGCTGCCGACCGCGATATACAGGAACACTTCATTTACCGCACGCATCACCGGATCAGCGGGCGACGCGTACGTTACGGTCAAGAAATCCTTCGCGGGTGCGTCACCTTCACGATCGAGGATTGGAATGTGCTCCAAGCGCCGCGCGCGGTAGGCGATACCATTGACGACATAGGTCGCAATCCACCGCTCTCCTTTCGGCGGCAGCACACCGTATTTTTCAGGCCAATTCGGTGACCGTGCGACCGGCGTGTGGCCATTGGCGAAAACCTCGTACAGATCCGGCACCCCTGGTTCGAGCGGAGGAGGGACAAGATCACGCTCAAACACCAAGTTGTGCGAGTCGTCTTCGGGATAGCGTACCAGTGCTGCAATGCTCATGGCGCGTCCATGCAGGGCAACGTCAAACGCCTTGCGCAGTTGCGCCCGGGTGACAAAGACAGCCACGTCGATCAGGCCAACTGCAAGCAGCAGTTGCGAGATGACAATGGCGATCATCAGGCGGCGCTGGATTGAAGTTTTCGCCATATCAGCTACGCAGCATGTATCCCTGGCCACGCAAGGTGTGGATGAGCCTCGAGTCGTCGTCCTCCAACTTGCGCCGCAGTCCCGAAATATAGACTTCAATCACGTTGCTGAAACGTTCCCAGTTGAAGTCGTAAAGGTGTTCGAGCAACTCGGTCTTGGATACCACCGCTCCGGCACGGTGAGCGAGATATTCCAGCACGCGATACTCCATGGCCGTCAGGACGACAATCTTGCCCTTACGTCGCACCGTGAGGTCCGCGGTGCTGATCTCGATGTCTCCCACTCTCAGTACGGCAGCACTTTGGCCTTTGCCGCGACGGATGAGCGCCTTGGCCCGCGCCAGCAGTTCACCCAGGTCGAACGGCTTGGAGACGTAATCATCAGCCCCGGCGTTCAGCACGGCGATGACCGACTCCTTCTCGTCGCGCGCCGTCAAGACAAGCACAGGAACGTCAGCGTCACCAGCGCGCAATCGTTTTAAAATCTCCAACCCGCCAAGCTTTGGCAGCATCAGATCGAGGATCAACAGATCGTACGGGTTGGTCTGCGCCATGTAGAGGCCGTCTTCGCCTTCGACTGCCACGTCGACGGCATAGCCGGCGCTTTCGCGCAGACTGCGAGCGATATTTTCCGCCAGCCGCCGCTCGTCTTCGACGATCAAGACCCGCATGGTTCCGCATTCCTCGCGTTTAGTGTGCTCCGCCGTCGCCGAGTGAGCAAGCATAAGGATACCCTCGCCAGTGTTAGCCCAGGCAACCTGAAGGTATGCTTAATGCCCGGGAGGAGCTATGCCAAATGCAAACGAACCGAGTCGTCGGTCCTTTGTCGCGGGATTGGCCGCAGCGACAGTCGTACTTTCTGACATGTCGCTGGCCTCTTTCATTCGGTTGACGGAACTAACTTCGTCGAGTCTGGCGTCGGATATCTGGGAACGTCCGAGACCGTTATGGTCGGTCCCATGTGTGCAGCGCCCGAAGGCAAAGGGTTCGACGTGCGCTTCGACGATTGGACTGCTTGATTGCATCCGAAATGTCGTAAAGAGAAACGTTCGCACCCAGGCCGGTCTGAGAAACCATCGCAATGCGCCAGACGAAACTGCGTTCCGGGAGGACACTAAGGCTCACCGGAGCGTTGAATCCTGCGCACCGGCCCTGAAGAGTATTGTAGTGGACGAAGCCACCGGCCGCTGGTTAGCGACATACGGCCCCCACTCGTAACGTGTCCCGGGGGTCCCAGAAATCCGCCGGATTTGTGACATTCGGCACAGAACGCTCCCGAGTCGGTTGCGAGCATCATGAACTATGGCAGCGAATGAAACTCTAACGACGGTCTCGGTGGATCTGGATGGTTTCGTGGCGGCCGCAACCGCCGCTGTCGCCACGGTCGAGGTCATAGAGCGTTCCTCCTCTGCCCTCCGTGACGCCATCCTGCGCGTTGCTGGAGGCGCGAACCGCATACTGTTCGCTCCGCCGCAAGATCTTCCCGCGGAACTTTTCGCCGAGTTCGCGCGCGATCCGCGAGTGCGCAATGATCCCACTCCCGACGAGATGGTCAACTCCCCAGCGGGAGTGACCGAGGCCTTCGCGGGAGTGGCAGGCACAGGATCCGTCTGCGTCGATGTTGGATATCAGAAGACCGGTATGGCCAGCCTGCTGGCGCCCTTACACATCGCCGTTGTAGCAGCAGAGACCATCGTGCCCCAGCCCCGCGATCTGTTTCGCGAAGACGTGCTCGGCGGTAAGGGCCTCGCCCGCAGCTTTGTCTTCCTTACCGGTCCCAGCGCTACCGCCGACATGGGCCCGCTGGTCCGCGGAGTCCACGGCCCACACCGTTTGCACATCGTCGTTTTGAGATGAAGTCTTGAAGTGTTGAGGTAAGCATGGCAGCTCCGGCAAATCCCGTCGATATCACCCCTCGTCAGGTAGCCAACAAGAGCGACAAGCAGGCGCTGCGCGATGCACTCCGCATGACACTCGACGTGCAAAGCGCCGCCATCCGGCGCAACACCCAGACCTTCAACCGCAATCGCTACACCGCCATCGCGCGCATCGCTGACTACGATGCCATGAAAGACCGCGCCCGCCGCATTAAGGAGAACGCCATCGCCAACCTGCCGGCGTTGCTGCAGCAACTCGAAGCCAGCGTCCACGCCAATGGCGGACACTTCTTCCTGGCCAAGACCGCCGCCGACGCTAACAACTACATTCGCGATGTCCTAGTGCAACACGAAGTCAAACTGGTGGTGAAAGGGAAGAGCATCACCACAGAGGAGACCCGTCTCAACCACTCACTTGAGGTCGTCGGCATCAAAGTCGCCGAAAGCGACTTGGCCGAGTTCATCCTGCAGGTGGCCGACGAGCAGCCCTCGCACATCATTGCTCCCGCGCTGCATTATTCGCGGGAACGCATCACAGCGCTGTTCAAGCGCAAGTTCCAGACCGACCTTCCGCTCGACACGGGCGAGGAGCTGACACGTTCTGCCCGCGAAATCCTCCGGCAGCAGTTCATCGCCGCCGATGCCGGGATCTCCGGCGCGAACCTGATCGCCGCCGACAGCGGTTCGCTCATGCTGGTCGAGAGCGAAGGCAACATTCGCATGACCACCACCCTCCCGCCGTTGCACATAGCAATCGCCGGTATAGAGAAGGTGGTGCCGTCACGCAAAGACTTCCAGTCGTTTATCGAGTTGTTGCCTGCCAGCGCCACCGGGCAGCCCCTCACCTCTTATGTCAGCATTCTGCAGCCTCCGCTGACCGCGCTTCCGTTCGTCGCTCCGGGCAAGACCGCCAAGCCGCGCGAGTTTCACCTTGTGCTGGTCGACAACGGCCGCTCAACCATGCGCGAGGATCCAATTCTTCACGAGGCGCTTTACTGTATCCGCTGCAGTGCATGCCTCAACGTCTGCGCCAACTTTGAAACCGTCGGCGGGCACGCTTTCGGCGGCGAAACTTATTCCGGCGGCATCGGCGGCTCCTGGGAGGCCGGCACCGGCACATTGATGAACGCGCGCTTCAGCGAGCTTTGCACCGGATGCTCGCGCTGCGTTCCGCAATGCCCCGTGCGCATCGACATTCCCTGGCTCAACCAGAACCTGCGTCAGCGCATGAATGAGGCGGATGGAAATTCCGCCGTGAAGTCGCTCTTCGGCAGTCTCACTGGCAGCGCTCCCGAGGACAGGGTCGCGCCCCTGCAGAAACAATTTTTCGCCAATTATCACACGGTAGGAAAGTTGGGCACTGACTTTCCCTCGCTTGCCAACGGATCCACTCATATGCCGATGGCGCGACAGGTCATGGAGAACGTCTTCGGTGTCGACCAGCGGCGCGAACTGCCGCCGTTTCCCGCCAAGACCTGGGAGCAGCTCTTCCGCGACGAGAGGCCCCCCACCAAAGCCGCTACCATCAGCCCCGGCGTCGCAATGCTCGCCGACACGTTCACCAACTACGGTACTCCCGAGCGCGGAATGGCTGCCGTTCGCGTGCTGCGCGCAATCGGTGTTGATGTAGTGCTAACGCCGTCGATCCCCGATGGCCGTGCTGCTATGTCGCAGGGCATGATCGCCACCGCCCGCGAGCAGGCACGCGCAATGGCCGCCATGCTGCAGCCCTTCCTGCGGAGTGGCCGCAAGATCATCGTCGTCGAGCCCAGCGTGCTTGCCATGCTGCGTTTTGACAACAAGCACCTGCTGGACGACCCTGCTCCGATCGCTGCGCTCGCATCCGGTAGCTTTGAGCCGCTTCAGGCCTTGTGGGACATCGCCCAGGAAACCAGTGTCGATCTTGCGAAACTCTTTCCCGCCGCCAAGTCTCGCTTCGGTACCCGGCTCTTCTACCACTCGCACTGCCAGCAGCGGACCTGCAACGCCGCATCGCAAACCATCGACGTGTTGCGCGCCGCCGGATTTGACGTTGCCACTTCTTCGGTCGAGTGCTGTGGTATGGCAGGCAGTTTCGGCTACAAGACGGATTACTACGAACTCAGCATGGCCGTCGGCGCCGACCTGTTTGCCCAGGTACAGCAGGCCGAACAGGAGGGCGGCCCGAGGGTGCTGGTAGCCAGCGGGATTTCCTGCCATGAGCAGCTTGTTGCCGGAATGGGACGGATCGTCATGCATCCGGCTGAGGTGCTGGCAAGTACCCTATGAAGGTGACTATAGGTACAGTTAGTAACCGGCCAGAATGGGCTATATCTTCAATAGTTACCCCACTATACAGAAACAAAATCCAACATTATGTATAAGATACGTAACTGGTAGTTGGTTACTTGTTATTACCGCATGGTTACTTAAGGTGTATTTACATCGCTACGGTTCGGACGCACAATGTCAGGCGTAGTTAGGCAGTTCTGGGGGAGGGCTGCCTTCTAGGCGCTCTGCGATCGACCGCGGAGCGCTTTTGATTTTGGGTCATTTTTGGGACGCGCGCTAGCATCGGCTTTCCGGTGGGGCTAGCGCTCAACTTGGGTCGCAACCGCATGTGGGAGTGCAGCACCTGAACCCCTCCGAATAGGTAGTGCATCTAACCACTCGGCGCTTTCCCCAACTACTCGAATGGTACGATGGAAAACGCGGCTCGGCCCGTGCCGCGTTGCTTGGCGGCGACCCTAAGGAGGATAAATGGCAACAACGGAAGCAATCTTGGAAGTGACCGACGCGAATTTTGACCAGGCGGTGCTGAAATCGGACCAGCCGGTGCTGATCGACTTCTGGGCAACCTGGTGCGGCCCGTGCCGGGCCATGGCACCCATCGTTGACGAAGTAGCACAGAGCTACAGCGGCCGGGTCAAGATCGGCAAAATGGATGTAGACAAGAACATCTCGACTCCCCAGCGCTATAACGTGCGCGGCATCCCCACACTACTGATTTTCAAAGGTGGCGAGGTGAAGGAGCAGATCGTCGGCTACGTCTCGCGCGATGTCATCGAGAAGGCGCTCGACAAAAACCTGTAAAACGGGTTAGAGATTTGTAAGGCGCGGCTGAGTCCGCGCCTTTTCCATTTGTGAGATACCTGAGCAACAGGCCCCGCAGCGGGGATCAATTCAATACTTGCGCAACACTCCGATGACGCGACCTTGGATCTGCACCGTCGCCGCCGGAACCACGATCGGCGCCATCGCCGCATTCGAAGGCTGCAACCGGATCTTGTCGCCTTCCCGGAACATGCGCTTCAGCGTAGCGTCGGAGCCATTGACCAGCGCGACCACGATCTCCCCATCGCGCGCTGTATTAGTTTTCTCCACCAGTACGTAGTCGCCGTTGACGATGTGCTCGTCCTGCATGCTCTCGCCGGTCACCTGCAGCACATAGACATCTTTGGAGCGCGTAAAGTCCGCCAGCGAAATGGTCTCGGGATTCTCCATGGCCTCGAGCGGACGACCGGCGGCAATGCGTCCCATCAGAGGCAAGGTGAGCCCATTGGCGGCAATCACAGCGGCGGCGCCCGCGAGCGACCGTTTCATTCGGCCACGTGGCTTCAACAGGTCGATGGAGCGGCTGCGGTTGTAGTCGCGCTTCAGCAGCCCTTTTTGTTCGAGATTGCTGACGTGCTTGTGAACCGTGGCCAGTGAACTCAGGCCGAGTCCGTCGCCGATCTCTTCAAATGACGGCGAATAGCCATGTTCCTCTACAAAGTGAGCGAGAAAATCGTACACCTGTTTTTGGCGGCGGGTGAGAGCCATATGCGGACCTGAGCCTCCGCAGCTATTTTAGCGAAGAAAAGGCGAATGTCAATTGCCGGGCATTAACCACTGCGGTACATAGCGGAAATTCGCGCCGCCCGATGATGCAAACTGACCGCGCTGATGTTCATCGGCGCCGAGATGCACCTCGAACCCTACGCACCAGGCACCGGGGGCAGCCCGATCTGTGCGAGAAGATTGCGGAACGACGGATCGCCGTAGAGACTCTTCATCGTCGGATCCGAGCGCAGGTTCATCAGCATGGTTTCGTGCCGGTCGCGGGAGATTCCAAGGTACTTCAGCGCCTCTGGCTTATTTCCCAACTGCGCGTAGGTCGAAGCCAGCGAGTAGGCCGCCACGGCTCCGTCAGAATACATTGCCTTCTGGGTCTGCAGAATCTCGTTTAGCATGCCGTCGGCGCCATCGGTAGCCAGGCCCTTCTCTCCCGAGTGAACTATCGCCAGAGCGCTCTTGTCTTGGGTCAGAAGCGCAGCCTTCTTGGCCTCGGCGAGATAACCCGCATAGTCGCCGTTGTCCAGGTAGATGGTCGCCAGGTAGCGATGCGGCGAGAGAAACGACGGCTCGGTGTCTTCGATCTGTTTCAGCAGCGTGATGGCTTCCTGTTTTTGACCGGCGGCGTAGAGCAACACGCCTTTGTCAGCCAGCACGGTTGTGGAAGACGGATCGAGTTCTTGTGCCCGGTTGATTTCCCGCAGGGCTTCATCAGACCGCCCCAATGCGTGCAGAAAGGTCCCATACCAGTGATGGGCCAAAACATAGTTCGGATCCAACGCCAACGCCCGGCGAAATTCCTGCTCTGCCGTGGCGGCATCCCACATCCAGTAGAACGAATCGAATGCCAGCGAATTGTGCGCCTCCGCTGAAGAAGGATCTAATTCGATCGCCTTCTTGGCGGCTGCCATGGCTCGGGGATACGCCTCGTCAGGCGGCATGACCGTATATTCCCGCAGCAGGTTGTAACAATCCGACAGCCCGACATAGGCCTTCGCATAATTGGGGTCGCGGACAATCGCCTGGGTGAAATAATCGACGGCTTTATTAAGGTCGGCTGGCGTGCGCTTGTTCCAGTAATATCGGCCCTTCAAGTACAGATCTTCTGCTTCGGCCTCGACCGCGGGCGAAACCGGCGCCGGAGTCGACGAAGCCACGCGTACGACCGCCGGTCCCGCGCGCTGGCGGCGCACAGCCGCCAAGGTCACAACGAAGGCCACTACCAGAACACATATCGCAATCACCCATTTCGCGACTGTCCTCGCGTGGTCCGTGGAGGGCTCCTCAGATGGTGCCGGCACGTAGGGAGGTATTTCTGGAGAATTCACTTCAGGTTGCGAAACCATGACAGTCGCGGCTGGGGCGGCGGATGTTGCAGGCTCTGACTCGGCAGTAACAGAGGCGGGAATACCCGATTGCGCCAAGTGGTGGGCATTCATCCACTGCGACAAGTCGTCGGTGAATGTGTAAACTCCGCCGCGCAGTCCGGGAAGCCGCCGCACTGGGAGGTCGCGCTCTTTCTCCCAGCGTCTGACCGTTCGTTCGTCGCGATCGAAGAAGGAAGCGATTTCCTTCCATGAATCCAAGCGGCGATTGCCTGTCGGTCTCCTGCGATCCTGCGGCATAGCCTGAATTGTCCTGAAATGTCCGGTCTTGTCCCTTGCAGGGAGAGGCCTCGCAACCCAAAGTATATCTCGACAGCGCAACTGGGGATTGCGCCACTCGACGCGGAGAACTCCGCACGCGGAGTTCTCCACTCGTCTCCTGCCTCAACCCATCGCCCGGTTTTGGTAGTAACACTTCTAAGACGGTCGGCGCAGTCAAAGTCACAGTCACAGCTGTAACTCCAGTAATCACTCTTGGGCAGATCGCCTGTCACAAATGTGTATCGGTTAATCACCACGACTGGGGCTATTTTGCCGCTTCGCCGCCGAGTGGGATTCGTCGTGGATGACGACGGATAAGACTTGCTCAGCTGCGTCAATGGCAGTTCGCAACTCGTCGTCGGTGTCGTAAAAGTGTGGCGAGAATCGCACCCCTGCCTCGGGACGAGAGTCGACCAGTACGTCCCGCTTCAGCAATTCTTCTTAAACCCGCTCCGCGCGTGCGGCATGTCGATAGAAACCGTCCCACCTCGCCGTTCTGGATCGCGTGGCGTGTTCACGCGCCAGCCATGCCGGTCCGCCATTTCAATCAGCAAGGCCGTTTGCCTTTTCGACTTCACGCAGGATAGGGAACTCTGGGCGGAACCGCAGCAGGTCGTCAGTCATGGGCGCTATTGTAGTTGACCGCAATCGCCTGTATTCAAACCGCACCTTCGCAATCGCCAAGATCATCTAAAAGGCAGCAATCCCCAGGTGAGGAGTGTCCACCATGCGCAAAATTGTATTTCTGTCCGTCGTCTTCGCATTGTCTGCCGTGATCTCGCTTTCGGCCCAGCAACTCCGCGGCGACTACATCGAGTCGCGTTCCACGGACGTATATGTAGCGCAATGTTTCGCCAACGGCGAAGTTGGTTTGACCGGCAACTACGCACTCATGGCGTGGCACGTAGACGAGGGCGCATGGAACGGTGTCAAGCTGAATGGGCTGACGATCGCCGCCGCCGTACGCGCGCGCGCCACCCTGGGCGATCCTTACGGTGATCCCTACCCCGCGCAGGCTGTCCTGATGGTGGACAACGCCGCCAATCCCGCGCAGCGCCGAGCCCTGATCGCGCTGGCCCAGCACGAAGGCGGACGCCTGCTGGAAAACATCGTGCGCGTGGATTACGTGCCAGTCGTTCTCGATGTCCCCGCCGACCTTCACGAGGGTGGTGCAATTTTGCGTGCTGGGCACCTCGCCACCATCGCGACGCGTCCGCTGAATCATCACGACCACATCTGCGGCAACGAGACCGACTACTATCCTCCGCTGGCCAACGTTGACCACGCCATGTCGGCCGTTGCGTTGACTGATGAATTTCAGGGCGAGGGCCTCGATTCGCATTGGACGAGTCACGGCCGCCGCAGCGCCTACATCGCGCGCTTCAGCGAGGGCCACCCAGCCGTGGCGACCTCTTCCGATTCACCGGCGATGCACCCGGCGGGCGAATAGTCCGGCTGAGCGTCAGTGACGCTTGCACTTGCGATCTTCTCGCGTCAGGCGATATGTTCGCCGCGCGAGACTTCATGCCTGTAAATGTCCGTTATTCCCGCAAAGTCTACCTCCTGATCGTTATCATTTCGTTCTTGGCCTGCAGCTTGGCGACGCCGGCTTTTGCCGGAGGGCGAACCGTAGAACGCACCGCAGCCCTCGCGCTGCCGGGATCGTCCGACACACTTAGGCACTCGGTCGAGGATAAAGGTTATCGTGTGGTGCTCGACGACGGATGGACAGCGGAGTTCTGGTTCGCACGTGCACTGGCCACAACGGCCAAGGATTCGCCGGGTGCGCTCTATCCCGAATTAAACAACGGCGAGTTTGTAGCCGTGGTGAATTTCGCCAAGGGAAGCTCGGACTACCGCGGTCAGCCCATTCCTGTCGGGACCTACACGCTCCGCTATCAATATCTGCCGCAAGACGCCAACCACATGGGCGTTTCTCCGAACCCCGACTTTCTGCTTGCCATTCCGCTGGCGGCCGACCCCGATCCCACGAGGCAGCTTTCCTTCAAGACGCTGGTCAGCCTCAGCGCGAAGGCTGCCGTCATTGCCATGGCGCCCGCCACCGCCCCATCCAGCGTGGCAAGAGACGACCAGGGAATGACCATCCTCTCCGTCGAAGTTCCGGCTTCTGCACCGGGCAAAACCGAGAAGTTCGGAATCGTGCTTAAGGGACAGGCGACACAATAGTCACGCCGGAACTCGAATGACACGCAAGACGCTTCGATTGCCGTCCAAACGAAAATATTCCTCGCAGGCCTGTTGAGTTCCCATCGCAGCGACCTCAGGGCCGTTGCAGACTACATCAGTGGTGATGAAAACCGCAACAGCTTGAAATTAGCTCCGAGTCGCAACCTAAGTTGTTGACCTTGCATACCGTACCACTGAAGACTCCATTCAATTTTCGCCTCATCGACATTTCGCCGATGCATAACGCAACAAACCTGCCGTCGTATTTCGCCACTCCTACACTGTGGGATTTCGCAACACCTCCCGCCAAGCAATACAAAACACACCACCTTGCAACAAGGTCGGCGTCCCCGCACCGCCCTTACAGCCTTTGGTACGCCACATGCCTTAGAGAAAAGTGGAAAGCGTCGAAGTAAAGGCGCTAACAGAAATCGGGAGGCCCGGTCATGACAGTCCTATTGGTTCTTGCCACGTTCGCCATCTTCTTAACCATCGATTACTTCTACTCCAAGGCCAAACATCCAGCGCTGCAAGTGGCTCCGGCAATGAACAAGTCCGAAGGCGCGGCTCTCCCGCGGTTGCGGCCGAGTCTGGTTGGCGGCTTCTCCGTTCCTGACAACCTCCGTTATCATCCCGGCCACACTTGGGCACTCAGTGAGAGCCCCAACCTGGTCCGCATCGGCATCGACGATTTCGCCTCCAAACTGACGGGCAAGATCGAACACGTCACTCTGCCGCAGCGCGGCCAATGGATCCGGCAGGGACAAAAGGTATGGAGCATCGTGCGCAACGGCGTCAAGGTCGATATGGTTTCGCCCATCGAAGGCAGCGTTGCCGACATCAACGAAGCGCTCGCGAGCGATCCTTCACTGGCGACCCAAGACCCTTACGGCGAGGGCTGGATGGTGACCGTGCAGTCTCCGGACTCCAAGACAAACTTCCGCAACCTGCTGGGCGGAGCGATGGCCCGGTGGTGGACCGAAGAATCCTCCATGCGCCTGCAACGCCTGATGCCTAGCGCCCTTGGCGCTCTCGCGCAAGACGGTGGAGTCGCTCTCGACGACGTCGCTGCCACCTTGCCGGACGAACAATGGGTGAAAGTCACCCGCGAGTTCTTCCTCACCTAGAACGAACCCAGCCGGCCCCGGGGCAAAGCCTACTGCCCGGGGGCCGATCGCGCAGCAAGAGTTGTACTGCGGCCGCGCCGCTTCCAGCCTCATGGCGAACCTGCCGAAGCGCTCGAAGCCCGCGGCCGACTTGTCTTACCTGATGCCTACGGGGAAGGACTACCGCTCCTGAGACTCACGTCTCGCTGGCCCGCGTCCGGCGCCGGTGTCGCAGTCGGCAGAGGCCACCCTCTGGGCTGTGCCGCGCGAGAGATCTATGCGCTGACCACCGACGAATCAGGATTTGCACTATTGTGGTAGTGGCACTCCACTTTTCCTCTAGGCTTTGCCGTTACTGATCAATATGATACGAAGTTCCGGAAACTTAAGAGCCCCTGGGGGAGATTGAATGAAACGGTTGCTGCTGGCGTTCCTGCTGCTGGGTGTCAGTCTGTTCGTGGGTTGCGGTGGTAGCTCTGGTTCGTCCAGCACGCCCCCGCCAACAGTTACGCTAACTGCAATTGCGGTCACGCCGGCGAGTCCGTCGATCAACGTGGGCGCCACGCAGCAATTCACGGCCACCGGCACATATAGCGACGGCACCACAAAAAATCTAACGGCCACTGCCAATTGGATCTCGGTAACTTCCTCAGTCGCAACCATTAATACATCTGGTCTGGCAACTGCAGTGGCTGCGGGAACCAGCAGCATCACCGCCACCTCCGGCGCCGTCGTCGGAAGCACCACACTCACCGTCGCGAACCCGCTGGTTTCGATCGCGGTAACCCCGCCGACGGTCACACTCGCTCCCGTTGCCCAGCAGCAATTTACGGCTACCGGCAAATACGCCGATGGAACTACCCAGAACATCACCTCGACCGTGACTTGGGCATCGTCTGCGCCGACCGTTGCCGCCATCAATCCGGCCGGACTGGCAGTCGCCGTCGCGCCGGGGACCACGACGATCTCGGCAACGTTAGGCACAATTTCAGGCACCGCGACTCTTACGGTCGCTGTCACTAACCCACTGGTATCGATTTCAGTCACGCCGACGACGGCTTCGGTTCCTCCTACCGGCACGCAACAATTTACCGCCACGGGCACCTATGCCGATCACAGCACCCACAACATCACGTCGACGGTGACTTGGAACGCGTCGGTAGGCGCGACCATTACCTCGGGCGGATTGGCCACCGGTGTAACGCCCAACACCACCTCGACCATCATGGCCGCCCAAGGCACGATTTCGGGCACGGCGATTCTCACCATCACCAACCCGCTGGTTTCGATAGCTGTGACCCCGTCGGCGCCATCGATTGCGCCTGGCACCACGCAGCAGTTCATTGCGACCGGGACCTATGCCGACCACAGCACCAGCGTAATTACATCCAGTGTCACGTGGGCCTCGTCGAACCTCACTGTGGCTACGATAAGCAATGCGCAGGGAACACAAGGTTTGGCCAGCGGCCTGACGCCAGGCACGGCGTTAATCACCGCTACGTCGGGATCGGTCACCAGTCCGCCGGCTACGCTGACCGTGACGTCGGCCACCTTGGTGTCGATCGCGGTTACACCCGCGACACCTGCTATCGTCCTCCAAACCCGGCAGCAATTCACCGCGACCGGCACCTTCAGCGATAGCTCAACACAAAACATCACCGACACAGTGACCTGGTCGTCATCGGACAGGACCAAAATACTTATCAACAGTGGAGTTGGTGGCGGACTAGCCTACGGAGTGGCCACAACCAGCAGTCCAGTCACGATTCAGGCAGCCCAGAGCGGCATCAAGGGAAGCACGACTGCGACCGTCATTCCGCCGATGGTAGTGTCGATCGCGATCACGCCAACTACCACAACGCTGGCAATGGGTACGAGCCGGCGCTACAGAGCCACCGCTACTTTGACGAATGGCGGCACGCTGAATGTCACCAGTCTCGCGACGTGGACGTCCTCAAATCCTTCAATCGCAACCGTCAGCGCGGGCTTGGTCAATGCACAGATTGTTACCAGTTCAACCCCAGTGACGATTACTGCGACCTATAACGGCGTGTCCCAGTCGCTTGACCTCACCGTAACCTTTGTCACGGTCTCGTCGATCACGGTGACTCCGATCTCAGCCACCATTCCGGCCGGCGTGGAGCAACAGTTTTTCGCAACCGCAACCTTCAGCGACCAGAGCACGCAGGATGTCTCTGCGAACGCGACTTGGAACTCAACCAACACTGCAGTGGCAACCGTCAACCTGGTAGGTGTAGCGACTGCTGTTAGCTCCGGCCCGGCCACGATCTCCGCCGCTTTTGGCGGCCAGACCGGATCAGCACAGCTCACGGTGGATACAGCCACGCTGTCCAGCATTACGGTGACAGGCCCGTCGGTTCTCGCGCCCGGGTCCACCGCCAACTATCAGGCGCTCGGACATTACAGCGACCAGACCACGCAATTCATCACGGGTTTAGTGACGTGGGCGAGCACCAACAGCAGCGTGGTCAGCATTACGACAGGGGGTATTGCCAATGGTCTGAGCGCAGGCAGTGCCAACATAACAGCAGCTTACCAGGGCGTTACTAGCAACTTTTTCGGGGTAATCGTGACGTCGTCACCGTTGGTATCAATCGCCCTTACACCCTCAACCGCGACCACATATGAAGGTGTGTCTCTGCAGTTCGCTGCGACTGGTACGTTTATGAACGGCCAAACCCAGACTCTGACGAACAATGTGACCTGGGCTTCGAGCCAACCGTCGATAGCGACGATCAGCAATGTAGTCGGACAGCAAGGTTTCGCTACCGGCGTCGCACCAGGACAGACATCGATCACGGCGCTATTCGCCAACGTGGTTAGTGCCCCGGCAACACTGACCGTATCCAACGCGACACTTGTATCGATTGCTGTCACTCCTATTAGTCCGATCGTTCAACATGGAGCCCAGCAGCAATTCACCGCGACCGGGACGTTCAGTGATAGCAGCGTGGTCGTCCTGACGTTCCAAGCGACTTGGACTTCGTCCGTCGCGACTGTTGCGACGATCAACGACTCTGGATTGGCCAGCACAGTCAGCCCCGGCACAACAGTCATCACCGCGACGTTTGTGCAGAACGGCCTGACCGTTACGGGTACGACCAATCTGACCGTGCAATAAACATCGCGGGGGCGCAGCTGCCTTCGGGCAGCTTCGCTCCTTCTCGGTTACTTTCGTTTCTTCGCCGCGAGGATTTTGCGTGACTTCCACCCCGCTCTTGCTTTATCCACGAAACGGGCATGTTTCGCCTGAGGGCGGAACTCGCCGCGATGGAAGTTGTTATGTCGGCGGCAACGGTTTCGAGAGAGTCCCGTTCACGGTCCGGCGGTTCTTTGAAAAACCGAATCGTTATCCAAGGCGGGGAGATGTGCAAGAAAGTGCAGATATAAGTCCTTACGGCTGACATGGATAGCTATAAGCCCTGAGTACTCAATTGGTTGCCATCAATTCTTGTCCAAACCTTTGAAAACAAAGGAAGCATGAAAAGCAATTTTGGCAAATGTCGCAGATTCGCCACGGTCAAACCCCTGTTCATGCTCCCAGCGGGGTTAAGAAATCATCGGATCTTGGCAAAGAAATAGACAATCGTTCAGAATCGGAACAATTGTCCATAAGCTGGCCCTCTAGCTCCCTGGCTTACCCGCCGGCGATAGCGCCGATGATCAAAAGAGGCTCAGCTCCGGACGCGACTGCATCGGGCAGCAGCGCGTCCGGTGATTCGTGCGACAAATCTTCCTGGCAAGCGAAGAAACGCAGGAATGGCCGCCGCACTCGTGTCACGTGATCGCGGATCGTGCCTTCGAGCATGGGATAGCGAGCTTCCAGCGCGTCGAGCACCGACCGCTGCGTTACCGGACCAGCCACTTCGAGTGTCACCTCGCCGCTGATCTTGGCCAGCGTGCGCAAGTGCTGCGGCAGTTCAACCCGGATCATGACAAAGTCTGCACCTCAACCGAGAGCACCCCCGGAAGGTCGCGCACGATAGGCGCCCAGGAATCTCCGTTGTTTGAAGACGCATAGACTTGGCCGCCGGTTGTACCGAAATACACGCCGCAGGAATCGAGCGAGTCCACCGCCATGGCGTCACGCAAAACGTTCACGTAGCAGTTGCTTTGCGGCAGGCCGTTGGTGAGCGCCTCCCACTCGTTCCCGCCCGTGCGGCTGCGATACACGCGCAGCTTGCCATCGGGCGGATAGTGTTCGGCATCGCTCTTGATCGGCACCACGTAAACGGTCTCCGGCTCGTGCGCATGCACATCGATTACGAAGCCAAAGTCAGTGGGCAGGTTTCCGCTGATCTCGTGCCAGGAATCGCCGGCATCGTCGCTGCGCATCACGTCCCAGTGCTTCTGCATGAATAGCACACCCGGACGCGAGGGATTCATGGCTACATGATGCACACAGTGGCCGACCTCTGCTGTCGGTTCGGGAATGTACTGCGAATAGAGTCCCTTGTTGATCGGCTTCCACGTCGAACCGCCGTCGTCGGTGCGGAACGCGCCTGCCGCTGAGATTGCGATGTAAATCCGCTTGGGATCGCTGGGATCGAGAATGATGGTGTGCAGGCACATGCCGCCGGCCCCAGGCTGCCAGTACGGGCCAGTGCCGTGGCCGCGCAATCCGGCGAGTTCATGCCAACTCGTTCCGCCATCGGTCGAGCGAAACAGTGCTGCATCTTCGATCCCTGCGTAAACCGTGTCGGGATCGGTGAGGGATGGTTCCAGATGCCACACCCGCTTGAACTCCCACGGATGAGGCTTGCCATCGTAAAACTGGTGCGTAGTGAGGGGTTTGCCGGTTTCTGGCGAGG
>Ga0209380_10001263_pt1 | contig 17253 bp, 16 predicted proteins | sample HubBroMetageWFT6_FD_188347 | JGI IMG/M metagenome (GOLD analysis project Ga0209380, IMG submission 188347) | Warmed and freeze-thawed soil microbial communities from the Hubbard Brook experimental Forest, New Hampshire - Hubbard Brook CCASE Soil... | ecosystem: Environmental > Terrestrial >...
AGTCTGCAGCATGGTCCGACGCCTCCACTCTGTCTGGCGCCGCACTATGCCGCCGCTCGCCGCAGCTGCCAAATCCCAAACAGGCCCGCCGCGGAGAGTAGCGCCATGAAGGGATAGGCATGCCCGCCATAGGTACTGTAGAGCCAGCCTGCGGCGAGCATGACGAGACCGCTGCCGAGGCCGGCGGAGAGTGCGGCATAGAGCGATTGCGCGCTCGCCGATGCCTGCGGCGGTACGCGTCGCGCCATGAAATGCATCGCGCCGAGGTGGCTGGCGCCGAAGGTGCCCGCGTGCAGCAATTGCAGCATCGCCGCCGCGCCCAGCCCCGGCACAATGCCGATCAGGCTCCAGCGCAGGATCCCGGCGATGCCGCCGACCGCCATTAGCCCGAGCGGCCCCAAGCGGGCGACGAGCGGCGCGCTGAACCAGAACAACACAATCTCGGCGACCACTCCTTCCGCCCACAGCACGCCGATCACCGTGTCGGAAAAGCCGAGCTGGCGCCAATAGAGGGTGCCGAAGCCGTAATAAAGTTGATGGCTCGCCTGCAATGCCGCGGCGCTGACGACGAACAGCCAGAAGCGGCGATCGCCCACCAAGCGGCCGAGCGCCGCCCATCGCGAGCGTAGGCCGGGCCGCGGTTCGCCTCGCGGGATCGCCAGGCAGGCAAGCACCAACACGGCCGAAGCGAGGAGCACCAGCAACAGCACCTGGTTTCCACCCAAGGTGACCGGGAGTGCCAGCGCGAGCATCCAGCCGCTCGCCACCGCGGCGACGATGAAGCTGATCGAGCCCCACACCCGGACCTTTCCGTAATCGACCCCCTCGTTGCGCACCGCCGCGAGCGTCATGCTGTCGCCCAGCGGCATCAGCGCCGATTGTGCTACGCCGGCGACGAGGTTGAGGCCGAGGAGCGGCCAAAACCCGGCTGCCGGCCATAATGCCGCGTAGCCGACGACGGCGGTCGCGGCGAGCGCGACCATCACCGCGCGGCGCCGTCCGAGCCGATCGGCAAGCGCCCCCAAGAGGGGGGTCGCGATGACCTTTGCCCAGATTGCGGCGGCGAACACGATGGCGATCTGCTGCGGGTCGAGATCGCGCCCGGCGAGCCAGACCGGCCAGAACGGCAGCTGAATGCCGACCACGAGGAAACTCGCCGCGTAAAAGGCGCCGAGACGCGCCGCCGGTCGCATCGGACTTCGAGACATCGCCGAAATGATCCTCAGGATAGTCTCGACGATGGCGAGCGTCGTTCCTATGTCGCGAGCGTGCTGTTCACGCTGGACCAGGCAAGCGCGCTGTTGTCGGTGGTTATCATCGACGTCGTGCTCGCCGGCGACAATGCGATCATGGTTGGGATGGCGGCCGCCGGGCTGCCGCCGGAGCGCCGCCGGCGTGTTATCGCCGTCGGTATAGCCGTGGCGACGGTGCTGCGCATCCTGTTCGCCTTTGTCGCGCTCGAATTGCTGCGGTCGATCATCGGCATGACCCTGGCCGGCGGGCTTCTGCTGTTGTGGGTCGCCTCGAAGATGTACCGCGAGATCCGCGATGCGCGTCTCGCGCCCGCGCATGCGACGGCTCCCGGCGGCCCTGCGCCACCTGCCCGGCCGCGCAGGAAGACGCAGGCGCAGGCGATGACGCAAATCGTCCTCGCCGACCTCTCGATGTCGCTCGACAATGTCCTGGCGGTAGCGGGGGTGGCGCGCGACCACCCGCTCGTGCTGTTTGTCGGGTTGGCCCTCTCGGTCGCCCTGATGGGGGTCGCGTCGACCTATATTGCCCGCTTGCTGGACCGCCTGTTCTGGCTCTCCTGGGTCGGGCTCGGCATTGTCACCTTTGTCGCGCTCAGGATGGTCTGGGACGGCTCGACGCAGATCCTGCACACCGCGGGGATTGGCGTGGGCTGGCCTTCATAGCTCCAATTCCCAGGTTTCCTCGACGAGGTCGTAACCGAAACGGTGCTGCGGTTCCTCCGCCATCACTCGGAACCCTGCCGCCTCATAGATGCGGCGCGCTGCGGCCAGCACGTTGAAGGTCGAGAGGACAATTTTGCGATAGCCCGCCTGGCGCGCAAAGTCGAGGCATTTGGACACCAAACGACGACCAAGACCGGAGCCGCGCGCCAGCGGCTCGACGAGCAGCAGGCGCAGCCTGGCGGTGGCGGCTGCTTCGGCAACGAGGGCAACCGAGCCGATCGGGCTCCCGCCCCGTTCGGCGATCCAGCAGCGCTCGCGCCGTCGATCGAAATCGGCGAGGAAGCTGGCGGCGATCCTCGCAACCATCGCCTCGAACTCCTCGTTCCAGCCATATTCCTCGGCATAGAGTGCGCCGTGCCGGCCGACGATCCAGCCCATATCGCCGGGCCGATGCGCGCGCAGCGCAAACCTCTCGCCCGGCGCCGCTGCCGGCGTGAGCAGCATCTCGATCGTCTGCATCGCGCCGACCAATCGTGCCTGCGCGGTATCGGGCAATCCGCCGATCAGCTCGCCGATTTCCTCCCGCGAGCGCGCGTCGAGCGGCGCGAACGCCGCCCGCCCCGCCGCGGTCAGCGACAGATGGCGCCGCCGCCCGTCTGCCGCAGCAGACGCGCGCTCGATCAGGTCGCGGCGGCGAAAGCCGCGCAGCATGCGGCTCAGGTAGCCGGGATCGAGGTGCAGGTCCCGGGCGATCTGGCTCGCCGTTGGCCGATCGCGGTGCGCCAACTCGTACAGCACCCGCGCCTCGGCCAGTGAGAACGGGCTATGCAGCAGGCCCTCATCGAGCACGCCGATCTTCTCTGTGTAGAACCGGTTGAACCGGCGCACCGAGGAGATGCGGCCGTCGATCGCGGTGGCGCACATCGAACCCTCTTTCGAGCGGCACGTGGGCTTTCAACAATCGTTCAGATAGTTGACGGAGTCAACTATCTTCGCGGCGACTCGAGCACCAGCTGGGTCTGTGTGACGAGCGCGACGAGCTTGCCTTCGGGGGTGGCGATCCGGGTCTGCCAGACCATCGTACGGCGGCCGCGGTGCAGCGGCGTCGCCTCGGCAGTGACTCGCGTCCCGACCGGCGCGGCGGCGATGAAATTGGTCTTGCTCTCGATCGTCGTCGTGCCAGCGCCCTCGGGCAGGTTCAGCATCGTGCCGACGCCGCCGAGCGTATCGGCGAATGCCATGATCGCGCCGCCGTGCAACACCGCCGGCCGCGTGCACAGCTCCTCACGCACCGTCAGCTCGGCGACGATCCGGTCGGGCGCGGCCGAGACGAATTCGATCCCGAGCAGCTTAGCGAAGGGCAGCATCTCCTGCTCGATCCGCTCCAGAGCATCCATCGCCCGCCTCCGTTCCGGCGCACCTCTTGCAGAAGCACCGCTCGCATAGTCTTATCCAGATAATCCATCGGCAAGGACCAAGGTCAGTGACTGAGATCACCCTATCTGGCCCGATCGAGCGACCAAGCGCCTGGCGTCGCCGCGATATCCGCCGCGAGGACTATCGGATAGAGCTGTCGGCAGCCTGTCTCGACGAGATCCGCCGCGCGGTCGACGAGATCCGCACGCATCCGCTGCCGACCATCCTCAGAACCCCCGCCGATTTCGACCTGACCAACTGCCGCGCGGCAATGGCGGAAGTGCGCCGCGTCCTGAAGCAGGGGGTGCGTTTCGCGGTCGTCGACCGCCTGCCGGTCGAGGAGCTGTCGAAGCACGAGGCGGAAGCAATCTATTGGCTGCTCGCGTCGATGGTCGCGCGCCCAGTCGCGCAAAAGCTCGACGGCACTATGATCTACGATGTCCATGACACCGGCCAGCAAGCGCTGCCCGGCTCCGGTATCCGGCCCGACAAGACCAACATCGAGATCCGCTTCCACATCGACAACGCCTACAACACCACGCCGCCCGAGATCGTCGGGCTCCTCTGTCTGCGCACCGCGAAATCAGGCGGGGTAAGCCGCGTGTTGAGCTTTCACACCGTCTACAATGAGCTCCTGGCGCGGCACCCAGAGCTGCTGCTGCGGCTCTACCGGCCGTTCTGGTTCGATCGTCAGCGCGAATTCTTCCCCGGAGAGCCCGACACCTTCTCGGCATCGGTTTTCGAAGATGACGGCGAGGAGCTGCGCGCCCGCTTCAGCGTCCACCAGATCAATTCGGGCTATGCGCTGCGCGGCGAGCCGATCGACAATGAGGGCGCCGCCGCGCTCGCCGCGGCCCTCGACATTTTCGAGCAGCCGGACATCGCGATCGATTTCGAGTTCAAGCCGGGCGAAATCCAGTTCGTCGACAACCGCACCCTCGGCCACAGCCGAACCGAGTTCGAGGACTATCCCGAACCCGAGCAGCGCCGCCACCTCGTGCGTCTTTGGCTGCGTGACCACGGCCGCCGCGCCTATCCAGGATAGATTCTCAGCTAGTCTCGCCGATCGCTAGGCGCAGGCCCGACAGGTATAGCTCCAGCTGCTTCGGGTCGCGCAAAAACCGTATCGTCGGCACCACCGCGGGGGTCAGAAGCCGCAGCCGGCGAACAATCTCCCGCGCGTCATCGATGCGGTCCATATGAGCATAGCATGACGCCAAGGTGCGGTAGGTCACAGTGAAGCTTGGCAGCGCCTCCAGCGCGACCCTGAGGGTTGCGGCGGCATCGGCGAAGCGCTCGTTGGCGAACAGCGCCGTGCCGATGCCGGCCAGATGAAAGCCTTGCTGATCGCGCGGACTGAGGCGCAGCGAGGTCTCGAAATGCTCGATCGCCAAATCGGCTTGCCCGGCGATCAGGCGCAGCCAGCCGCTCCAGTACCAGCCGTTGGCAAAGCTCGGATTGAGCGCCAGGGCGCGATCGATCAGGGCGATGGCGGCATCGATGTCCTCGCCCAGACGCCCGAGCACCAAGGCGGCGCGGCCGAGCACGGTCGGGTCGTCGGCGCCGTCACGCAGGGCCCGACGTGCAAGGTCGATCGCTTCCAAACGATTTTGCTCGATATCGTCAGCCCAGCTGTGGTTTTCCAAATCGACTCGATAAACGGCCGCCAATGCCAGAGCGCGGCCGTAGCGCGGCTCGCGCGCAATCGCCTCGTCGAGCATCGCCAGCGCCTGAATCATGCGGTCCTTCTCGCAGGCCGTAACCTCGGCGAGCGCGCGCAGGTAGAGATCGTAGGCGGTCAGGTCACGGGTCGCGCGATTGGCCGAGCGCCGGATTTCAGCCGCCTGCAACGTCGGCTCGATGATCCCGGCGACGCTGACCGCGACCTTCTCTTGCAACTCGAATATGTCTTCCAGCGAGCCGTCGAAGCGATCGGCCCAGAGGTGCGCGCCGCTTTCCGCCTCGATCAGTTGCGCCGTGATGCGCACCCGGTTGCCACCCTTGCGGACCGAGCCTTCGAGGACATAACGCACGCCGAGCTCACGTCCGACTTGCTTCACATCGACAGCTTGACCCTTGTAGGTGAAGCTCGAGTTTCGCGCGATCACGAACAGCCAATGAATCCGGCTGAACGCGGTGATGATCTCCTCGACCATGCCGTCGGCGAAATACTCCTGCTCGGGGTCGCCACTCATATTCGCGAACGGCAACACCGCGATCGACGGCTTGTCGGGCAAGGTTAGCTGCGGCCGAGAGATGGTGGAGAGTGCATCATCGCGCCGTACTTGATAAACGCGCACCGGCCGGGCGATGTTTTTCAGCGCCTGGTCTCCGAGATCCTCGAAGGCGATATCGAGCTTGCCGGCGGCGTCCTCGTGAACCCGGGCCGAGACGCAGATCCCGCCCGGCTCGGCCAACGCTTCGAGCCGCGCCGCGACATTCACCCCGTCGCCGAAGATGTCGCCCTCCTCGACGACGACATCGCCCTGATGGATGCCAATCCGGAATTCGATCCGGCGATCCGCCGCGGTCCCCGCGTTGCGTTCCCTTATTAAGGGCTGGAAATGCGTCGCGCAGCGCAAGGCGTCGACCACGCTGGCGAACTCGACCAGCAGACCATCCCCGGTCGTCTTGACGATGCGGCCGCGATGCTCGGCGACGCTCGGATCGATCAGCTCGCGGCGCAGCGCTTTCAGCGCAGCGAGCGTCCCTTCCTCGTCAGCGCCGACAAGCCGCGAATAGCCGGCTACATCGGCGGCGAGGATCGCCGCCAATCGTCGTTCCACACGTTCATCGGTCCTCGTTCCGCCCGGCTTAGGCATGGCCCCATCATACGCTGCCGTACATGCGCCACTCTACCGTCGCGCGGTGTCGATTCGTTGCGAAATCCACATTGCCATAAAATTGCTGCAAATGAGTGGTAGTGTGCCCTTATGCATCAATCCGGATTGCGCTTGCACCGTCTCAGGCTTCCGACCTCGGGGCTAGCTGTTGATTCGCTGCAGATTCCTTGCAGAAGCAGCGAACGGGCTGCCGCGGCGCGCAAAGCGTCGCCCTGAAAACAGCCTGCTGATTTACTGCAGAAGCAGGTGAGCAGGTACGAGTCTATGCTAAAACCGGGTGGTCCAGAGGAGGCCCGATGAGCACGCATCCCGCCAATATCGACATCGCCGCCGCGCTGGCCGAGGCCCAGGCAGAGTATCGCGCGCGCAACCCGAAGAGCCTTAGGCAATATGAAGAGGCCTGCGCCGCGCTGCCCGGCGGCAACACCCGCTCGGCGATCTATGTCGAGCCGTTTCCGCTGACCATGGCGCGTGGCGAGGGCGCGCATCTGTGGGATCTCGACGGCCACGAATACGTCGATTTCCTCAGCGAGTTCACCGCTGGGGTGTTCGGCCATTCCCACCCGGCGATCCGGCGCGCGATCGACCGTGCCCTCGATAGTGGGTGGAATCTGGGTGCTCAAGGCGCGGCCGAGGCGCGCTTTGCCGCGGCGATCTGCGCGCGTTTTCCATCGATCGACCTCGTGCGCTTCACGAATTCCGGTACCGAGGCCAATCTGATGGCGGTCGCGGCTGCGCGCGCGATCACCAGGCGCGACAAGATCGTGGTCTTTGCCGGCGGCTATCACGGCGGCGTCTTCTATTTCCGCGGCAAGGGCAGTGCCGTCAACGCGCCGTTCGACTTTCTGCTCGGCGAATACAACGACATCGAAGGCACCCGCGCGTTGGTCGCGTCGAACGGTAGCGACCTGGCGGCGATCCTTGTCGAGCCGATGCTCGGTGGCAGCGGCTGCATCCCGGCAACACGCGGGTTTCTCGCGGAGCTGCGAGCGCTGGCGAGCGAGACCGGCGCGGTCCTGATCTTTGACGAGGTGATGACCTCCCGCCTCGCGCCAGGCGGGCTGCAGGAGGTACACGGCATCCTCCCGGACATGACGACGCTTGGCAAATATGTCGGGGGCGGCATGAGCTTCGGTGCGTTCGGCGGCAAGGCCGAGGTGATGGAGTGGTTCGACCCGCGCCGCAAGGACGGGTTCCAGCACGCCGGCACCTTCAACAACAACGTGCTGACGATGAACGCCGGTCTCGTCGGTCTGACCGAGATTTATACGCCGGAGCGCGCGGTTGCGCTCAACCGGTTCGGCGACGGATTGCGCGAGCGGCTGAACGCGGTTGTCCGCCGGCGCGGCCTGGCGATGCGGTTCACCGGGCTCGGCTCGATGATCGGGGTGCACATGACCGCGGCGCCGATACGCTCCGCCGCCGATGCGGCGAAGGGCCATGCCGGGTTGCTCGACTTGTTCTATTTCGATTTGCTGGCGCGCGGGGTCTGGTTCGCCAAGCGCGGCATGATGACGCTGTCGATCGCGCTGGACGAGGCCGACGCCGACAAGCTCGTCGCCACCGTCGAGGAATTCGTCGAAACCCGCGCCCCGTTGTTCGGAGGCCTCCAATGAGCGCCGCTCCCGCCAATCCTCGGGCGAACCATCGCGTGGCCTATTTCAACGGCCGCATCGTGCCCGAGCGCGAGGTCGTCGTGCCGTTTCGCGATCGCGGCTTCAAATACGGTGACGCCGCCTTCGACATGACCCGCACGTTTCACGGTCGCCCGTTCAAGCTGAAGGAGCACATCGACCGGCTGTACCGCTCGCTGCGCTATCTGCGCATCGACCCGGGCCTGGGGCCGGCGGAGATGATTTCGGTCAGCGAAGATGTGCTGGAGCGCAATCGGCACTTTCTGACGCCGGAAACCGATTACTGGCTCGGTCAGCGCGTTTCGCGCGGGGTTGACGCGGTCGGCGACGAGGGCTGGGAACAAACCGGCCCGACGGTTATCGTCGAGTGCATCCCACTGCCGCTGAAGGCGCGCGCCCGGCTGTTCCGTGACGGCATCGACATCGTCGTGCCGCCGACGCGCCGGGTGCCGCCCGATTCGCTATCGCCGCGCGCCAAGACCCACAACTACTTGAACCTGATCATGGCCGATCTCGAAGCCAAGGCGCAGGACAAGGAAGCATGGTCGGTGCTGCTCGACGCCGCGGGGCACATCGCCGAGGGTATCGGCAGCAACATTTTTCTCGTTCGCGACGGCATCGTGCTGACGCCGCGCGAGCGTTTTGTCCTCCCAGGCGTCAGCCGCCAGACGGCAATCGATCTGTGTACGGCAGAAGGCATCCCGTGCCGGGAGGCCGATCTCGACCTCTACGATACCGCCACAGCCGACGAGATCTTCATGACCTCGACGAGCCTGTGCATCTGCCCCGTGCGCAGCATCGGCGGCCGAAAGCTGGCGGACCCGGTTCCCGGGCCAGTCACACGCCAGCTGACCGAAGCCTATGCCCGGTCAGTCGATTGCGATTTCGTCGCACAATACCTAAAGCATCTCGCCTGAAACGATTACGGGCACAGCGAAAGCTGCGCCCGTAATCAGCTTTAGGCCGGATCAGTGGCCGCTGGGCCGCGGTCCGCCTGGAGGAGCCATCGGGGCTGCACCCGGGGGAGGAGCCATTGGGGCCGGACCCGCACCTGGCGGCGGAGCCATCGGCGCCGGTTCCCCGGAGGCCGGCGCCATCCCATAGCCGTAGCGGTGGTGGTGCCGGTAATGATGATGCACGTACCCGCAATGGCAATAGCGACGGTGATGCCAGCGCTTGGCGTAGTGCCAGACTGGCGGCGGCGCGACGTACGGCACTTCCGGTGCCGGGGCTACCGCCACCGGTGGCGGCGGCGGTGGTGGCGGTGGCGGTGCCGGTGGCGGCGCGCAGGCGCCGAGCATCGCAACGAAGCAGGCGACATACAACGGTTGAGCGATTTTAATCACGGGTCTCTCCCAAGCTGAGCCGCACCACACACAATAACACGCACATATCACTTCCGTTCATTCGACTAAAGCGTCGAAACCGTTCACCCACCGATTTTGGTCTCCTCGATGGCCAATTTCGCGCCGATCGGACCGGGCGCAGCCGAAAAGACTGCGCCCGTTGAGAGTGCCACGGACCAGGACCTACCTACTTCGCCGCCGGCGGCGGGGCCGCGGCCGGAGCGTAATGCTTAACGTGGTGGTAATGGTGATGATAGTGGTGGTGGACGTAGTGGCACCTATGTGAGCAACGGGCATAGTGATGGTACCGCGGCGGCGCGACATACGGCACTTCCGGTGCCGGAGCGGGCGCCGGAGCCATCGCCATCGGTGGTGGCGCTGGAGGAGGCGGTGGCGGAGGGGGCGGTGCGCAGGCCCCGAGCAACGCGACAAAGCCAGCGACAAATAACGGTTGAACGAACTTGACCACGGGTCTCTCCCAAGCTGAGCCGCACCACGAACAATAACGTGCACATAGCACTTCTGTTCATTCGACTAAAGCGTCGAAAATGGCTTGCGTGCGGGTTGAACAGCACCTGCGGCATTTTTCTCACACCGGCATGGCGCATCGGCCACAAGCACCGGCGCAAGCGGCTGATCTGCTAGCGTTTTGGTGGGAGATGGCGGAGCCGAAAATGCGCCTCGGTCGTTGCCGGCCCGTCGACGACAACGATGTCTCGGCCGATCAGATCGATCAAATGAGCGAGCACCGATCGGGCCGCAGCCCGGCGCAACGCTGGGTTGAGACCGACGTAAAGGCGCTCGACAATCGCGTCTGTGGTTTCGATTCCGGATTTGAGGCACTCGACGATGCCGGCCTCGCGCTCGCGGCGATGGGCGACAAAGGCGCGGACATGCCGTGCCGGCTCGGTGATCGCCGGGCCATGCGTTGGCCAGTAGACGGCGTCGCGCCGCCCGAGCAGCTTGTCGAGCGACGCCATATAGGCGGCCATGTCGCCATCCGGCGGCGCGATGACGCTGGTCGACCAACCCATGACATGATCGCCACTGAACAGGATGCCGGCATCCGGCAGCGCGAAACAGAGGTGGTTCGAAGTATGTCCCGGCGTGTGCACCGCCTCGAACCGCCACTTCTCGCCTTCGATCGATTCGCCGTCGTGGATCACAACATCGGGTATGAAATCCCAGTCGCCGCCCTCTTCGACCCCGGGCTCGCCGCGCCGTCCGCCGGCGTGCGGGCCGAAACCGTAGGTCGGCGCGCCGGTGGCGGCCTTGAGGGCCCGCGCCGCCGGCGAGTGATCCCGATGAGTGTGAGTAACGAGGATATGGGTGACCTGCTCGCCCTCTAGGCTCGCCAGCAACGCCTCGACGTGGTCGGCGAGGTCGGGGCCCGGATCGATCACCGCGACCTCATCCTCGCCGACGACGTAGGTGCCGGTGCCCTTGAAGGTGAACGGGCCCGGGTTGTGGGCGACGATCCGGCGCACTCCCGGCGCGACCGGCTCCAACTTGCCATATTCGAAAGCGATCTCACGGCGATAGGGAATGTCGACAGCCATGGCCGGTCCGTCCCAGGATGATTTCGGGTATGTGTTGCCATTCCCGGCCGGCCTTGTCGAGAAAGCCTGTCGAAAGCGGAGCCCGCGATGAAAATCAATCTCGATATCGAATGCACCCCGGAGGAGCTGCGCGGCTTTTTCGGCCTGCCCGATGTCAAGCCGATGCAGGAAAGGCTGATGAAGGAGGTCGAGGAGCGCATGCGCGCCAATTTGAAAGCGCTCGATCCTGAGGGCATGCTGAAGACTTGGCTGCCCGCCGGTCTCAAAGGTTTCGAGCAGCTGCAGGAGATGTTCCTCGATCAGATGGCCGGCCGCGGCCCGGGCAAGAAGTAGTCATGGCCGTATCGTTGCGCACGCCGCGCCTCGTGCTGCGCGAATGGCGCGACGCCGATCGTGAGCCGTTCGCCGCGATGTCGTCCGACCCCGAGATCATGGAGATGCTGCCGCCGCTGCTCGACCGCGGCGCCAGCGATGCCTGGATCGCACGGATGCAGGCGCATCTCGCCGAGCACGGCTTTGCTTATCGGGCAATCGAGCTTCCCGGTGAAGCCAGCCTGATCGGCGCGATCGGGCTGAGCCGGGTGCGCTTTCCGGCCCCTTTTACCCCGGCCGTCGAGATCGGCTGGCGGCTGGCTCGCTCCTATTGGGGGCAGGGCTATGCGCTCGAGGCGGCGCGCGCCACGATCGACGACGGTTTCGGTCGCCTCGGGCTTCACGAAATCGTTGCCTTCACCGCGCCGGCAAACCGGCGTTCTTGGCGGCTGATGGAACGGCTTGGCATGACCCGGAACCCGGCGGAGGATTTCGACTTTCCTGGATTTGCCGAGGGGCATCCATTGCGCCGCGCCGTCCTGTATCGGATCCGCCGAGCGGGGCGGTGACTGGTCGCGCGTTCTCAGCCCAGTCGCTCCGGGATGAACTTTCGGCTCGGCGTGGCCAATTCCTCCTGCGCGGCGACCAGCGCCAATTCATAGCGGCCGAGGAGCAGCGTCGTTTCGATCACCGCGAAGATCGCCGCCGCGGTCAGCGCGAGCGCGTCGGGTAGGCTCTCGCCGCGCAGCAGCCGCGCCAGAAACAACGCGGCGGTGACGTCGCCGCAACCGTTCAAAACCGTCGCCAGCCGTGGCGTCTCGACGATCCAGACGCCCTCCGACCCGGCGGCCAGCATCGTTATCCGGTCGGGCAGGATGTCGAGGCTGGTAACCAGAACGATTTTCGGGCCGAGCGCGCGCAAGCGGGCCGCCGCCGCGCCGGCCTCGGCGACACCACCGATTGTCGTACCGGTCAGGTACTCGAGCTCGAAGCGGTTCGGGGTGACGATATCGGCGCGGACGAGCGCCTGATCGCGGAAGAATTCGGCGATGCCCTCGGTGACATAAGACCCGCTGTCGACATCGCCGATGACGGGATCGCAGCAGAACAGCGCCTTCGGGTTCTCGGTCCTGACCCGGTCGACGATGTCGAGCAATACGGGTCCGGTCTTGGCATCGCCGAGATACCCGGACAAGACGGCGTCGATATGCGGCAGCACGCCGAGCGCGGCGATCCCCTCGAACAGCTCGGCGATCACGGTCGCGGGCACCACCGAGCCGCGCCACTGCCCATGGCCGGTATGGTTCGAGAACGCGACCGTGTCGAGCGCCCAGGTTTCGCAGCCTAGCCGCTGCAACGGAAACACCGAGGCGGCATTACCGACATGGCCGTAGGCTACGCGCGATTGGATCGACAGAACGGTCGGCATCGGCTTAGCGCTGCGCGTCGAGCCTGTCGAAGACATGCTTCAGGCTGAGGAACACGGCGATCCCACTGGCCGCGAACAGAGCGACACCGGCAGCCTGCAAGCTGTCGGAATCCGACCCGGCGGCAATCAATAGACCGGCGAGACCGACGACGATGAAGACGATGATGACGGCAATCAGATTGGTCATGTCGTCAACGAACAGAAAACTCGACCAGTCGGTGCGCCCATCGTCGAAGTATTGCTTGAGGCGCAGAAACGCCAGAGCGACGGCGGCAAGACTGAGCCAAAGTCCGCAGCTGTAATCGCCGGGGTCGCCGCCGTCGCTGGCGAAGAACGCGCCGACAACGGCCAACAGCCCGAGCACGATAAACTGGGCCCAGAAGGCAGCCCAAGACCAGTATTCGCGGCTGTCCGACGATGTTGTTGAGCGGGATGAGTCCATATGGTCCAACTGGGCGGCGGCGATGCCAGGCTGCCAATTCCACAGCCGCAGATTATATGGGCAGAAAAACCGTCAAACCGAGGCTTGCGATGAGCCCCTCGATCCGTCCGCGCCGCTCCGTCCTGTTCATGCCCGGCTCGAACCCGCGCGCCCTCGAAAAGGCCCGTGCACTGCCAGCCGACGGCCTGATTTTCGATCTCGAGGACGCGGTCGCGCCCGAAGCCAAGGAGACCGCGCGCACCGCCGTCGCCGCGGCACTGACCACCGGTGGTTACGCACCGCGCGAGCTTGTCGTGCGGGTCAACCCGCTCGACACCATTTGGGGCCACGCCGATCTCGCCATCGCGGCGACCCTGCCGATCGATGCGGTGCTGCTGCCGAAGGTCGAGAACGCCGAGCGGGTGCACCTAACCGTCGATCTCCTCGACGTGCTTGGCGCCCCGCCCGAACTCGCGGTCTGGTGCATGATCGAAACGCCGCTGGGGGTGCTCGCGACCGCCCAAATCGCCGGCGCCAGCCCCCGGATTGCGGCGCTTGTCCTCGGCACCTCCGATCTCGCCGCGGATTTGCACGCACGTTCGACCCGCGACCGCCTGCCGCTGCTGACCGCGCTCGGCCTTGTGCTGCTCGCCGGTCGCGCCCACGGCCGGGCGCTCCTCGACGGCGTGCATCTCGACCTTGGGGATGCGGAAGGCTTTGCCGCCGCCTGCCGGCAGGGCCGTGATCTCGGCTTCGATGGCAAGACGCTGATCCATCCGGATCAGATCGCGCCGGCGAACGCCGCTTTCGCCCCGAGCGCCGAGGAGGTGGCGCGGGCGCGCCGCCTGATTGCCGCGTATGCCGAGGCGGAAGCGGCTGGCAAAGGTGCCGTCCGCTTCGAGGGCCGTCTGGTCGAAGCCCTCCATCTCGAGGAGGCTCGCCGCATGATCGCTCTCGCCGACGCCATCGCCGCGAGAGAGGTGGGCTGAAGCCGGCAACCGGATCCTGCTCGCGAGCGCTCGGCGGAGATCGAAGCGCGAAACCCTCCCCCTCAAGCGGGGGAGGGAAGCCGGCATAGCGCGCGGGTGGGGGCTACGGTCTCAGCTCAGCCGCACGCGATGGCGTAGCAGTCGCGGACCCCTTCGGGGAGGCGCGACTCTGTCCAGCTCTTACCGCCATCCGTCGTGCCGAACACCTGGCCGACGCGCGAGATCGCGAACACCTGGTCCGGGTCCTTCGGGTGCGGGACGACACCCATCATCGTCGCGTCTGCCTTGATGCCATGGTCGAAGCGCTTCCAGGTCTTGCCGACATCGTCGCTGCGGTAGACCGAGCCGTCGCTGCTGCGCGCCGCCGGGCTCAACGCCGCGTACATGATTTTCGGATCGAGCGGCGAAGTACGGATGTCGCGGCCGTAGGTCAGGGGGGAGAAGCGGCCGATCTCCATGTCTTCCCAATGCTCGCCCTTGTCGCTGCTGCGGAAGAGGCCCATGCGGTTGGCGAGGAAGACGGTGCCGGGCGCGGCGGCGCTGCAGCTCAGCGCGTGGCCGTCGAGCATCCCCTCGATCTCGGTCTGGCTGCCGATGCGGCTGCGGTAGCGAGGCTCCTCGCAGAAGCGGATCAGATCGGCGGTGCAATCCTCCCAGCTCTCGCCGGCGTTGCGGCTGCGCATCGCGCCGTTCGCCTCCATCGTCGCGTAGATGTCGTCGGGCGAATTGGGGTCGACGTCGAGTCGCATGACGCGGCAGGCGAACGCCATGTGCACGCGGTTGGGCAGACCCGGATCGGCCAATTTCTTCCAATGGTCGCCACCGTCGTCGCTGCGGTAGACGACGATCGGGCTGGCGCCGGCATAGATGCGGCGTGGATCCTTCGGGTGCACGAGCACCGACCAGATATCGGCCTCGGCCTCCGGCAATGGCAGGCGTTCGAACTTGCCTCCCCGATTGGCGCTGCGAAAGAGTCCCTTGGTGCTGCCGACCAGCACGGTATCGCTGTCGCCCGAAGGCACGGTGATCGCGTGCACCTCGGCGTCCTCGGGCAGCCCGCCGCCGAGCCTCTCCCATTTGCCGCCGCCGAGTGCCTGACGAAAGACGCCGGCCAGATTCCCGCTATGGGACATGCCCACGGTGCCCGCCACGCCGGCGTAAACATGCGTCGTCCCCGCCATCGTTTCCTCCTCTCGGCCAAGAGTGCCTGAAGCGATCATAGCGTGGCCCGCGCGCTTGTCACAAAATTCGCGGCGCGAGTATGGTGCGCCCGCCACAACGGAGGAATGCAACAATGAGCGACAACGCGAAGCGAGAGCGTCGCCGGATCGGCCGCAACGGACCGGAGGTGCTGGCGATCGGGCTCGGCTGCATGTCGCTGTCCGGCACCTATGGGCCGAGCGACGACAAGGCCGCCGAGGCGCTGCTCCAGCGCGCGGTCGAGCTCGGCGTCGACCATTTCGACAGCTCGGATATGTATGGCTGGGGCCACAACGAGGAATTGCTCGGCCGCGCGCTGAAGGGGCGGCGCGACAAGATCGTCATCGCGACCAAATTCGGCCAGACCCGTCAGCCCGGCGGCGCCAACGGCGTCGATGGCCGGCCCGAATATGTGCAGCAGGCGTGCGAAGCCAGCCTGAAGCGGCTCGGCATCGATGAGATTGACCTTTACTACCAGCACCGCGTCGATCCCAAGGTGCCGGTCGAGGACACGGTCGGCGCGATGAGCCGGCTCGTCGAGCAGGGCAAGGTACGGCATCTGGGGCTGTGCGAAGCGCGCCCCGAACGCATCCGCCGGGCCCATGCGGTGCACCCGATCGCCGCGGTGCAGAGCGAATTCTCGTTGCTGTACCGGCAGGAGGCGATGGAGACGCGCCAGACGACGCGCGAGCTCGGCATCTCGTTTGTTGCCTACGCACCGCTCGGCCGCAGCCTTCTGGCCGGGGTCGTTCCCGATTTCGCCAATCTGGCGGCCGGGGATACCCGCGCGCGGCATCCCCGCTTCGAGGGCGAGAATTTCCAGAAGAACCGGGCATTGGTCGAGCGGGTCGAGGCGATCGCCGCCGACAAGCGCTGCACCGTGGCGCAGCTCTGCCTCGCCTGGCTGTTGGCGCAGGGGCCCGACGTGCTGCCGATCCCGGGCACGAAACGCATCGAGCGGCTCGAAGAAAATCTCGGCGCCCTCGACGTCCGCCTCACCCCCGAGGAAGTCGAGACGATCGGCCAGATGGTCCCGGTCGGCGCCGCCGCCGGCACCCGCTACCCGGAAGGCGGCATGAAGGGCGTGTATATCTAAAGGTGAACCACAGAGGCACAGAGTACGCAGAGAAGAAACATTGGAATTTTAATCTTTCCTCTGCGTCTCTGTGGTGAATTTCCCTATTTCAAATCCACGAACTCGACCCAGTTCGGCATCTTGCCCATTTCGTGCTGCTTGGTCGGCTTGAGCGCGCCGTTCGCCTCGATCGCGTAGACCGTCATGTGGTTTGAGTCGAGCCCGACCGAGAGCAGGAACTTGCCGCGCGGCTCGATCCCGAAGCCGCGCGGCGTCGTCTCGGTCGGCCAGCGGCCGACATGGGTCAGCGTGCCCTTCTGCGGATCGATGCGAAAACCGATCAGGCTGCTGGTCTTGCGCTCGCTGCCGTAAAGGAAGCGGCCGTCCGGGGTGACGTGGAGGTCGGCCGCCGCCGGCTGTTCCTTGTAGCCGCCCGGCGGCCCGGTCTCCACAAACCCCAGCTCCTTCAACGTGCCATTGTTCTTGTCGACGGCATAGGTTCCGACCGTCGCCGTCGTCTCGGTGATCAGATAGAGAAACCGCCCGCTCGGGTGAAACGCCATGTGGCGCGGGCCGGCGCCCGGCTTGGTCTTGATCTCGCCCGGATTGTTCGGCGCCACCTTGCCACTCGCCAGGTCGAACTTCAGCTGCAGGATCAGATCCTGCGCCAACACGCTGCAATAGGCGTATTTGTTCGCGGCATCGAGCAAGACGCAATGCGCCTTCGGCCGGTCCGAGATCACGTGGTCCGGCGGCGCCTGCACTTTGCCATCGACGGCGATCGGGTTGATCGTCAGCTTGCCATTCGGATAGGACGCGCAGAGCAGCCACTTTCCGGTCCGGTCGACCGTGGTATAGGCCATGCTGGCATCGAGCGGCGAATTGCCGAGATGCGACAGCTTGCCCGTCGCCTTGTCGATCGCGAAATTCGCCACGGTAAAAGGTTCGCTGCGCAATGCCGCGTAAAGGAAACGGTGGTCGGGGCTCAGCGCCATCGGCATGCTGGTCGGCGACGGCTTGTCATTGCCCGGCACCGGCGTCTTGTCGATCAGGTCGAGTTCGCCGCTGGCGCGGTTCATCGCCAGCACCCAGACCTCCTTGCTGCCGGCATTG
>Ga0209380_10001264_pt1 | contig 17244 bp, 19 predicted proteins | sample HubBroMetageWFT6_FD_188347 | JGI IMG/M metagenome (GOLD analysis project Ga0209380, IMG submission 188347) | Warmed and freeze-thawed soil microbial communities from the Hubbard Brook experimental Forest, New Hampshire - Hubbard Brook CCASE Soil... | ecosystem: Environmental > Terrestrial >...
GCGCGGCATTTGAAGTCGACGATATCTTTTCGATGTGCGAACGTCTCAAAACCAGCGGCGTGGAAGTATCCGAGGTTCATGAGTTTCCCGCCTGTTTCGCCAGCTTTGCGCGCGATCCGGAAGGCAATCGGTTCGCGTTGCATCAGCGCAAACCGATTGCGCCCGTCGCGGCTTAAGGAAGCTTAACCTACGCGGGGGCGGCTGGATGCAAACTGTGCCGCGTGCAGGCGTGCGTACGGGCCGCCTTTCGCGAGCAGCTCCGCATGGGTACCCATCTCGACGACCCGTCCGGCTTCAATGTACAGCACTTTGTGAGCGCGGCGTATCGTCGAGAGCCGATGCGCGATGATCAACGTCGTGCGTCCTTGTAATAACCTGTCGAGAGCCTCTTCAATCATCGCCTCAGAGTGCGAGTCCAGCGCGCTGGTCGCTTCATCGAGAATCAAAATGCGCGGATCTCGAAGCACGGCTCGCGCAATGGCGATGCGCTGGCGCTCGCCGCCCGATAGTCGGGCGCCGCGCTCTCCCACTTCGGTTGCGTAGCCTTCGCTAAAGTTCCGCACGTAGTCGTCGACGTTCGCGTCCCGAGCCGCCGCACGAACTTCTTCGTCGCTGGCCCCTAAGCGTCCGTAGCGAATGTTCTCCAAAATCGAGGCGCGGAAGAGCTGCACGTCCTGCGGCACGATTGCGATGGCTCGGCGTAAATCCGTGAGCCGCACTTTCGCGACGTCGATGTCGTCGAGGCGCAGTGTGCCCTCCTGCGGCTGGTAGAAGCGCGGCACGAGATTTACCAGGGTCGTCTTTCCGGCGCCCGACGGACCAACCAGCGCGACGATTTCGCCACTCTCGATTGAGGCGTTGACGTCGCTCAAGGCCGGTGGGTCGGTAGGCTTATAACGGAAGGTAACGTGATCGTACTCGATGCGGCCGCGCACGACGGGCATCGGGATCGCATCGACCGGATCTCGCACCTCGACCGGCAGATCGAGCAGCTCGAAGACGCGTCCGGCGCCGACGATCGCCTTGCTGATATCGCCGAAGAACGCCGCGACCCGGTTCATCGGATTCATCAGATTCACCAACAAACCCCAATACATGAAGACCTTGCCGGTATCGAGGCGGCCGACCAAGACCTCGCGCACGGAAAGCCACATGATCGCCACAACCGCGGTGACCATGATCGTCGAAACGACCAGCGGCTGCGTCTGAATGAATTGCGTCAGCTTCATGTACGCGCCGAAGAAGTCGTCGTTTCGGTTACGAAAACGATCGACCTCGAACTGCTCGCGCCCGAACGATTTGACGACGCGCTGGCCCTGGAGGATCTCAGACAGGTTCGCCGTGAGATCGGCGATTCGCTGTTGTGCGCGCTGCGAGCTGGCCGCGATCAAACGCTGGAAGTTCGAGACGGCAAACGAAACGATTGGTGCGACCAGCACGAGCGAAATCGTCAGCAGCCAATCGAGATAGAGCATCGTAGCAAAGGACGAAATGAACGTCGCTAACGCAACCACCAACTGCGGCACCGACACGCTGACCGCATCGATCATGAGCTGCAAGTCGGTGGCAAAGCGTGCGATCAGTTCGCCGGGTCGCCATTTGTCGAACTCCCCGAGCGGCAGGTTGAGCATTCGCTCGAACAGCCGGACGCGCAGCCGCGCGACGAGGTGCTGACCGCTCCAGGCCGTGAGGTACGTCTGCCCGTAAATCGCGGCGTTGGCCAGGATGAGCGCGATCGCCGTCAGCCCCAATGAAAGGTAGAGCGCGTTGAGGTCGGGCCGGTGACCGGGTGGGGGAACCAGCACCTGATTGATGATGATGCGAAACGCCAGCGGCGGCACGATCGACAGCACGCCGGCGAGCACGCCGATCCCCATCGCAAGCGCAATGCGAGGATAGTAGGGAGCCGCCTCGGCCGCCAGGCGTTGCAAAATCGCGCGCCGGTTCATTCGCGGCCGACTTGCGGTCCCATCGGGATGAAACCTGCCCTAACGTGCTTCGGTACGTGAGGGTGCATGCCGCAGGAGGATTGCGAGAACTACATGGACTGCTACTTCCACTCAAACGTACCATCGGTCGCGCCTTGCATCGAGTGCGGAAAACCGATTTGTGCCACGTGCCGTGACGAACGCGGAGGTTGCCCGAGCTGTCGTCTGGCGGCGAAGGTTGAAGCCGCTACCGCGACGCGTCAGCAGATCCCGGGCCAGGTACCACCTCGTCCGGCGCCGGCCAGCGTCCGCGGAAAAGTCACCGTCGCCGCCGTGCCGGATCCGGTTGAGTCGCGCGCGCTCGTCGCTTTGGGCTATCCGCTTTGGCCTCTGGCCCTTCTCTCGCTTCTGGATCGAAAGCAGTCGCGCAACCTGCGCCGTGAGGCCTTTCAAGCGCTCGGATTCAACCTCGGGTTCTTTGGATTTTGGGGGCTGCTCTCTTTGATCGCGCAGGTCCCCTTTCTCGGCTTTTCAGCCTGGGTGCTCGTGCCGCTGCTCGCGCCGCTCTTTTTGGTTGCCAGCGTTTACTACGGCATCAAGACGTGGAACGGCGACGAAGTGCGGATCCCAGTCGTAACCAGCTGGCTTGAAGAGCGGATGCCTCAGAGCGATACAAACTCTCGATAGCGCCGGAGAAAGGCCCGCGCCGCGACAGCGTGATCGACGACAGGCGGCGGGTAAACCGCGTCGTCGAAGAGCGCCAAGGGCAGCTGGATTGAATCCCTGGTGCGGCCTTCCCAGGTCTCGGGCGGCACGTGCCGCAGCTCTCCGATCCAACGGCGGACGTAGACGCCCTCGGGATCGTATCGCCGGCGCTGCCGCTCGGGGTTGTAAATGCGCGGGTACTGCGCCATGTCGGCTCCCACACCGGCGATCCATTGCCAGTTTCCCGTCGCCAGCGCCAGGTCGTCCTCAATCAGAAAGCGGTCCCATTCCTGACGGCCAACGCGCCAATCGACCCCGAGGTCGAAGCAGAGCAGTGAGGCCGCCACGGCCCGCACGTGGGGATGCATCCACCCCGTTTCATGCAGCTGTCGGATTCCGGCGTCAACGAGCGGATAGCCGATTGCGCCGGCGCGCCATGAGTCGAGCGCCGAGTGCGCCGGTTCCCAACGGAAGCCGCGCATTTTGGCTTGCAGCGGCGTATCCTGCGTCTCGGGATTGAACCACGCGAGCTGCAAAAAGAAGTCGCGATGCGCGAGCGCACGCAAAAAAAGCCGAAAAGAGAGACGCTGTTCGCTAATCGAAAACGGATCAGCGATGCGGTCGCGGACGGTGCGGGCGATCGCTCGCGCGGAGATCGTGCCGAAGGATAGGTGGCCTGAAAGGCGCGAGGTTCCATCCTCCGCCGGAATCGTTGCACCCGTCGCATATTCTGGCGCGCGTTTGCGAAGAAAAGTTTCGAATTGACGGTGCGCGACGGTCGATCCGCCGGCCGCTTGAGGCTCGCTCGAGCCGAACTCCGGCGGCTCCGGCAACGGTTCGCTGTCGGGCTGGATCCGCGTGAAGCGCAGCAGCAAGGGATATTCGTGCGAGCCGATCGGCAGCTCGCGCCAGACGTCAAAGTAAGGTGCGAACGAGCGATACCCCGGACCTTGAGCGCTGCGTGCGTCGGCGCTCTCCTCCGGACCGATCGCGGGTGCGTCGTGTACGATTACGGCCTGCAGTCCGTCCTCCTCGAGCGCAGACTGCAACGCCCGATCGCGTTGCATCCCCGCGGCGTCGTAGGAGGCACTCCAGGCCGCGCCCGAGGCATCCACATCGCGCACCAGCATCCCGATCGTAGCCGGAGACGCTCCACGGCGCACGATAAGGCGACTCCCGCGTTCGCGAAGGTCTGCGTCGAGCGCGCTCACGGCGCTGCAAAAAAATGCCGCGCGGCGCGGCGAGAGTTTTAAACGAGACGCCAAAACCGCGTCGATCACCAGCAGCGGCAGGACCGGGCCGCGCGATGCCGCCGCGGCTAAACCCGCGTGATCGTCAAGACGTAAATCTCTACCGAAGCAATAGACGAACGGCCGCTCCGCCATGGCAGGCCGGTTTCGGTCGCCGCGAGTCGTTCAACTCCTACGGAGTGCCGGACCGTCGCGATCGAAGCGTTCGCAGCGCGGCGTGGCAGACCGCCGCGTCGAGGTCGCGACTGCCCGAGCTCTGAGTCGCCGCGCAGCGTGTGGGCGCTCCCCGGGCGTCGATAGTTACGCGGAATGCCATCGCACTCGGGGCGGAGCCGAATACCAGCGACTCGGCTTGATGTTCGCGTCGGGGAGCGGTCTGAGTGTTGAACGCAGCAAGCGCGCGTTCTGTCTGCGCGGAAGAACCTCGCGCCGACGGTGCCTGCGGTGCGAGGTTGGGATGGTGCTGCGCGCTGCGGATGCCAACGATTAAGACGAGGGTCGCGGCCACCGCGCCGCCCCACGTCCACGCGCGGCGCCAAACGCTTGGAGCCTTGCGCAATTTGCACACGTCCGGCTCCCAGCTCTCCGCGTCCCGGGCCCGCGCCACCGCCCCCATAACGCGCTCGATCTCGCGCTCGCCGCCGAACTCATAACGGCAGCGCTCACAGGTGGCGAGATGGCGTCGATAAGCGTTGCGCGCAGGCTCCTCTGCTTCGCCAATCGCGATTGCGCCCGCCAGCGCTTCGGCCTCCATGCAATCGCGTACCGTGATCATCGTTGGTTCTCCTCACTCATTATCGCGCGCAGCTGGCGCATCGCTCGGCAGACTCGCTGTCTCACGGCATCCGAGCTCGTTCCAAGAATTTGCGCAGCTTCTGCTGACGTATATCCGACGTAACTGGTAAGCAGCAGCGCTGCGGATTGTTGCGCAGGCAGACGCTGCAAGGCGTTTTGCAGATCGACGGAGGCGGCGCTGCGTTCGTCGACGCGCCAGGAACCGTGGTCGACCTCTCGATCCAGCGGCAGCACTCGAAGAATCTTCTTCCGTCGCAAGAACGAAATGGCGCCGTTGGTCGCGGCTCGGTAAAGCCATCCGGCCGTCAGTTCGCGTTGCGGATCCGCCTGTAGCATGCGGTACGCCGAAAGAAAGACGTCCTGGGTCAGATCCAACGCAACCTCCGCATCACCTACCATGCGCCGTAAGTACCGCGCCAGCTTGACTTGATACTCGAGCACCAGCGCCTCGGCGCGCGCGCGTGCGATTGCCGCCGGGTCGGCTGCCCGATAGGCCTCCTCCATTATGTTGGTTGAACGGCTCGCCATCCGACCTTGTGACTCAGCCGCCGATTTCGGAAAACGCCCGCATCCGCGATGCGGTCTCCCCAAGGCGCAAATGATGGCGTTCCGGCTTGATCAGCATCGCCGAGCCGAGGAGTCCGGCGATCTCTTCGGTAGTCGCCCCGCCGCGCAAGGGCGAGCACAGGTCGAGCGCGTGATCGCCGAAGAGACAGAGTCGCAAACGGCCGTCAGCCGTAAGCCGCACTCGGTTGCAACGTCCGCAGTAGTCGTGAGAGAGGGGGCTAATCACGCCCACCGCGCCGGCCGCGCCAGGAAACGCAAAATAGCGCGCCGGCCCGTTGCCGGCCGGTCCCTCAATCGGGTGCAGCGTTCCGATTCCGGCAACGCGGCCGAGGATTTCATCGGAAGAGATGTAGGCGTCGCGCTGCAGCTCCAGATTTTCGTGGACCGGCATGACTTCGATGAAACGCACGAAGATCGGCCACTCGCGCGTGAGCATCGCGAATGCCGCTAGTTCGTCGTCGTTTCGGCCGCGCATGACGACGCAGTTCAGCTTGATCGGCGCCAAACCGGCCTTCACGGCAGCGCGGATGCCGCGCAAGACGGCATCGAGACCCGGACGGCGTGCGATCTCCTCGAACCGGTCCGCGCGCAGCGTATCGAGGGAAAAATTTATTCGTCGCAGACCGGCCTCGACGAGCTCGTCGAGCTGCGCCTCTAACAGCAGCCCGTTCGTCGAGAGTGCGATGTCTTCTATGCCGGCGGTCTCGGCAATGGCTCGGACCAGCGTGCTCAGATTTCGCCGGACGAGCGGCTCACCGCCCGTCAACCGGACCGCACGAACTCCGACCGACGCGGCGGCGCGCACGATTGCGGCGATCTCTTCGTAGGTGAGAATCTGCTCGCGCCGTAACCACGGCAGACCCTCTTCGGGCATGCAGTAGATGCACCGAAGATTGCACTTATCGGTCACCGAAATGCGCAGGTACGTGATCGGGCGGTTAAAGCCGTCAATCAGCGAAATCGCCACTATTCACCGCTAAACACGCTGTCGGGCAGCGTTGGATTGATCTTGTAGTTATCGATGGTCGATGAGAGATCGGCAACGTAGCCTGGCTCCTCCACGTGACCGTTCTGGGACTGAACGACGAGATTGCCATCCACATGACCGTACTGGTTGCTCATCTCTGCGTACCCGCCGTTATCGTAGTTCCAACGCATGGACTCAACCGTAGCGCTCTTATCGTCGACCGTCGCGTCGATCTGAGTGACGTTGCCGCGCTTTCGCGGCGTTAGTTTGAAAGCGGTCGTCTTGCCATCGTCCGAGGCGACCGCGACGACGTATACCTGGCGCCATCTCGATGGGCTTTCGATGCGAGCGTAGAGCTTATCGAACTGCTTGGCCAACAACGGCACGCCGCTACTGAATACGACCTTCGTCTTATCCGGCGTTTCGTAATAGTACGTTCCGACGAGATCGGCCGAAAGAAACGGGAACGACCGCATCACCACGTGGGCGTGCAGCGTAGCCGTAAACGCGTGCAAGTTTGGATTAACCGTCGCCATTCGCGCCAGAAGGTCGCTCGCCGGCGCCGCCGGTAGCGGAACCGCAAAGAGACCGGCGAGCGCAAAAATGGCAGAGATCTTCATCGTCATCTCGTCCGAAACGATTCCAGGGCACAGCCGATCTCGCTGCGGACGCCGGCATCCTTTTCGACACCGTGGTGCCGTTGCAATGCCGCCAGCGCTGAGGGAGAGCCAATTCGCCCCAGTGCCCAGGCGGCATGACCCCGCACCATTGGATGGGGGTCGCCGCTCATGCTTTCGATCAGGTCGCCAACCGCCGCGCGATCCAACGCGTTACCCAACGCGACCGCCGCATTGCGCCGCAGCACCGCTGCGCCTCGCCATCCCATTGCCGTTTGGCGATACCGCCGTTTGAACGTGCTGCCGCGCAGGCGCAACAACTTGAGAAGCGAAGGCGTGGCCCCCTCGGCGTCGCGAGGCGCCCATTGCGACGAGGCGACGCGCTTGGCTAACTGCGTAGGCGGACACTCCAGCTGACAGATATCGCATCCCCACACCCAGTCGCCAATCAGCGAACGCATCTCGACCGGAATCGCATCGCTGCGCTGCGTAAGATCCGAGATGCAGCGGTTTGCATCGATCGTGTAGTCGCCGCGCAACGCTTGCGTCGGGCACGCATCCACGCAACGGCGGCACGCCCCGCAACTCTTTCGCAACGGAGCGTCGGGCGGCAAGTCGAGCCTCGTCACGATCTCTCCGAGAAAAACGAACGAGCCCGACGAGGGTGAGATCAGGTTGGTATGCTTCCCGACCCAACCCAACCCGGCGCTTGCGGCTAACGCGCGCTCCGCCAAAGGCCGAGTGTCGCAGACGATCGCCGTGGACGGCTCGCCCACGGCATCATCGATCTCGCGCGCGACGGCGCGCAGCAGCGAGTGCAACCGCTTGTGATAGTCGAGACCCCATGCGTAGTTCGAAACTCGGCCGCGCAGGACGGCCGTTTCGTTCGGAGGCGGGGTGGCGTACGGCACGGCGACGCACACGACGCTGCGTGCGCCTTGCAGCAGCGAGGTCGGGTCCGTCGCACGCCGGGCATACTCGCCGTCATACCCCCACGCCGCGAAATCGCCACGCCGGAATGCCGTCTCCATTCGCTGACGGGATTCTTCGTCGGCGCGCGCCGCAACGACTCGCACGTCGGCTGCGCCAAGCCGGAGCCCTCGAGCGACGGCGCGTTGTTTGATTTCCTTCGGATCGGCAGTCGTCATATCACAATGTTGCGAGCGGTCCGGGTCGCCCGCGCGGAAATGCGGCGTCGATTTCCGCCAGGTCCGATTCGTCCAAGGCCAGGGCGCCCGCAGCAGCATTCTCTTCGACGTGCACCACCGTCGCGGCTTTTGGAATCGCAAAAACGTCCGATTCGCGGGTCAAGAATGCGAGCGCTACCTGGTGAACGGTGGCGGAGTGTTTTTGCGCTATGCGCTTCAAGAGATCGCGTCGCGCCGCACCGGAATGCAGGAAGCGGCCGCGCCCGAACGGCGTGTAGGCCACGATGGCGATGCCGCGCGCACGCGCAGCCGGGAGCAACTCGTGTTCCATGCCGCGCTCGCAAAGGTGATAGAGCACTTGGTTACAGGCCAAAGTCGTCGTTTGCAGGTAGGATGCGGCCTCCAGCATCCCCGCTGTCTCGAAGTTGCTCACGCCGACGAATCGGACTTTGCCTTGGGTCACCAGATCGTCGAACGCCCGCATCGTTTCACGCAGTGGATGCGATCCCGGCCAATGCAAAAGATAGAGGTCGAGATACCCGCATTGCAGTAGCGCGATGCTGCGCTCCGCCGCCGCCAGCGTGCCGCGGTAACTCGCGTTCGTCGGCAGGACTTTTGTCGCGATGAAGTAGCGCTCACGCGGAATCCCACGCAGTGCCGCCCCCAGTAGTTCCTCGACGCGCCCGGACCCATACATCTCGGCCGTATCGATGTGGCTCATTCCGAGGTCGATGCCGCGCGCGATCGCGCGCTGGGCTTCTATAGCGCGTCTTCCGCTTTCCGGCATGTCCCAGGTGCCTTGACCGATCGCGGGAAGCTCCACCCCCGTCCCGCCGAACGCTCGAACCTTCAAAAGAATTCGAACTCTCGGTGGCGCGCCGCGTAGACGAGGAGGCCGCCGCGCAGATGTGCCAAGCGTGTGAACCCCGCTTCACGCAGGCGCCGCACGGCCCAGAGCGACTTGACGCCGACCCGGCATGCGACGATGTAACGCGAGGCGCTATCGAGTTCGAACATCCGCGCCTCCAGTTGCGACGCGGGAATCTGGATCGCACCGTCGATCGATCCGAGCACGGCTTCGTGCGGCTCGCGCACGTCCAGGAGGATCGCGTCGGTCAACGCTTCGTCCAGGCGATCCGCGTCCACCTCGGCAACTTCGGCGCCGTGCGGCGGATCGTCGTACGCGATTGACAGTGTCGCCGAGATCCCGGCATCCTTTCCGCACAGCGCGCAACCGGCATCGCGATCGAAGCGTACCTCGCGTACGCGTGCCGCAAGGCTATCCAGCAGCATGAGCCTTCCGACCAGCGGCTCGCCTATGCCGAGCATGAGTTTGAGCGCTTCGCTCGCCTGCCACGTTCCCACGATGCCGGCCAGCGCGCCGAGCACGCCTCCCTCGGCACACGTGGGCGTGCTTTCCGGCGGCGGCGCTTCCGGATAAAGGCAGCGGTAGCACGGTCCGGATTCGACCCCGAAAACGCTGACCTGTCCGTCGAACCGAAAGATCGATCCATACACATCCGGTCGTCCTTCGAGAACGCACGCGTCGTTGATCAGGTAACGCGTCGGAAACCGATCCGTGCAATCCAGGACGACGTCGTAGCCGCGCACCAGTTCTCGGGCGTTTGCGGGTTCAAAGCGCGCGGCCATCGCGTCGATCGAAATCAGCGGGTTGAGCGCGTGCATTCGTTGCGCGGCCACAGCGGCTTTGCTCCGCCCGACATCGGCGGTGGAAAAGATCGTCTGGCGCTGCAGATTCGTTTCGTCAACGACGTCGTCGTCCACGATGGCGATGCGTCCCACGCCCGCCGCCGCGAGATACTGCAGCGCCGGCGATCCCAAGCCGCCGGCGCCGACTACGAGTGCGCGTGACGAGGCCAGCCGTTCCTGACCCGCCAAGCCGACCTCCGGGATCAGCAGGTGGCGACTGTAACGCCGCAGCTCGCGCGGGCTCAGTGACGCTCGTTGAGCCATTGCAACACGGTAGCCTTGGAGTGCTCGGCGGCATAGGTGTGATCGCTATCTATCGTGGCAAACGATTTAGGCTCGGGCGCACGATCGTAAAGTTCGCGCACGCTGCGTGGGCTCACCATGGCGTCTCGATTCGCTGCCACGTACAACGCCGGTCGCCCCGCCAACCGTCCCAGCAGTTCACCGTAGCGCGTTTCGACGCCGGCGACCAGTTCCGGCAACGTGACGCCAACGACGTACGAAGAGCGAAAATCCGTTGCACCGACCTTTCGCAGGGCTTCCAACGAGGTTGGGCGTCCATACCCCGTTGCAATCGCTACGGTCCCCAGGATGTTTGCATCCAACGCGGCGGCGAAGAGCGCCGTCATTCCACCCATGCTGTGGCCAAGCGTATAGCTCGCATCGTCTCCCCGCTCGCGTGCAAACGCGACGACGCGAGACATGGCGCCGATGCAATCCTCAACGCCGCGCAGCTCGCCTCCGCTCGCGCCCAGCTTGTGTCCTGGAAAATCAAGGCTGTAAACGCCGAAACCGTGGCTGGACAAAAACGAGCAGAGAAAGTCGAGGTTCTGCTTGCTCGATGAATAGCCGTGGCCGGCGATCAGCGACACGCCACGCGGCCGGCGCGGTTCGTACCAGAGTACGGCCAGCGGATTGCGCTCGCCCGAAATGTGAAACAAGCTAACCTTGCTCACGGGTTCGCCCGCCAGTCGGCCGTGCCGTCGGCGTAGCGCTCTTCCTTCCAAATCGGTGCGCGACGCTTGACTTCGTCGATGGCATATCGGCACGCATCGAAGGCCTCGCCGCGATGCACCGCGCTAGCCATCACCGCAACCGCTATTTCGCCGACGCGCAGCTCGCCGATCCGGTGCACGATCGCGATCGCAACGTCGCCGAACCGTTCCCGCGCCTCCGCGGCAATGATACGGAACTCACGGATCGCCATCGGCTCGAAGGCTTCGTAAGAGAGTCCCGTAACCGGCCTGCCGTCGTCGGCACGGCTGCGTACGATTCCCACGAACGTTACCGCGCCGCCATCGCCCGAACGCACCGCGCTTTCCAGCGCAGCCGGCTCGATCGCTTCACGAACGATGCGAAACACTTAGCCGCCGCCAACGGGAGGCAAGATCGCCAGCTCGTCGCCGTCCGCCAGCGGCTCCTCAAACGCGACCAAATTCCCATTGCGCGCGGCGCGCGTCGAGGCACGCTGTTCGTCCAGCTCCGAACATCCCTGTGCCAGAGCGCTCCACGCGTCGACCACGCGCGCGCCTTCGGGCAGCTCCAGCGTGATCTCCGGCGCACCCAAGAGTTCCCGCAACCGTGCAAATGCCAGCACCCGTATTCGCATCGGGACCGTCCTTCGACGGGTGGCGTGCCGATGCGTACCGAATTCGCGGCGCACAGAGAAATGATCGCACGAACCCTGACGATCTTCATCGCCTTGGCAGCCGGCACTGCCTGCGTGGCCACGCCGGCGCCCACGTGCAGCCAGCAGACCCTGACGGTCGAGGGTGCCGCGGTAACGATCGGGTACTGCATCGATGGCCCGCTTCGAGCCAACGGCGCGGCGGAAGTAATCGTCCCCGTCGCCGCTACTTACTCGGCTCGCGGCGGTTCGATCCGCCGCTCGTCCGAACTGCGTTTCCTGGCCGGCGAGGGCGTCTCGCGCGTCCTGGAGAGCCTCGACCTCGCGAGCCTGGGGCTGGCCGGAACGCTGCACCTGACGCTGGATTACTCGCACGGGTTGGTGCAGGTAGAGGGGGCGCTTCTTACCCCAGGAGCCATCACGATCAAGTAAGCCTTCGGGCTCGTGGCGACAAGGGCTGCAACCCAATCGGCGCCGCACAGGCTTTAGGAAGTGGTATGCGGCGGCGCTACATTGCCTTCAACCGTTCCAAGATCCCCGACGGCTGTCGATAGAGGAGACTGCTCTTTCCCATGCCTTGTACGGCGACGATTCCAAATCTCTCGGCTCGCGAGCAAGCGCACCACCTGTACGAAGCGATACCACCCGGACTGTTCCGGGTTCAGGACCAAAACGAGCGTATCGCCTGGCGCGTCAGCCCCGAGCCGTTCGCATTGTCCAACGATCAGCTCAGCAAGATCGAACAACTTGGACCGCAACTCCTGGCCTTTTACCGAGCCCTGAACAATCTTTACAACCGCAGCGCGCGCGGTACTGCGCCTGCGTTCATCGCCGAATACCTCGATCAGGGCAAACCGCAGCAAATCGTCAAACTGGGCAGACAGAACCGCTTCAAGCAAGAACTGCCGGGCGTCATTCGCCCCGACCTCATTGTTACCGGCGATGGTTTTGTCGCCACCGAGCTGGACAGTATTCCCGGCGGCATGGGCTTCGTCGGCGCCATGACCGAAGCGTATTGTCGTCTCGGGATCGAGAGCGTCGGAGGCGCGGACGGCATCCCGCTGGGGTTCGCCGCGATGCTGCGGCACACGACCGGCGTCGCACATCCGACCGTTGCGATCGTCGTTTCGGAAGAATCCGCGGATTACCGCAGCGAGATGGCATGGCTCGCGGAAGCCCTTCGCCGATTGGATCTGGCCGAGGCGTGGCTCCGGCGCCCGCAAGAGATCACCTTCAGTGAGGACGGCCTCTTCATACGCCATGACGACGGCCGCGAGATGCGGCTGGACGCGCTCTATCGCAACTTCGAACTCTTCGACCTGTTCAACGTTCCAAAGCAAGAACTCATGCTCTACGCGGCTCGGCACAATCGCGTGAAGATTACCCCGCCGCCCAAGGCCTCGCTCGAAGAGAAGCTGGCGTTCGCGCTACTCCACCACCACGCGCTCGAACCGTTGTGGCGCTCCGAGCTGGGCGAAGAGACGTTCGAGCGGATGCGGCAGCTTTTCCCGAAAACCTGGATCATCGATCCACGGCCGATGCCGCCCCAGGGCGTCGTCGCGGGACTGGAAGCGGGCGGTAAACCCGTTTCCGATTTCCGCCAGCTCGTCGCGCTGCCCAAGAGCGAACGCGCGTACGTTGTCAAACCCTCGGGATTTTCCCAACTGGCATGGGGCTCGCGTGGTGTCAAGATCGGCGACGATCTCACGCGCGAGGAGTGGCAGGCGACCATCGACACGGCGCTGTCCTCGTACGAGCAGACACCCTGGATCTTGCAGCATTTTCACAAAGGCAAGCGCGTGCGTCAGACGTATTTCGATCGCGAGCGCAACGAGATCCGCGAGTACGACGGGCGCGTCCGGCTCTGTCCGTACTACTTCGTCACCGGCGAAGACAGCGTCCAGTTGGGCGGCGTGCTGGCCACGATCGCGCCGGCCGACAAGCGGCTAATTCATGGGATGAGCGACGCAGTGATGACGTCGTCGGTTCTCCGCGCGAACTAGCGGACGCGCGTTAGCACGGCGTTCTGCGATGGAACGTCGATCTGGTCGGGCACGAGCGTGGCTGGGTCGTACCAAATGGTCAGGGCAATCGGCTGGTCGATCGAGATCACGGCGTCTTGCGCAGAGATGCCGGCCGGGCGCGGCACCGAGGTGACGGAACCGGCGGTCAACGCGAGCCCTTGCCCGGTGGCCGGCGTAATCCATGTCACGGTGGCGTCCTTCCAACCCGCGAGTTGCGCGGGGAGCGCGAACAAACCGGCCATCAAGCCGGGTTCGATGACCACGAAGTGATGGCTCTGCGCCGCGAGCGTGAGCTGCCGGGGCTGATTCGTCATGACACCGATGACCGTGGCGGAGGTCGGCGTCAGCGCGACGCTGACACTCGGGCTTTGTGTCGGCGTTCGATAGGTTCCCGTATATTTGAGCGGGGCGAGGTCGGTCCCTAAAACGAGGGAAGCCGTCGCAGCGAGCTGCATTCCCATCACGGTGGCGCTCGAGTTTTCATCGATTTGGGTCTGTGCCGCAGCCTGCGAGACGGTCACCGACCACGAGCCGATCGTTTGACCACCCATGGACGCGGTATACCGATACGTTCCCGGCGACGGAAAAGCTGCGCCGGTCAAAGCTGCTAGCAGCAGGGTCGCAAGCATCGCTATGCACTTACCGGTGCGCGACTTTGGCGCTCCAACGTTGCCAGCGCTGCATCGACTTCTTCCGCGGTGTTATAGCCGTGCGGAGAGATGCGAACGCCGGTCGCGCGGTACGTCGTGACGATTCCGTCGTTCTGCAACGCCTGTCCGACGGCCACGCTGTCGTGCCCCGGAAGGACGAACGTCACGATTCCCGACGAAACCCCGTGGCCGCGCGCGCTCAAAACCTCGGCGCCCAGCCGATGCAGGCCGTCGCAGAGCCGGTCGGTTAAGCCGATCACGTGATCCGCGATTGCCGACTGGCCGCAGCGCTCGAAGAGTTCGATCGCCGCGATCAGCGTGAGCGTCCCGAGCAAGTTGGGCGTTCCACCCTCAAAACGCATCGTGTCGTTCGAGAAGGGCTGCTCGTAGTTGTGGAAATCCCACATGTCCCGAAGCGACCGCCATCCCGGCATCGCGAGCCGCAATCTCTCTCCCAACCGTTGACGCACGTACAAAAACCCTACGCCGTGGAGACCGAGCATCCATTTTGCCGCGCCGGCGTACAGGGCGTCCACGCCGACGGTACGCACGTCGATCGGGAAGACGCCCAGGGCCTGCATCGCGTCCACGCATAACAGCGCATTGCATTGGTGCGCGACCTCGGCGAGTGCGGCCAAATCGTGACGATATCCGTCCGCATAGGAGACCCAGGACACCGTCACGACCCGCGTACGAGGCGACATCTCGCGCCGCAAAACCTCCGGTGTCAACCGCTGCGACTGCGTCGAGAGCAACCGCACCGCGACGCCGCGTCGGCGCAACGCAATCCAAGGAATCGCGTTGGCCGGAAACTCGTTGTCGCAGAGCAGCACCTCGTCACCCGGCTGCCAATCCAGCCCGAGCGCGAGGATGTTTGCTCCCCAACCGGTGTTCGGCACGATCGCGATTTCGGTCCCTTCGGCCCCGATGAAGCGCGCGATCCTCTCGCGGTAATCAGGCATTGCGGCGTCGTACGGAAACGTGCCGAGCACGCCGGCTTCGGCGTGCTCGCGCACGAAAGTCTCGATCGCAGCGACCGAGCATTGTGGCAAAACTCCTGCGGCCGCATGATTGAGGTAAACGCTCTGCCGGGTTACGGCAAACTCGGAACGAGGCAGCGGCGTACTCACTCCGCGCCGATCATGTCCTTCGTATGCCAAGCGATGTTTCCGGCGCGGTCGCCGACGCGCTCGAGCGATGCGAGCACGAAAAGATAGCGCGTCCCGGGCTTGACGATTTCCGGGTCGGAGCGCATTTCTTCCTGAAGCAGTTTGATGCTGCGCTTATAGAGCTTGTCAACTTCGTCGTCCCGGTCGATCACTTCGCTCGCCAGTTGTGCGTCGCGTTCCGTGTACGCGCGCATCGCGCCCAGCAGCATTGCGTGCGCGACGCTCGCGATGCGATCGATTTCGACGCGCTGCGGCCGCATCGGCTGGTCTGAAAGCTTGATGGCGTTCTTCGAGATGTCGACGGCATAATCGCCGACGCGCTCGAGGTCGGTCGCAATTTCGAGCATGGCCGCGATTTCCCGGAGCTCGCCGGCGACGGGCTGCTGCCGCCATATCAACTCGATGCAATGCGCCTCGATACGGCGGCGCAAATCATCAACCACGTCGTCCCCCGCTACGACCCGCGCGCCCGACGCGGCATCGCGGTTGTTGAGCGCATCAACGGCGACGCGAATCGCGTCGCCCACGAGCGCGCCGAGTCGAACGACGTCGAGCCTCGTCGCTTCCAATGCCTCGTGGTACGCCGTCCGTACTGCCACTCTCACCTCCGTAATCTCTTTCCAGTATAGGTCGGAGGGCACTTCCCCGCAACGCAACGAAAGAACCTGCATCCCTTTATCAAATCATTAAGGCTAACGCATGTCATTTGAAGATATCCTGAGCGTCGTCGAAGAGCCCGTCGGAATCATAACGTTCAATCGGCCCAGCGTTCTCAACGCGTTGCGGCGGCAGCTCCTACGGGAAGTTGCCGAGGCACTGCGCGACATGGAGAGCAACGACGGCGTTCGCGCAATCGTCATGACCGGTTCGGGAGAAAAGGCATTTGCCGCGGGCGCCGACATCTCGGAGCTCAACGCTCTGGCGACGGCCGGCTCCGGTGCAGACCAAGCTCGCAGCGGACAGGCCCTCACTCGTCAAATCGAGCGTTTGCGTAAACCCGTTATCATGGCGATCAATGGGTTTGCACTCGGAGGCGGCTGTGAGATCGCGATGGCCGGCGACATTCTCATCGCCAGCGAGAATGCGAAGTTCGGTCAACCCGAGGTCAACCTCGGATTGATTCCAGGTTACGGCGGATCCCAGCGCACGACGCGCCTGATTGGCAAGGGCATGGCATCCTATCTCTGTTTGACCGGCGAAATGATCGACGCGCGCGAGGCGTTGCGCGTCGGCCTGGTGGCCCGCGTCGTGCCGCTCTCGGAGTTGATGAGCGAGGCGAAGCGCATTGCCAACCTGATCGCATCCAAAGCGCCTCTCGCGATCGCGGCTTGCAAGCGCGTCATCAACAATGGTGCGCACCTTTCGATCGACGACGCACTCGAGCTCGAGGCGCTCGAGTTCGGAACGCTCGTCGACACCGAGGACATCCGAGAGGGGACCGGCGCCTTTCTCGAAAAGCGCAAGCCCGTTTGGAAGGGTCGCTAAATCTTTACCTAGCTTGCCCTGTGCGGAGTCGAAGGGCGGCGTTGCTCATCGCCAGCTCGATTGCCGGATTGAGCCCCTCCCACTTTCCACGAACGTACCCTTCGGGATCGATGACTACGACGGTCGGGAAACCTTCGATGCCAAAGAGCGCTCGCGCGCTGCTGTGAGGGTCGAGCGCGACGCCGTTGAGCCCGAAACGCTGAGCGAAGGACTGCGCAATCGAGCGCGACTCGCCGACATCGACCGGTACGACGACGGCCTCAGGATGCTTGCGAGACCAGCCTTCAACCAATGGCAACTCGAGCTTGCACGGTTCGCACCAACTCGCATAAAAATCCATGAACACGATGCGGCCGCGTTGCTCCGCGAGACGAAACGTGCCACCCTCGAGCTGGCCGTAGACCGCGTGCGGCGCGGGAAACGCGCGTGGAGCATTCAGCGAGCGCGGCGCGAGGAATATCTTCCACAACGCGAGGGCGACGACGAGGACGGCCAGGACGTCCCACGCGCGGCTTAGCTTGGCGGAGCGCTTTGCCGGTTCGCTACTCTGCACTGAAGATCGCGGCGATGCCCTGGCCGCCGCCGATGCAGGCCGAGGCAAC
>Ga0209380_10001266_pt1 | contig 17243 bp, 7 predicted proteins | sample HubBroMetageWFT6_FD_188347 | JGI IMG/M metagenome (GOLD analysis project Ga0209380, IMG submission 188347) | Warmed and freeze-thawed soil microbial communities from the Hubbard Brook experimental Forest, New Hampshire - Hubbard Brook CCASE Soil... | ecosystem: Environmental > Terrestrial > Soil...
GGTGACCCCGCCCAACGAGACGCGCTCTGGCTTCCTCAATGGCGTGCATGGAGTGGCCGTGGACGTTCCCAGCGGCAGGGTTTTTGTCAACGACCGCTACAACCACCGCGTCCAGGTGTTTGACACCAACGGCAAATTCGTGAACATGTGGAAAGTGGGCGATCCGCCGTCCGATGTGCATTGCCTCCACCTTTCCGCGGCCGACCGGCATCTCTGGCTCTTTGACCGTGGCACAAACAAAATGATCAAGTACGACCTGGAGGGCAACTTCCTGTACGCATGGGGCACCTTCGGCGAATTTCCCGGCGGATTCTGGGGCGTGCACGGCATGCACGTGGACCAGGAGGGCAATCTCTATGTCGCCGAGGTGGACAACGGGCGAGCGCAAAAATATATTCCCAGGAAAGGCGCGAACCCGGCGATGTTAATCGGGCCAGGGGTCAAGCCGGTGTGATGGCAGAGCCCGAATTATATCTATAACGAACTTTTGCGTCTGCGGCGGGCATTGAGATGGCATTGGTGCGGCAAGCTGTTGCCACTTCTTCGGACGGATGCAACTTAGTTTCCCTTTGGCCTGCCCTGTAAGTAGGCTTTCTCGCGCCCAAACATTTACTTGACACCTTTCCTCCCTCGCCTAATCATGTGGTCAAAATAATCGCAGTTCAAAGTCGGATTTTTCATTCACTCTGGTCAGACTGTGCGGGCGGTTATTCATTTTACTTTGCAAACAAAAAGGGGGGGTGGAAACAAATGAGACCAAAGTTTGTCAAGGTTGTACTTTTCATTTTCATTTTTGGACTTTTTTTTGCGAATTCGCGGGCGGCTCTCGCCCAGGTAGCCGGAGGAACGCTGTCGGGCTCCATTACGGACCCCTCCGGGGCAGCTGTCCCGAACGCCCAAGTTGTGATCAAGAACTCGGCAACAGGCGTTTCAACGACGGTGACAACAAACACGGACGGCTTCTATTCAGCGGCGAACCTGCTGCCGGGGGAGTACGAGGTCGCGGTTTCCGCAACCGGTTTCAATACCGAGATCAAGAAGGGGATCACGATTAACGTGGGTTCTCAGCCAGTCTTTAATTTGGCCTTACAGATCGGTACCGTCGCGAACACAGTGGAGGTGAGCACCGAGGCACCCACCGTCCAGCTTACCAGTTCGGAGATCAGCGCCACGGTCAATGCGACTACTGTACGGGAACTGCCCCTCAACGGCAGAAGTTGGACTGATTTGGCTGCTTTGCAGCCAGGTGTGGAAACCATCCACACCCAGCCAAGCTTCTCGACGGGCGCGGATCGCGGCAACCGAGGTTTCGGGCAGCAGTTGACTATCTCCGGCGCGCGCCCGCAGCAAAACAATTATCGCCTGGATGGAATCAGCCTGAACGATTATGCCAACGGAGCGCCCGGCAGCGTTCTCGGAGGAAACCTGGGTGTGGATGCCATTCAGGAGTTCTCCGTCCTCACGAGCAATTACTCTGCCGAGTACGGCAAGACTTCCGGTGGCGTGGTTAACGCCATCACACGTTCGGGCACCAATGAATTTCATGGGAGTGTCTACGAGTTTTTACGCAATAGCGCACTGGACGCCAAGAATTTCTTCGAGGATCCTACTCTTCCGAAAGCGTCATTCAGAAAGAACCAGTTTGGCGGCGCCATCGGCGGGCCGATCATCAAGAATCGCACGTTTTTCTTTGCGGACTACGAAGGCAGTCGGCAATCGAAGGGCATTCCCAACGCCAACAATGTTCCCTCGCCCACGGCCCGTGGTCTCGATGCAAGCGGGCAACCGACGATGATCGCACGGATATGCTTCTTGGATCCGACTGCTCCTGCCGGTACCGCTTGCACACCGAATACGCCGCTTCCAGCCGCGGGGCAACCGGGCGCTGCCCCCAATCCGGACCCGGTGACACACATAGACGCGGCAACCCAGCAGTATCTTCAGCTCTATCCTATTCCGAAGGATTGTGGTGCAGACGTGTGCCGATTTGTCTATTCGGCGCAACAGGTTGTCAACGAGAATTTTGTCACCACCCGAATTGATCACAAGTTCTCGGATAAAGACGGCCTGTTCGGCACGTACCTCTTCGACAGGACGCCGTACAGCTCCCCCGACTCCTTCGGGAACGTGCAACTCAATACTCTGTCCTCGAGACAGATCGTCGCTGCCGAGGAGACCCACAGTTTCAGTCCGAACTTCGTGAATGCGGTCCGTTTCGGCTATAACCACGAATACGTAAACAACGATGCGAGTGTGGGAGCGATTAAATCGGCGGCGAGCGATACTTCCCTCGGTTCTTGGCCCGCTTCTGTTGCCGTCCGCGCAGCTTCGTTTGTACACGTCTCCGGGCTTACTGACTTGTCGGGAGGAGTAGGAGGGCTTCCGACTTATTTGTATGGCTGGAATTCGTTTCAGTGGTATGACGACGCTTTCTGGACCAAAGGCACTCACTCCATCAAATTCGGCGTCGCCGCCGAGCGGATGTTGCTCCAGATAAGCGCACTTACCGATCCGAATGGAATCTGGTCTTTCGGAAATTTGCAGAACTTCTTCACAAATATTCCCACCCATTTCCAAGGCGGAATCCCAAGTTCCCTCACACCTCGTGATCTTCGCCAGACCATCTTTGGCGCCTATTTGCAGGATGATTGGCGCTGGAAACCAAATCTGACACTGAATCTCGGTCTGCGTTACGAGATGGCGACCGTACCCACGGAAATCAATGGGAAGATCGCTAACCTCCCAACCCTTGACGCCGCACTACCAGTCTGCGCGATAGCTCACACGGGCTGCGGCAGTACCGGTCCTTTCTTCTCGAACCCTACGCTTCGCAACTTTGAGCCGCGCATAGGATTTGCGTGGGACCCTTTGCGTAACGGAAGATTGGCTGTCCGCGGTGGGGCCGGCCTGTTTGATGTTCTCCCGTTGCCCTATCAGTTCATCCTTCTGACGAGCCAGTCGGCTCCCTTTTTCAGTTACCCGGCCCTCAATGTCCTTGACCCTACGCTTCCTACTAAACCTCTTTCTTTCTTTCACGTGCCAGCAGCAGATATCTCCGGCGGCAATTTCCGTTCAACGTACGTTGAGCCTAATCCGAAACGCAACTACGTAATGCAATGGAACCTCAATCTCCAGTATCAACTGACACCGAGCCTGGCAACCATGATTGCTTACGTGGGCTCGCGCGGTGTGCACCAGCCTTTCCGCGTGGACGAAGGTGATTTGGCGCTTCCGATAAAATCCCCCGAGGGGCTTTACGTGTGGCAGCCGGGTAACTCTCGAATTAACACAAACTTTGGCTCCATTCGGTCGATGTTCTATGATGGGCGCTCCTACTTTAACGCCCTCGAATTTCAGCTGGCCAAGCGTATGAGCCACGGCTTTCAGGCCCAGGGTACTTTTACGTGGGGCAAGAGTATGGATACCAGTTCGGCGACGCTGGCTGGCGACGCGTTCGGTAACTCCATTTCGAGCCTGGATTGGTTTGACCTGAAGTTGACGCGAGGCCTTTCCGATTTCAATGTCGGACGTACCGTCGTGATCAATGGCACCTGGGATGTCCCTTCGGCTAAGTCGTTCTCTGGACCAGCGCGGTGGGTGACGGACGGATGGGAACTTGGACTTATCTTCACTGCCAGTGATGGTGTGCCGTTCACACCAACGTGGGGGACCGGCGGAGACCCAGCCAATACGCTTAGCAGCGACGATTTTGCCTTTCCGAACAGGTTGGGTGGATCTAGTTGCAGCAGTCTCACCAACCCAGGAAACCCTAGCAATTACATCAAGACAGGGTGTTTTGCCGTTCCCACGGCTCCTGCGAATACTGCCTTCTGGAATACGAATTGCCTGCCCAGCATCACACAATGCTTCAACGTTCGCGGCAACTCTGGCCGCAATTTTTTGATTGGTCCAGGTGTCACCGATCTGGACTTCTCCGTGTTTAAGAACAACTACGTGAAGAGGATCTCAGAGGTCTTCAACGTACAGTTCCGCATGGAAATGTTTAATGTCATGAATCACCCCAACTTTGCCCCGCCAGGCCCCGGCGATGGCAATACAGACATCTTCGACGCGACAGGAGCATCACTGGCCCCCGACGTCAATCCCAGCGGGACGGCAGGTGTCTTGGTTAAGACGACCATCCCCGAACGCCAGATACAATTTGCGCTGAAGGTCATCTTTTAGTTTTGGAAAAAGTTGATTCTGTCGCGTTCCCGTCCGCCACCGGACGGGAACGCGATTTTCCGTTTGTACGGGATCGGGACCCGACTGGAGATACGCAGAGTTTTGATTGAAGATCCTTCCGAGAAGTTATTCCGGTTGCCCGACCGCGGATCCAGTTGATTGCCGCGGATTCCCGCCGGCGAGGCTATAAACCTAAGGAGCCTTGCGCCCAGCGCGTCGTTGTAAATCTACGATTGGGTGACAGGTTGGCCTGGATTATCGAACACCTCGACGGAGAGCGAATCCACTAAATCGTAATAATCTCTTTCTTTCGAAGCCCAACTATTGCGATCTACGTATTCATATCCGTGCCGAATGAGCTCTTCGCGTCGTGCTTTGTCTTCAACGACTCTCATGATCGCATCCGTCAAGGACTGAATATCGCCGGATGTGAAAAACTCGACGACGGAGTTGTCGAAGTAGAACGAGTCGATCTTGGTGCGGGAGATCACCACAGGTACTCCCTGCGACATGAATTCCATTATTTTGGTGCTGTAGGCCTCGTTTCCAAATGAGTTCGCGCGCTTCGGCACAACTCCGAGATCGGCATTAGACATTACTTCCGCTATTTGTTCGAGGGGTAGATATCCGAAAAACTTGACGCACTCCGTTAGTTTTAATTGCTCGGTCAAGCGCACCAATTTCGCTCTCTCTGTTCCGTCACCGTAAATGTGAAACTCCGCGTTGGGCACTCTTTGTTTCACTCCCGCGAAGGCTTCGATGGCAAGGTCAATCCCTTGATGCCACTGAAAAGTGCCCGGAAACAGAACAATGAATTTGCCGTCATTCCGACTACGCCGGCGGCGGTGAAAAATTGCCGGATCAACATGATTTACGATAACCGATGTCTTCTCTTCAGGAACGACTCGCGCGATCAGTTTCTCGTGCCACAGATGATTCGATACGATGACGTGATCGACGGAGGCCGTAGCCATTTTCTCAATGGTTTTCAGCAACCTTACGTACTGGCCGTTCTTGGTCGCCCCGAACTTGCTGGCGAACAACTCTGGAACGATATCGTGGATATCCAAGATGAGCTTCGCGCCCGTCATCTTGGGGTAAAGGCCGGCCAGCACCATAAAGTCGGGTGGATTGTGAATGTGAATCAGGTCGTATCGAATGCGGTGGTGGCGGCGCGCGAGAATAGCGGAGGAACTGAACAAGAAGCGAAACAAGCGCCATACGTAAGTCCACTTGTTGCGTTCGTTGCGATTCCGGCTCTGGATTCGATGGACCGTAACGCCGTTAATGATCTCCGTACCCAACGGAGAATTTCCCCGGCTTAATGCGATTACATCCACGTGATCACCCCGCTTGGCGAGCGCCTCCGCATATCGCCGAACACGGTTATCCACTTCGTAAATACTATAGGTCAACATACAGATCTTCTTCCGCGAGTTGCGCGAAGATTCCGGCACGCTGGCGCAATAGAAGCGGGCTATGTCGCGCGGCTGCCCTGTCCAGAATGAGTCGTCATATTTTTCTCGCGCGTAGCGCAGAAAATCTTCGTAGTAGGAGGCGGGGAATTCATCCCGTGCTTTCTCTCCTTCAAAACACATATAGTCGGGATGAGTGTTCAGAAGTGCCATGCCGCCGCGCTCGGCGATCCAATCAAGCTTTTGTTTCCAGATATCGATATTTGACTCGCGAAGAACTGAAAACAAGGTGAAATCCTGCGGCAGCGTGTACGGAAGCTCCACATAACCGGAACCATTGGGGCCCGGCACCCAGAAGGGGAATATAGTTCCTACGCCATCCGGTTCAGGCTCAAAGGGATCCGTATCAAAAGTAGAAGCGTCGTATTCCACACCAAGTTGGTGGAGCCATGACAACCGGTGTTGCATCATCGGCGAACGAAATCCGGATGCGTTCCACGATTGAACATACTGGCTGATGCGCACCGCCTTCGAGGCGAACTTGACTTTCGAATCGTAGAGCTTGCCATCATGCTCCAATCCGTGCACGCCGACTTCGAATCCGTTTCCATCCACGGTCTGCCGCAAGGTATCGGGAAGACGGTACTCCCACTCGGGGACGAAGTTAAAAGAGGAACGAAAATCATATTTCATTTCCAGGTTCATCAATTGCTCGACGCGAGTCAAACCTTTGCTTCCTTCAACGTCATGCGTCAAAATCAGCGCGAAGCGCTTGCCTTCAGGCCATCCCGGCCAGCCGTTGGGAACCGCTCCCGCTTTCTGGTCGATCGGCCAGACGTCGGCGTGCGAGGTTCGCTTGAGGCGGCCTCGCAATCGGCGCATGGCCACACGGACGCGCCACGGAATGATGGGTTTGAACAGGTAATAGATTCTGTTTAAGCGCATTCGTTATTTGCCAACCGTCTGTTGGTGCATTCAGAAATCAGGCACTCTATATGGCCCTTAGGCTCACACCCTTATTAGTCTGGTCCAGAATTTCCGAGGATGCAACGAAAGTCACCAACTGAAGTGGTGTAAGTCACAAATGATCGTCGTGGGGCGCAGGTCCGCTTCTCAACGAACTTTTACTTGTTGGGTATAACACAAATAGGATATAAGAACATTCGACTTCTTCAAAGGATGGAACGCAATTGCCTCCGCCCTCACAGGAAAATTGAGACGCTGACCGGACAATACGGCACTCTTGACCCGATCAGATTTCGCATGGGTTGCCCAAACTGGCGTAAAAGCCCGCACCCCTCATAAAAGATTCAGTGTGAGGGCTTCGCTTTATTTGGCTTCGCGCCGGCCGCTCATGGGGAACGGCCGGCGCGCAGTTGGCTGTTTAGCGCCCGAAACTACCCACGTACGTTGACTTGCCGATGACATGTCCATCCATCGCCTTCAAAAGGTCGGCGCGGGCCGATCCTGCCGGCAGGTCGAGCTTGGCATCCAGAGCGTAAATTTCAAAAATGTAGTGGTGAGGTGTAGCGCCGGGAGGCGGGCAGGGCGGCTGATATCCATTCACTTTGCGGATATTCACGCCCTGCACGATGCCGTCTGGCGAGGAATCCGGCTTTATCCCTGCCGCTACGGAAGTGGAGCTGGCAGGAATGCCCCAGAAGATCCAGTGCGTGACATCCATTACCCCTTTCATGGGCGCAGCGTCGGTATCATGCATAATCACGGCAAAGCTTTGCGTGTTGTTGGGAGGATTGGTCCAGGAAAGGGCCGGCGAAGCCGCATTGGGATCCGCGCACGAATATTGTGTCGGAATCATGGAGCCTTCGGCGTAGGCGGAGCTGGTCAATTTAAATTTGGAAGGCGGAGGCGGGGCTGCTTGTTGTTGCGCGGCCGTGCTGACTGCAGCCGCGACCAACAGAATTGCCAAAACCGTAACCAATTGGACTAGCTTAGTTCGCATCGTATTTCCTCCTGAGGTTTCGTTCTGACGTCTCACTATAGCTCGAAAAAGTTGAATTGGCCTGGAATCTACCTTGTGGCGTCATTCCCCCTTTTTGCGAGTTCTTCTCCAACGACGGCCGCTCATTTGGGACCGAGGCGTCCAAACAACCGGGCCGCGTTGCCGCGGTTAATCGTTTCGACGGCCTCGACGGGCAATCCGGAATGCATCAAGTCGTTTGCCGGCTCTCCCGCCGAAATAAACGGAAAGTCGCTTCCAAACACAACCTGGGAACTTGGGACGACACTCAACAGCGCGGAAAGCGAAGTTGGATTGCTGGCGCTGGCAGTGTCGTAATACTGACGCTTCAATTCATAGAGGACACCGTTCGGCACTTGCGGCGCAAATTCTTTGGGAAAAGTTCTGACCATGCGATTTGCCAGGATGGGCATGGTTCCCCCGCCGTGAGAAAAAATAAACTGAAGATTCGAATATCGGGAAAAGGTACCGTTCATCAGCAGGCTCTCAATCGTTCGAGTCGTGTCGAATAGAAATTCTATGGTGGACGCGGGCACGTGAGGGAGAACTTGGGTGCAGCAATTCGGAGCATTGGGATGGACGAATATCACGGCCTTGCGACGGTTCAGTTCCTCGAAAACGGGCGCGTAGGTGGCGTCGCCGAGCCATTTGTCACCATAGCTGCTGAGCAACGCGATTCCGTCCGCGTGAAGAGTGTCCAGCGCGTATTCAATCTCCCTCAGGCTGCCCTGCGGGTCAGGCAAGGGCAGCGCCGCCAGCAATCCAAAACTCTCCGGATGGTCCTTGACGAGTTGCGCGCCGTAGTCATTGCTTTTTCGCGCCAGGCTGCGGCCGGCCTCGCCAGCATCGAAAGCTACACCCGAAACGGCGAGTGACAACATGACGGTCGATACGCCGTTCTTCTCCATGTCGTCGAGCGACCTGGCAGGCGACCATGCCGGCATGGCGCCAACATTAGGAACCGCGCGCCGAAGGTCCATATAAAAAGGGGGAAGCATGTGATGGTGCACGTCGATCCGCCCGCGTTTGGGATCGGAATCGGCGCGAGGGATCCCCGCAAGAACCGGACGAATGGAAAGAGCGGCGCCTGCTCCCGTGGCCGCCACGTGCTTGAGCAAAGTTCTGCGCGAAACGCCGCACGGGGAAAAATCGGAACCAGGCCGGGACGGAATATGTGGAACGAAACCGCTTTCACTCGTATCAGCCATCAACATTTCCCTCATCTTCGGTTAAAAAATAACTCCGGATTGAGACGCCGGGCGCCAGCCGTTAGAAGCCCAGAGTCGGCAATTCGCCGGCTGGCGGGCGCGTCCAATTTTTCCCGGGGCGTCCTTCGGCCACAGCGCGCAGTTCGCGGGCCAGAATTTTTCGCCACAAAATGATAGCCGTATCCGACCGGCCAAGGCGTTCATGTTCGCGGTCGGCAATTCGGCCCTGGCCCGCCTGCACCGCGATGTCCTGAACAATCACCAGATCCGGATGGTTCATCTCTGCGAACTGATGCTGGCCGGCCATGAGTTCCACCGCGAGATCTCGCGCCGGGCGTGCCGCGGCGATTTTCTGATGATACTCGGCGCGCTTGGCGCGATACGCTTCCGCCTCCGGGCCGCTCACGGTGACGTTGCTGGTGATCAGCCACATGTGATTTTCGTCGTCAATCGGCGTGAAGTTGAAGAAAATCTCCACCCATCCACCCACGCCATTCATTCCCGCTACGGGCGGCACGATCACCCGCGTGACGTTCGGCATATAGTGCAGACTGCGCCGAACCTTTCCGTTGGCGCGGGTTCCCAGACGCAGCATGCCCCACTCCGTCTCTTCCGCGCCAACCTCAGGGAGATCGGCGATATTCTGATGGGATCCGCCGGGGCGGTGCACGAATGCAACGTGCACTTCATCCATGCTGTTCTCAAAACACTGTAGATAATTGCAGGGCACATATTCGACGTTCCACAGATCAATCATCGCGTCCGGCCTCTCGCCCGGATACGGCGGGAACTGCGGCGGCGCGCCTTCCCCGAAGTAAGCGAAGATGAGGCCCATATACTCGCGAGTCGGATAGCTGCCCATTTTGACTTTGGGGGCGAAACTGGAGTCTTCGGCAGGCTGCTCGACGCATTGACCCGTGCAGTCATACTTCCAGCCGTGGTAAATGCAGCGGATGTCGTCGCCCTCCACCCAGCCAAGGCGCATTTGCGCGCCGCGATGCGCACAGCGATAGTCGATCACCTGCGCCCGGCCCGATTCGCCGCGATAAAGGGTGTAGTCGACGCTCATGATGCGGATCGGTTTTGCGGCGCCCTTTGGAAGATCCTGGCTCCGGCCGACAGCCATCCAAAAACGCCGCATGAAACGCCCGCCCGGAGTGCCAGGACCCGTGCGTACCAGATCCAACGTTGCCAGGTCGCTTGTCAACTCGTTTCCCCGATTTCGTTCTAATGGCTGCTGATTGGCTGCTGCCATGAGCAGGCCTCCTGGGGCCCGAAAAAATCCCATTGCGCACTGCATTTTTGAATATTTACTTCCCTATATTGTTCGAGACGATATGCCCACCGCCGAGTGCTGTCAAGGCTTACGAATCTTCTGAATCGCAGCATTACAGTTGGCGGTAGCGCGTGTTTTTGTTGTTTGCAATGATCTCGCTTGCAGGAGGCGCAATTTCTTTCCGCACGGAGGAAACGCGGGAGCGAGCGCTCGCAGAAATCTCCCCCCTAAGGGGCGCACTTGAACCTCCGCTGCCTTCCGAGTTTTCCTGAACCGTGCGGGCATTTTCGATTTGATGAAAATTTGTTAAAGAATTCCCAATTAGGCGCGATCGCGCTTCCTCACGTTCCAAATCGGGTCTCCAGTCGCAAAAGTTATCCTGTCGGGCCTTCCTTAATTATGCATCCATAATAAGTTAGGCAAGGGTATTGTATTGGTCCCCACCTTGCATCTCCCATTCCGTTTTCAACGACTAGGTGATGAAAGCACAGGGCGCAGGTACCCGTTCCACTTCATGTTTCAGCGGCTAATTAGCATAGGAGGTTAAGCGTGCATCTGGGAGCCTGTCCGTCTTTCAATCGCCGGGGCACACAGAGGAGGCGAAGGTTAATTGGGATCACCGGAATCTTGTTCCTAGGTGTGTGGCCTGCGTCTGCGGCGCGTGCGCAGGAGCGGAACAGCAATTCAGCGAGCGCTTCGGATTTGGCGTTGCAGAACCTGAGTCGCGTGGCAGCCTCGGCAAAGGAAATTGAGGCGGTCCTGGCCATGGACGCGGGGCTGATGATCGAGTTGAAACATTGGGTGGCCAGGGACGCGACCGACCATGGGCAGGTTCTTAACGACTTGGACGTGACCAGCGACGGTATCTTCGCGCGATTGGAATCGGACATTCAATTTCGCTCTATTGCCACTGCCCTGGTGCAAAAATACGGGTACCTGCTGCCGAAGCTGAACCCCGACTCGGACCCCGGAAGAGAACATGAGTTTTTATTCCAGCAACGGACGAAATGGCTCGCGCAGAGCCAGGACGAAGAATTGGCGCAGGCTCGTGCGGGGGCAACCCAAAGTCTGAACACTGTCGGGCTGTGCGATCCCCAACCGGATATGGGATGCGACACTTCGCAAACTCAATCTCCGGCGTCGAGGGGACCTCGCCAGACAGCGCCGCCTTCCAGAACTGCGCCGGCGGATCCAAATTTTCCGAACCTCCCGAGCGGAGACGCAAACACGACGCTACGCGCGCAGCTCGGGCAAACGGCGGAAGATCCCGGCAGCGCGCCCTCCCAATTACCTTTGCCAGGCTCTTACGAGTCCGCCCGGTCATTCAACGGCCTCAACGTAAGCGCCTCGCAGCCCTTTGGTTCCCAGACTGGAGCAACGCGGAGCCCCTCGGGATCTTACCTCGAAGGTGGAAATTCGATTGCCGGAAGCGCCGACGATGGATTGCTGGCGGCGTACGGGATGGGAACGAACTCCACGAACGGCGGTTTGCCGGACTTGAACGCCACGAGCGGGTCGGGAAACTTTGCCATCTCCTCCCCGGGTACGCCGGGCGTCGCCGCGAAACAGCCGCGGTCGTCATTGGGCCCGTTTCCCGAGCCCCCGGAATTGATTCGCAAACAGAGCCCCTATGCAGGCATTCCCTCTCTCTATGACATGTACGTGCAAGCTGTTGCCCGCCCCGCCTCTCCCAGGCGGTTTGGCACGGACGTGTTTGAAAACGGGGCGCAAGATTCGCAGCTGATTCCGATGGACCTGCCCATCGGGCCGGACTACGTGGTCGGGCCGGGCGACGCGTTGTCGGTCGATCTCTGGGGGGGCGTTTCGCAGCGTCTTTATCGCGTGGTGGACCGCGAGGGCCGCGTCAGCCTGCCGGAGGTTGGTCCAATCCTCGTAAGCGGAAAGAGCCTGGCGGCGGTACAACAGAATTTGCAGCAGATTTTGAGGACGCAATTCCGGGAAGTTTCCGCGGATGTTTCCCTGGCCCGTCTGCGCACCATCCGGATCTATGAAGTGGGCGATGTGGCAAACCCTGGCGCGTACGACATCAGTTCAATCTCTACCCCACTCAACGCCCTTTTCGTTGCGGGCGGACCGACAGATCGCGGGTCCATGCGCGTCGTGAAACATTACCGCGGCGCTCAACTCGTCGAGACCGTGGACCTTTATGACCTTCTGTTGCATGGAGTCAAGGCGGATCTGCTGCGCCTGGAAAATGGCGACACTGTGCAAGTCCCGCCGATTGGCCCGCAAGTGACGGTGGAAGGAATGGTTCGCCGCCCGGCGGTCTACGAGTTGCGGGAGGAGAAGACGCTGGCGAGCGTGCTGGAGCTTGCCGGCGGCCTGCTTCCTGCCGCTGCCCTGCGGCACGTGGAAGTACAGCGCATGGTGGCCCACGACAAGCAAACCATGCTGAGCGTGGATATTGCGGAGGCGGATGACCCCGCGGAGGTGACGAAGAAACTCGAGTCCTTTGAAATCCGCGATGGCGATCGCATTCGAATTTATCCCATTGCCCCTTATAACCAGGACGCTATTTTTGTCGAAGGCCATGTCGTTCGGCCGGGCCGCTATTCGTATCGCGCCGGGATGCGGGTCACCGATGTGCTCTCTTCCTACAAAGACTTGCTACCGGAGCCAGCCGCCCAATACGCCGAAATCATACGCTTGAATGCCCCGGACTTCCGCCCGAGCGTCGAAAGCTTCGAATTGGCCAAGGCCCTGGCCGACCCTGCTCAATCTCCCGTTCTTCGTCCCATGGATACGGTTCGGATTTTCAGCCGGTTCGACTTCGAAAATCCGCCGGCGGTTTCCATCGGAGGCGCCGTGCGTGCTCCGGGAACCTACCAGACGTCCGGCCAGATCCGCCTGGCAGACGCCATTCACCTGGCGGGAGGACTTACCCCGGACGCGCAGCTGGCCGAGGCGCAGCTGTTCCGGTATTTGCCGGATGGGAAATTCAAGATCTCGAGCGTCGGCCTGCGCCAGGCCCTCGGGGGAGATCCGGTCGAGAACATCTTGTTGCAGCCGCGGGATCGCCTCTTGATTCACCGGAACCCGCAGGCCGTCGAGCCCGCCACCGTGTACATTCAGGGAGAAGTCCAGAGGCCGGGGCGTTACCCATTGGCCGAGGGCATGCGAGTCAGCGATCTGATCCGCCTAGGCGGCGGGTTCAAGGACAGCGCCGATCTGGAAATGGCCGACCTTACCGAGTACCCGCTGCAGAACAAGGCAGCGGGCAGCGTGGCGCATCACGAGTTGCATGTTTCCGCGGCCCTGGCCGGTGCGGCTCCCGATAACTTGGCGCTGCATAACGGAGACACGCTGACCATTCGCCAACTCTCCGGATGGAACGATCTCGGCGCCTCGGTCGCCATTCGCGGCGAAGTGGCCCATCCCGGCAAGTACGGAGTCCATCCAGGCGAGCGTTTGAGTTCCGTGCTGCTGCGAGCCGGGGGTTTGTTGCCGTCCGCCTACCCGCAAGGAATCGTCTTCGAGCGGGAAGACGTGCGCCAGTTCGAGCGGAAAAACAGGGAAGAATTGATCCAGCGCATCCGCATGGAGTCAACCTCGTTCAAGACCTCCATCCAGGAAACCGCGCAAGGCCAGGCGGCGCTCGCTCAACAGTCTCTCGCCCAACGCAACGCGGAAATCGCAGCGCTCGAGCAGGCCCCCGTAGCCGGACGCCTCGTGGTGCGGCTGCCGGGCAACCTCGCGCGCTTTCCAGGGTCGCTCGATGATATCGAAATGCGCCGCGGCGACTCTGTGTTTATTCCCAAGCGGCCGGAATTCGTCATTGTGAGCGGCCAGGTATACAACTCGAACGCCATCACCTACCGGCCACGCCGCGCCGCGGGTTGGTATCTGCGCCAGGCGGGCGGCCCCACGGACCAAGGAAACGTCAAGCAGGTATTCATCATTCGCGCTAACGGGTCCGTGGAGAGCAGCCAGGGAAGCGCGTTGTGGAATGGCGGCATCCTTTCCACGGTCATTGAACCGGGCGACACCATCGTGGTTCCGGAAAAGGCCATTGGCGGTTCGAATAGCTGGAAAAACCTGATCGCCGTCGCGCAGCTGGCGGAGGCGGCGGCGACCACGGCCTTCATTGCCACACGCTGATGGGCCGTACGGTGGCTCGCAGGCGGGCCGTTTGGCCGGGAATTTGAGATGAACAAGACCGCAAGGAAAGGCCCGGCGTTTTGCAGCGGGTTGCTCATGACCATGGTATCGCTCGGTGCGGCGTGTCTTGCGCAATCGCAGGGACAGGAGCAGCTGCCAGCGGGCGCGGCGCTGGCGTCGGCGGCCGAGACCGGGCCCGCGGCGCGGCAAGCAGTGGAATCGATGCCAGTCTGGAGCACCTGGAAATCGCAAAAAGAAGGCGATGAATTCACGGAATCGAGGCTCGGTTTATCTTTGCTGAAGAACATTACACTCGATCAGAAGGCCATATGGACGAGTCCGGCGCATCTGCGCCTGGACGATGCCGATTGGATCTTGCCGTGGGCTGGAATTGCCGCCGCATCCTTGGCGTCTGACACTCACATCTCAGCGGGGCTGGCGCACTCCACGAGTCTAGCGAGCAAGAGCAACACTTTTTCGAACTCCGGGATTGCCGCCTTTGGAGGGATTTCGGGCGGCCTGTATCTGCTCGGAAAAATGACGCATGACGGCCATAAACGGGAGGCCGGGATATTGAGCGGCGAGGCCGCTGTCGACGCGGTCGGCGCAACCACCGCGCTGCAATATACGTTTGGCCGCGAGCGTCCCGCGAGTGGCAACTCCGCGGGAGAATTCTGGAGGAAAGGAACCTCGTTTCCCTCCGACCATGCCACCGCCGCGTGGGCAGTCGCCAGCGTCGTGGCCCACGAATATCCCGGCCCGCTGACAAAGCTCTTCGTCTACGGACTTGCTTCGGCAGTGAGTCTCTCCCGGGTCACGGGTGAAAAGCATTTTCCCACTGATGTTCTTGTCGGCAGCGCCATTGGCTGGCTGGTGGGGCAACACGTCTATCGCGCCCATCATGACCCGGAACTGGGCGGCAGCAGTTGGGAAACCTTCTCGGAAGCCCGCGCCGAACAAGGTGGCCGGAATTTCAAGAACGCCGGCTCGCCGCATGTCCCGCTCGATAGCTGGATCTATTCGGCCATCGACCGGCTCATCGCCCTTGGCTACATTCATTCTGCCTTTCAGGATGTGCGGCCCTGGACGCGCACGGAGTGCGCCGCTCTGGTGCAGGAGGCCGGCGAAAGCATGGCGGCGGGAGAACCAGCTCGCGGGGATGGCGACTCGCTTTACACGGCGCTCGAAAAAGAATTTCAAAACGAGTTTTCCGTTCTGGACGGAGAAGGCCAACAACAATCGCTTCAACTGGAATCGCTCTATGCGGACGTGACCGGAATCAGCGGGCGGCCGTTGAACGACAGCTATCATTTCGGCCAGACGATCATCAACAACTTTGGTCGCCCGTATCAGCAGGGATTCAACACCTACGAGGGTTTTTCGGGCTATGGAACGACGGGCCGCTACACGGTCTACATCCGCGGAGAGTTCCAGGCCGCTCCTTCGGGCCCGGCCTACCCTCTCGCGGCTCGAGAGGCGGTGGCCACTGCGGACCAAACTCCCCTGCAGCCCGCGGCGCCTGTCCCGGGCGCAAAGCAGTTCCGGCTCCTGGACACGTATATCTCCGCTAACATTAACGGCTGGGATTTTTCCGTTGGCAAGCAAAGCCTGTGGTGGGGGCGCGGCGTGGGCGGGGCGCTGATTTTGAGCGACAATGCCGAGCCCATGTATATGTTCCGGGCGCGGCCCATGGAAGCCGTGGTGCTCCCCTCCATCCTGCGTTGGCTCGGGCCCATGAAGGGGGACTTCTTCTTCGCCAAATTGTCCGGGAACGAATATCCCGCGCGGCCATTGATCCATGGGTTGAAGCTCACGGCGAAGCGCACTCGCTATCTGGAAGCGAGCCTGCTCGCCACGTCGGAACTCGGAGGCGTGGGCCGCCCGCTGACGCTTGGCGCGATTCTCAACAGTTTTTTCAGCACGAAATCGTCCGACATCTATTCCGTGAGCCGCAGTCCCGGAAAACGCACCATCGGATCCGACTTCACTTACGCCATCCCGCATCTGCGCGACCGGCTGCAGATTTACGCGAATGGATTGCTGCCCGAAGACAATCCCACGAACCTGGACACGAGCACGTCTCAGATTTATATCTGGCAGCGCCTGGCCATCCGTTCCGGGTTCTATCTTTCCCGCCTGCCGCATTTGCCAAAGCTCGATTTTCGATTCGAGTCCGTCTATACGGACCCGCCGACGGACCGAAGCCGCTACGGGCAGTACATCTACTACAATAATTTTTATCGCGATCTCGATACCAACAAGAAAAACCTCATCGGAGACTGGGTGGGAAGACAAGGCATGGGTTATCAAGCGTGGAGCAAGTATTGGTTCCGCGCCAAGAATTCCATCCAGTTTTCCTACCGGCACGCCACGGTCGATAGCAATTTCATTCCCGGCGGAGAAACGTTGAACGACGCGTCGGTCCAGGCCAACTGGCAACTGCGGCCCGAGCTGAGCCTTTCCGCGTCTTTCCAGTACGAGAGGTGGTTGGCCCCTATTCTGGCGCCGACGGTTCAGAGCAACGCGACGTCGGCTGTGGAAATTCAATTCACCCCGCGGCGGTGGGGCCGCTAGATGAAACCGTTTCTCAAAATTCCAGCGCGGCGCCGGGCGGTCCGCTTGTGAACGATGCCGCGCAATCCAGGGCGCGGGAAACGCCTTTTCGCGAAGACCTCGCCCTAGCGCAACCGGACATCGAAACCTTGCCGGACGAGCGGCGCGAACTGGAACTCGGCCGCGCGCGCGCCGTGGCCAGGCAGCGCCTGGTCTGGGAAAATCGGTCGTTTATTTTCAGAGCGTCCCTGACGGGATTATTGCTGTCAATCTTGATGGCCCTCCTCATTCCGAAGCGCTTCGAGTCCACGGCGCGTCTGATGCCCCCGGATCAAGCGAGTTCCGGCATGGCCATGCTGGCGGCGGCCGGCGGCAATCTCGGCGCGCAGCTTGGATCGGGTCTCGGTTCCGTGGCGGGAGATCTGTTAGGCCTGAAAAGCTCCTCCGACCTTTTTATCGGCATCTTGCAAAGCCGAACGGTGCAGGGCGACTTGATCAACAAATTC
>Ga0209380_10001267_pt1 | contig 17231 bp, 12 predicted proteins | sample HubBroMetageWFT6_FD_188347 | JGI IMG/M metagenome (GOLD analysis project Ga0209380, IMG submission 188347) | Warmed and freeze-thawed soil microbial communities from the Hubbard Brook experimental Forest, New Hampshire - Hubbard Brook CCASE Soil... | ecosystem: Environmental > Terrestrial >...
GATGCTGCAGGTCGTGCATGGAGAGCAGAGTTGGCTTGCGGTAGTGAAAGCAAAGCAGGCTGACTGTCGGGGTGTAGATCAGGTCGGAGCCGGCTTCCATGATTTCGCGTATCGAACGGAACAGCCGACCGCTTATCCGGCGGTAGAATTCCGGCGTGCCCAGCAAGGCCGCGCGGCAAATTCTCTGGCTCAGCCGGAAGGAGCCGCCGTCGAACGTCACCAGTTCAAAATTCGGCAACGCTTCATAGCGGGCAAACAGCCTGCGGTTGCGGTCGGTCGCGTAGAGCTGAAAGCAGTGATCGCTCCCGGCGGCGGCGAATCCGTCGAGCAGGCCCAGAATGTAAGTGTTCAAGCCCCCGACGTAATCGGGATCCGCGCGCAGGCACTCAATTCCGATTCGCATAGAACCGCTGGATCTTATCGATCACAAAGGCCTGGTCGTCTGCGGTGAGCGTATAGGCCGAGGGCAGGGAGATTCCCTGGCGGTAGATGCGTTCGCTCACGGAAAAATCCCCGTCGCCGATGCGAACGTGACGGCGATCGGCATAGCAGGGTTGCAGATGCAGCGGGCAGAAGAAGCGCCGCGTCTGAATCCGGTGACCGAGCAGGAACGATGAGAGCGCCTCGGGATCGTCGCACAGAAACGAAGTAAACCAGAATACGGGCTGGCAGCGCGGATCGATGATTACCGGATCGAGGAATACCGGATCGCGGAATGCCGGATCGCGGAACACTCGATCGCGGAATGCCGGATCGGGGAACACTGGATCGCGGAACCCAGGGCGCAATCCGGCGAGGCCGCGCAATTCCGCCACGTAGCGGTCCCGAATCTCGCGCTTGCGGCGGACGATGGCGGGCAGCTTCTTCATTTGCGCGATGCCGATTGCGGCCTGCAGATCGGTAAAGGAAAAATTGAAGCCGATGGATTCGTGGATGAAGGTTCCCTTCTGGTCGCGGCCGTAGTTCTTCAGGCGATAGGCGGCCCGGACCAGTTCGTCGTCATCGGTAAGCACCATCCCGCCTTCGCCGCAGGTGATGGTCTTGTTGCCGTAATAGGAGAGAATGCCCATATCGCCGAAGGTGCCGACGTGGCGGCCTTCGAAAGTTACGCCGACCCCTTCGGCGGCGTCTTCGATCACTTTGAGGTGGTGGGCGCGGGCCAGGGCCATCACCTGCGGCATATCCGCGCTTTGCCCATAAAGATGAACCGGCAGGAGGGCGCGGGTTTTCCGGGTCAGCAGTTTTTCGGCGCGCTCCACGTCCAGGCAAAAAGTGTCCTCGCGCACATCGCAGAGTACTGGAGTGGCTCCCGCCAGAATCACCGCGTTGGCGGTGGCCACGAAGGTGAGGTTCGGGACGATCACTTCGTCTCCGGGACCGATACCCAGGGCCTTCAGGCACACGAACAAGGCCATGCTTCCGTTGCACACCGCCATGGCGTGCCTGCACCCGGCCATGGCGGCGGTCAGGCTCTCGAACTCGCGGGTCAGATCATGCTCGACGAGAAAGGTCGAGTCGATCACCCGCTTGAGTTCTCGCAGTTCGCATTCGTCGATCCAGGGCTCGATCTGGACGATCGTATGGAGAATCGGCGAAGTTTGGGTTGGCGCCGTAGCGTTAGCCATGGGCGGTTACGACGGCGCGAGCAGAGTTCTGGCGGTGGGCAAGATCCCGCAGGCAACCCCGCTTTCCGCTGACCACGTTGATCACCGGTAAATGCTCGATCCGATGGAAGCGGCCTTCCCCGCGGGCATAGGTCAGGTTTCCCGCTTCATCCCGGGCTTCCCTGAACTTGCTCGCCACGTAGGCCTGCCCGGGTTCGAGACCCTGAAATTCGCCGGCCAAATCGGCCCTGAGGAAGAAAGCGTTATGTCCCCAAATATTCGAGCCCAAAAGAATATAGCCTTTGCTTTTGGCGAGCCAGTCGAGCGCCGCGAGCGAACTGCCATAGTACAGATTCGAATGATGAGCCGAGGTGCGGTCGAAGTCTTCTTTATAGGGGACGCAAATTGGCTCGAGTCCTAGCAGGCTGTTGTATTCGACGATCACGATTCTCGGCCGCAGGCTCGCGATGGCTTCCCAAATCCAGTAGTCGTTCCCGTTCACATCGATCGAAAGCAATCCGAGATCCTCGCCGAAACCGGCCTGGGCCAGCAGCGAGTTGACATTCTCCCGGGTGATCCACGCCTCCTTCACCTGCAGATCGTACTGCCAGTGGATGCGGTCGGAGCGGATGTATTCGATGTCCGCCGCACTGGCGTCGAGGACCATACCCTGCCAATGATCGTTGAGCAGAAGAAAACGGGTGTTGCTTTCTTCGTAGTTCTCCACCCCGAATTCGACGAAGGTCCGGTTCTCAATCGGCACATGGTGGATCAGATACTGAATGATGCCGTCCTCGTCCCACTGCGAAAAGACTTTGAATCCAACCCTGCGGAAATCGGTGTTGGGGGGCAAACCAGCGACCTGCCACGCCATCTGCCTGCCCAGCAGAAGCAGCGCCGTCTCCTGATCGTGGTCGGCTCTTCGACGCAGCCTCCGATACGCGGATTTTATTCTCTGCTTGATCAAGAATCTTCTCTTCTTCATCTTTCTGTTTAATCTCTGTCTTCTCTTTTCTCTTCTTTTCTTCTTTCTTCTTTAGCCGGCGGCCACGACCAGCGGCGGCCACAGTTCGCGCCGGAAGGTTGCGACAAATCCCGCCGCCATGGCTGCGGTATAGCTGACGCCGGACAGAAGCATGCCATACACCGCGCCCCGCAAGCCGAAGCGAACGATCAATGGGATTCCCAGAAAAAAGGTGGCCGCACCGCTTGAGAGGTAGGCCCAGAAGACGATTTTCGGGGCCTCCGCCGCCTTCAACGCTGCGTTCATGGTGTGGCCGACTCCAAACAGCAGCGGCTGCAGCGCCAGTAGTGTCAGCAAAGGCGCGACCGCATCGTACTTGCCGGCATACAAGCTATGGATGATGGTTTTGCCGAAGGCGCCGACCAGCAGGGCAAAGCAGCTGGTTACTGCGCCGATCGAGATGGCGTACCACTTCCACGCCGAGAGCAAGCTTCGGCTCTGCCTCGCGGCATAGTGCACCGCCAGAACCGGAAGGACCAGGGAATTCAGAGCAATGAAACACTGGTCGGCGGGCGCCACCACCAGGGACATCGCCTTCAACCCCGCCACTTCCTTCACGGAAACCAGCCCGGCAACCAGCCAATAGTAGCCCTGGCCGGACAACTGAAAAATCAACGCCGTCACCAGCACCCAGCGCGCATACTTCCAGTGCTCGCGCCAATAATCGGGCTCCCCGTCGAGAAACCTGCGCTGAGTCGTGCGCCAGGGCAGTCTTCCGGCAACGACCGCGCCCGCCGCCAACCAGCCCGCCGCCGGGATCAGGAAGGCGGACAAACCGTCGAGCGCCCGCGCTCTTGCAATCAGCCAAAGTTCGCCCGCAACGGTGGCGAAAAATACAGCCGAAGTTGCCGCCGCCAGCCCAGCCCGCCGTTGCACGTAGAAGGCACGCCGCAGAAAGACGCCGGACAGAAGAATCCCCGCGCTGAGAACGAGACCCAGCAACGCCGGTGACACCAGGCTGGGAGCGACCCACCGGAACAAAAGACAGAGTCCGATCAGCAATCCGGTCAGCGCCAGGACCACCACGGCGTGGTTTCGCGCCATCATCCGGAAATATTCCGGAAATCGAGCGCGATATCTCCCCGCGCCATAGACCGTGAAGGGCTCCACGATGGCCGCATTGTGCAGGCCGGCGAGAAACGTCAGCCCGGAATACGATAAAGCAAACATTCCATAGTCCTCTTTACTCTCGCTGCGGGCCAACACCAGGTTCACCAGAAACATCCCTCCCACCGCCAGCGCCTGCTCCGCCAGGCTGTAGCCGTATTTCCTCAGGCGCGAGCGCAGCAGCAAAGCCGCGGGCGATTGCGACCAGCACCAAAGCCATGGAATGCTCAAAGCGCGGGCCGACTTCAATCCCGCTGTCTCCACGGCCCCAGGCGTACCCGTCCCATGCCGACCCAGGCCTGGTGAGTGAGGGCCTGCAGCCGGGAGCCGTTCGGCGGAGCCCAAGGCATGTGGGCGTTGACGGTATGGAAAACCTCGGCCGCCAGGGCCTTGGCCGGACCGGCGGGATCGGCCTGCTGCCAGATGGCTTGCATGAAAACCCAAATCACGCCTGCGGCCAGCCCAAAGCAGCTTCCCAGGAACATAATGGAAAGACGTGGGGGATAAGACTTTCTCTGTGGCATGCTGGCAGCGTCGAGGATTTTCACGCTGGGCGTCTCCTTGGCCTCCTCGACCTTCGCCAGTTCATATTGCTGGGTCAGGGTTTCATATACAGTCTCCTGAATCCTGGTCCGGCGCAGCAGGTCGGCGTATGTCACCCCAAGCAGCGGCAACTGCCGGATCGTAGGGTAGGGGGAGTGGTAGGGCGAGGGCTCGATCCTGAGACTGGCAGGCTTCGACGCAGGCGAGTCGCCATCGAGATTCTCCAGCTGGCGGCGCAACTCGGAAACCCGGGCTTCGAGTGAGCGTACACGCATATTATTGTCGGTGAAGATCTCCTGCAATCCCTTTAGCTGGGACTCGGCAGCGATGAGTTGCCCCTGCAGCAGCGCCGCCGCCTCCACCATCGCCTTGCCCTGTTCGGGAATGTTGATGGCGGTATTGCGGCTGGCAAACTGGCTGAAATCCGCAGAGGCCTGGTCCAGGTCCTGTTTCACCGCCTTGAGCCGCTCTTCGAGAAAAACCCGCTCCCGGTGAGCCGCAGAGGTGGAGAGTTCGGAGACCAGGCGCTCCAGTTCCTCGGCGTAGGCCTGAGCGATGGCCGCGGCGCGGGCGGGGTCATGGTCGATTACGTTAATAGTAATGATCCCGCTGCGGTGGTCGTCGAACACTCCCGTATTGTTCGAGAGGGTGAAGCGCGCGTCTTCCTCGAGCCTGGTGCCATACACCTTCTTCAAAGCGAAGCGCTCGACCAGCCGGTCTTCGAGGGTGCGGCTGCGCAGGATGCCGAGAAAAAGCACTCCCGTGGAATTGCTACCCAGTAAATCGCCCGCCATGTCTCCGAACCCTGCGCCTGCCTTGGCGCTCAGGGCTGCGAGCATGGCGCCGGAATTGGACTTGGAATCGGGAGGCATGAGCTGCAGCGTCGACTGGTATTGCTTAGGCAGAAGGAAGGCCACCAGCGTAGCTAACGCCAGGCCGCAAAGCGTCATCCTGGCGATGATGCGACGCTCGTACCACAGCAGGCGCAGCCGTTCAAACACTTGCGCCGAGGCTCGACCATCCGGCTCCCCAGAGCGCCCCACTTCGCGAAAGCCCGGCTCCGCCGAAAAGTCCGGGCGCATCTTTGTCCCATGCTGGGTCCCGCGCTGCGACATGTCAGCCGCTCTCCCGCAAGATCAAGATCACGATCAGGGCGCGGGATGTCGATTTGGCCGGGCTGCGGATCACTTTCCCAGCCGCCAACGCGGAAAGAAATTCATTTGCAGCTGAGCCGTAAGGTTCGACCGGTTCCCGGCGGCCAGCACGGGGAAATTCCACACTTCATACTGCGTCCGGGCCGAAATCGCAATTTGTGGACTTAGTCTGTACTGGCCTGCGGCCGAGAAGTCGTTCAGCCGGCCGCCGCCCACCAGGAACCGGTCCACCTCCTGGTGCCGGTATTCGACTTCAAAGTTCGCGCGGGGCGTAAAGGAGTATTTGACCCACCCCTCGCCGCCAAGAGCCTGGCGTCCAATCCAACTGCCGATCAGATTGCCGTCGTTGGTGTATCCGGAGCGATAGCGCCGGTCGACATAGATGGTTCCCAGGCGCGGTTCAGCCTTGAAGCCCTCCACCCGGATTTCGAGCTTTGGCAGTTTAGGCAGTTGGGGAAAATAGAGCCCTGGATTCAGCATGGGCCGGGTGGAACCGAGGGGCGAAATCTCATCCCCCACCAGCGAATCGGTGTAGAACGTCAGCCAGCGCCTGAGCCCCGGAACCCGATAGCTGAAATCGAAGCTCGAAAAGCGCTTCGCGGGATTGGTCGCCGTATTCGCGTTGTGGCCGTAATAGCTGCGGAAAAACTCATGCCAGGTAAAGGGCAGGCCGGGTCCGCCGAACATCGCCGTCACCCCCATGCCAAACTCCAGGTTGGCCGTGGGATGGAAGCTGATCTTGTTGCCGTGGATAAACGGCTGCGGATGGAAGCCCGGCCCGCTCAGAAAGCTGGGGTCGACATCCGGATTCAGGCCTTCCGAGAGCGGTGGGTTATAAATCCATTTCTGTCCGGAAAGCTGGCCAAGGAAAGAAGTCATGCGCGCGGGTCCCAAAAAATGGGAAAGCAGGGGAAACTCAAACGGCGAGGCGCTGTCGAGTTGCAACATCGTGACCGGCGGGGCGTTGTCGCTGAGAAGTAAGGCGCCACTTTCCCCGGGACCCAGCCACAAATTCTGCCGGCCGAAGGAAAGCTTGACGTTATTGAAGGTGACTCCGATGGAGGCCTCGATCACGCGAAAGCGGTCGATGGTGCCGGAGCCGTCGGGGAGAGGAGTCGCAACCCCGTCCTCGGCGGCGATGGCCTGCAACACATTGGGCGGATCGGAGGCTACGCTCGGAGCATGCTGATACTCGCCGCGAACGGAAAACGACAACGGTCCAGCCACGGCGCTGCCGCCCAGTCCGGTTACGTTGTTGAAACCCTCTCCATACGAACGGCCATAGTCGTTGATGAGGGTCTGTCCAAAGTGAAAGCCGTCGCGCAGCGGGACGCCAGATATGCCAGTGAAGCGCAGGTAAATGGAATCGAGGCGCAAATCGAGATTGCTGCCGCCATTCAGACGTCCGGTCTCCGGGCTGAACTCGGCCTCGAGGGCTGCGTAAATCTTCCCCGCTTCAGATGCCGCCTGAGTTTGGTCTCGATGATCGCCACCGTCAGCCTGGTCGCGCATCCGATCGCTGGCCTCATCCAGCAGTCGCGCGCACTCCATCCGGGTCCATGGCCGGATTCCCAGATATGCAGTTTGAAGGTAGCCCAGTGCGGCTAAACGCTCGAGCGTTGGATACACCCAGCTTTCGAGCGGGACATAGGCCGAACCCATGTTGCGTGGGCTGCGCACTTTGTCCTGGGCCTCGTTTGGCGGATAGTTTTCGAGCAGGCTGCCCCAGGCGCCTTCACTAACTTCGGGATCGCGGTGCCGTTGATAAATCTGGCGTGCAATGAAGTAGCCCATCGCACCCCCGAACACAGCGTCGGAGGGAAAGTGCTCCTTGCCGGTGACTCTTGTGATGGTCACCGCGGATGCCAGTCCATACGCCAGCAACCTGGTAAGAGTTCCGGGATATTCATGAGCCGCCACGCCCGCAATCGCCCAGGACACGGCGGCATGCTCGGAAGGAAACGACGATCCTCCGGCGAAGAAGTGTCCGGCCCCGCTTCCAGCATAGGGGCGCTGCCGCCGAAAAACTGATTTGAGAGCGAAATCCACGGTCACTGCGTTCACGGCGGCTTCGCTTGCGAGAAATCCGGTCTCGGCGGCGTGCTCGTTCTGCGTGATTTTTCCGAAGAGGAACATGCCGCCCGCGGCACCCACCAAGGCGAAGGCGCCTTCATCCGACAGGCTGCGAGAGCGCATGACCTCTCCTGCCGGAACCTGTTTCGAAATCCAGGAATCACTGGCGAGCAACGTTGCCATACCCGCCAACGCCGGCAGCCCCCAAACTGCGTCTCTCGGGCGCAGGCGGAACGGACTGGTCCAGACCGCGCTCTGGTCGGCAGCAAATCGGTTCAACAATGCCGAACTATTCGACGCGATGGAGGGAACTCGGTCATTCTGCACGTTCCATGTGCCTGCGATCGCGGGCGGCGGCGGGCTGTACGGCAAGGGATGCGACTGCACCGCCGAGGTTGGGGACGGCTCCCACACTCTCATTATTTGATCTCTTCCTGGTTGTCCTGCGTCTGCGGGGAGGAGTGCGTCGACTCTCTCGAGCGTGGATTGTGCCGCCAGCAAGGCGACTGAGTCCGGCAGGCCGAGACAGAGCGCAAGCCGCAGGCTGCATGCGAGAATTCGCGGTCGCATGCGGGGCGCGGCAAGTTTCTCCATGGCGACGGCACCCATCGCTCAGAAACCGTGGCCGACGCTGACCGCGATGGCCACCGTCGACATCAGTTGTGCCGCCTCCAGCGTGTTTTTCCAGACCGCGGTACCGCCGAGCGCTTTCTCGGGGACAAACACCGTGTCGCCGGGCCGCAGTTCGGCGCTCAGAACGTTGCCGGTGAACCATTCACCTCTATCTTTGCCGCCCACAATCGAGCCATCGGCGCGAACCACAAACACCGCCTTGCGGCTGGCCAGAGTGGTCGGACCGCCAGCCTGGCGCAGGTACCAACCGGCGCTCCGGCCGGGACGGAAGGTAATGGCGGTCGGGTTATAAACTTGTCCGCTGACCAAGACATAGTTGGGCGTCTTGGGAATGAATAGCGTGTCGCCGGCGCGGATATCGAGGTCGACCGGGGTATTGGCCCATTTGCGAACATCTTTCGAGATGTGGATGACCAGGCGGCCGGTCGGTGGCAGACTTTCCAGTTCATCAAGCGTCGCGTGCCATTGCTGCACCGTCGCGCTCTTGGCCAGTTTGTCCTCGGCGTCGCCGGTGTCGGGCAGGAGTTTGAACGAATCCTGCTGCGCCTGCACCTGCCGGATCAGATCGGCAAGGGTTTTCTCTTCCAGTTCACGCACCTGCCGGCGTTCGAGAATCGCGCCATAAGGATAAGCATCGGCGCGCAGACCGCCCGCGCGCTTCAGGACCGAACTGAGGCGCTCACCTTCCTCGATGCCGTAGTCGCCCGGGTGCATGACCTCGCCCTTGACCGTAATCACGGAACCCACGTCGTTCCAGCCCGCCAGTTGGCGAATGGTCAGCACATCTCCGTCGTGCAGGCGCACATCGGTGTCAGCATCCCCCGCCAGGGCGCGGGCGATCGGGATCGCAACGTGTTCTCCCATCACCTGCGCGCCATTCTCCACGGTATACCGGGTGAGGTCGGCGGCCTCGGTGAAGGCTCCGCGCTTCAGCCCGCCGGCGAGGCGCACCAGTTGCGCCGCGGTCATATCCTCGCCCAGCGGATACTTTCCCGGGCGCGCGACTTCGCCTTCGATCTTCACCGAGGGCGGATCGACTTTGGACAGATTGCGGTGAATGAAGACCCGATCCTCGGGTTCCAGCGTAAGGTTGTCGGCCGCATCCCCGGCCAGCGCCCGCTCCAGATCCACGCTAAGCACCTGGAGTTTCCCGTCGGCGGCGCGGCGAAAGACCTGCGCGTCGGCCAGCAGCGCGTCCGGGGTGACCCCGCCCGCCAAATACACGGCATCGCGCAAGCGCGTCGTTCCGTTGGTTATGTGTTTTCCGGGATGGCGCACCTCCCCGCTCACGGTGACCGTGGGAGGATCTTCAAAATCAAAGCGGCTGAAGATACGCACGGTATCGAAGGGCTTCAGGGTGAGGTTCTGCTCGTCGTATTTTTTCCCACCGTTCGCCTGATTGTCCTGTCCCGCAACTTGCGCCCCACCCGTCAGAGCAGCGGCAAGATTGAAGGCGATCACCTCGGGCGCGTAATCGGGAGGAGCCAGCCGGATGATTTCAGCATGTTGCGCTGCTGGCTCCGGCAGCAGATCGGTATAGGAGCCGATGAGATCGGTAACCCGCATGCCTTCGCGATACGCGTGCTTTCCCGGGTGAACGACGTGGCCGTCGAGATAGACGGTCTTTTCGCTGTAGGGGAGGATGGGCGAGATCCGTATCCTGTCGCCGTCCTGAATCTTGAAGGCTTCAAGCGCGTTGGTCACAGCCTCCTGATTATTGGTTTCGGGAAGATTGTTTTCCGGAAGGCCGTTCAAGGCAAGATCGTTCCCGGGAAGATCGTTCTCAGGAAGATCGTTCTCGGGAAGATCGAGGCGCTGCATGGAGCGGCCCTGGTGGGCGACCACGCGCTCTATTTCAATGTGGCGGAGGGTGCCGGTGGTGAGTACGCCGCCGGCCAGTTGCAAGGCCTCGGCCAGATTGCTCTCGTGATTCAGTTCATAGATCGCGGGACGGCGCACCGCGCCTTCGACCGTCAACTCCGCGCCCACGGGCGGAACCATGACCGTGTCCCCGGCATGCAGGCGTTCCTGATTCGAACGCACCCCGTGCAGTAGAAGATCGTAGAGGTCAATCTCCGCGATGAACTGCGGCCCGCGATAGAGGCGCAGCATGCGCAGCGAGCCGCGCGAAGTGGGACCGCCCGCCTGGTAGAGAGCGTTGAGCGGAGTCGACAGCGAGCTGACGTCGTATGCTCCCGGCCGCAGCACGTCGCCGACCACGTAAATGCGCACAGTGCGCAGACGGGATAAGGACACGTCGGCGTGCACCTCGCGAAATTCGCCGCGCAGCACGCTCTGCATCAGTTGCTGAACATCTCCAAGACTGCGTCCGGCCACGTCAACCGCGCCTGCTTCGGGTAACGCCACCCGGCCCTCGCGGTCGACGACGCGCTGCAAGTGTTGCGAGATGCCGCCCCATAGTTCGATACTTAGGCCATCCCCCGGACCCAGCACATAGTCCGGTCCCACGGGAAGGTCCATGGGAAGCTCGTCGAAATTGCCCGTGCCGTTGCGGAAAATCTCCTCCCCGAAACGAGTCAGCTCCGGAGAACGCCGGGAGATCTGCGTGTACAAGTCGTAGAGCGAAGGCACTTCGGCGTAGGGGTTCACCCGGCGGCGAATAACAGGATGGTCGGCATCCTCTTGCAGAGTGCGGCGCTGCATTTCAGAGTCGGACCGAGCGCTCCAGGGGTTGTACGCCCCATTAACGGCCGACATAGAAGAAGCTGACGACTGCGAACCTGACGACTGCCCCGGCACGTTGCCGCTAAGGCGCCCCGCGGGCGAAGAAGCCGCCGAAGCAAAAGACGAAGAATACGGCGGGATGTAAGGCTGGGAAGAATCATCCGCCGAAGCCGGTCGCTGTCCGGAGCCGCCCAATTCATCCATGCTGGCGCTCAGCAGTCCAGGCATGCCATCGGGGCTGATGCGCGGCAACGAGTCTGCATCCGGCAAAGTCCCATCGTCGGAGTCACGATCTTGAGGCTCAACCCCGGCCATGCTCTGCCGGCGACGATAGTTTATCGACGGAGAGACCGCGGGTGGCGGGGGCAAGGCATCCGGCGGCGGGGAGGGCGCAACTTCGAAGAAGCCATCGTCTGAAAAGCCATCGTCTGCCGAAGAATCCGCCAGCGAAGTTGTCTTTCGTGGCCTTCCAATTTCCTCGTGTTGCGACCAGTATTTTTCTTCATCGCTCTGCCCCGCCGCTCGGGCGCCAGTTTTTGAAATCCTGTCTTTTTCCATTTCCTGCCGCGTGGGTTTGGGGCGGACGTATTCGCGCCGCTCGATCTCGTGGGTGGCGAGCACGCGCACGTTGTTGTCGTCCCGCAGCAACTGGAACAGCGCGTCGTCGGTTACATCGGCAGGGTCGAGCAGCCTTCCCTGCTCGTAGGCTTTGCGGACCAGCAACCTCTTCACCTCGAGCAGCAAGCCCGGCTCCCGGCGCAGGATATCGATGATGGTTGCGGCGGAGAGCGAAACCAGAGGCTCCGGATCCTGCGCGTGGGGATCGACCTCGACCATCGGCTTCTCCTTGGCCGGAGGCGCTTCCTGCCCCGCGCTTACCGGCGGCAGCAGAGCGCAGGCGAGGAGTGCCGCCGCCAGTTTCAACCGCAGCGGAGAGTGGAATCTTCGTCGCATGGGAAATCGATCCAGTTTTCTCAAGTCGAGGGAGGTGCTAGCTACAAGTTGCGCGGCCGGGGTCGAGCGTCTCTGGCCACGCGGTTGCGCATCTGCCACTCCGACGCCGGCTCCACATCGCTTTCATCCACTTCCACCGCCACCGAACGCATGATGAGGTCCAGGGAGAAGACGACACGGCAGCGGTCCTTGCGGCGCACGATGATGCCTTCAAGGCCCTGCATCGGACCGCCGCGCACCCGCACCCGGCGTCCGACACGCAGGTAAGGATGCGGCTCCACGCAGCCGCCGCGGGAAAGCCGCTCGCGCAGTTGTTCGATTTCACCTTCCGGCAATGCGGCCGGCTGGCCGTTGAAGCTGACCAGGCGCACCGCGCTCGGCAGTTGCAGCACTCGAAACCTCTCTGGCAGCGCGAGGCGGACAAAAACGTACCCGGGAAACAAAGCGAGTTCGAGTTCCTTGCGGCGGTCTTTCCAGCGGCGCACGGAACGGTAGAGCGGCAGAAAACAGGACATGCTTCGCTCTTCAATCTGGTGTGCCACGCACTTCTCGTGCCGCGGACAGGTGTAGAGCGCGTACCAGTGCAGTCCCTCCAGCCCCTCCGGCAAACTCGCGAGAGCCTTGATTGGCGGCACTCCTGGCGTTTCCACTATTGGCGGGTTCATCAAGGCCCTCAGCGTCTTTGGCAGGTTGCAGCTTCGCCCCCTCGGCTACGGGAGCCGGTTGAGCTAAGCTATTTTGTTTCAAGACTCTACCGGCAAAAAGGCGCGGAGAAGATGCCGAACTCCGCGCTCTGTTCCACCTGTCAGTTCTCCGTGGCGCCGACCAACACCGGACGTTCGCGCACGGCATTCAAAATTCCCGCCTCGGAACTCTCCAGCGCTTTGGTTCGAATATCGACCACCGCCCAGTAGAAAATTCCCCGGTTCTGCTCGGGCGCGAGAGCCAGGATCCTCATCTCGGGATGCCGGCCGAGAAGAAACCCGCATTGTCCCAGCCGTTTCTCAGGCTCATCCATGGCGATGATCAAGACGTCCGGCTCCACTTGTTCCACAGTGTCCGCAAGGTCGCCCTCGTTCCGCACCTCACCTACAACCTCGATGTCAGGCTGGTCGGCGATCGTGGCCATCACCAATTCCCGCATCAGACGCGGATGATTTGCGACCAATACACGAACTCGTTTCACGGAGGGCTCCCCAGCGCAGAGCATAGGTCGTCCAAGCTGCGGCCACAAGGTTCAAAAGAGAGCTATGCAGGAAGTCATCGGCGGGTAATCGGCGAGTACTGGAGAGAACAATTGGCGAAGTACCACGCCATCCTAAGAAGTACCAGCGACGGTACCAAGAGTACCAATCCGCGAAGTCAGACGGAGAATGTAAGCCCTCCCGCTCCAGACATGAGCGTCGATCCTTCAGGAAAGATCACTCATCAAAGATCGCTCCTCAAAGGTCCGTCAGGAAAGACTATCGAGCAGACTCACAACTTCCCTTGCCCTTCGCTCAAACGTGACCGCATCCGGGATGGAGCCGTCTTCATTGCCGTCAGCCAAAGTAGCCGCCTGGCCTGCGGAAGAGATTCCAACCGAGCTATGGAACTCTTGCGCCTGGGTTGCGCGAACAATGCGCGCAATATTGTCCGATCGGATGCCGCCGCAGGGCATCAGCAGAATTCGTCCTCTCGCTGCTTGCACCAGCCGCGCCAATATCGGAAGCGCGTCGAGGGCGCGCGCCTCGCCGCCAGACGTGAGAAGGCGCGACGCGCCGGTCTGTATAACCTCCTCCAGTGACACTTCCAAATTCTTTGCGGCATCGAAGGCACGGTGAAAAGTTACGGGCAAAGGTTTTGCCAACTCCACTAACGCTTTCGTGCGCTCGATGTCGACCCGGGCGCTCTTCGTCAGCATTCCCAACACAACGCCATCCATGCCGCACTGTTTCGCGGCGCAGATATCGTCGCGCATGATCTCAAGTTCGCGCTCGGAATAACAAAAGTCGCCGGCCCGGGGACGAATCAGCGCATGGATGGGAAGGCGCACGTGGCGGCGGGTGGTTTGCATCAATCCTGCGCTGGGAGTGACGCCGCCAGACGATAAGTCGCTGCACAGCTCGATGCGGTGAGCGCCACCGCGCTCGGCCGCAACTGCATAGTCCACTGACTCTACGCAAACTTCCAGGAGAAAACGATTCGACATGGGTTGAGAGTTCGAGGAGCTGATGGCCAAGAGATATTGTATGCGGTGAACGTTGCTTCGGATCACGGCGCGTGAACAGAAGGCCGGTCAATGGGCTGGCTGAGTGCGGAAATGGTTCTCGGGCTGACCTGCGACTTTTGTCGGAATGGCGTACAACCCTCCCGCCAACCGGTCTCCCGCAGGCGCCTCGCTCCTTGCGGTTGTGACGTAGAGCGTCTGACGGTCCGGCCCGCCGAAAGTGCAGGTTGTGACATTTTGCACTGGCATCTCCACGACGCGATCAATCGTTCCGTCCGGCGCGACCCGCACAATGCACCCTCCGAAGAACCGGCAATTCCAGAGGTAACCTTCCGCATCGACAGTCGAGCCATCGGGCAAACCCCGCGAGAAGCCCTCAAGAAAAGGACGCTCGTTCGCGATCGCCCCGGTAGCCGCGTCGTAGTCATACACCCTGACGACGTTGGCGAGCGAGTCGCCGAAATAGAAACGAGTCTGGTCGGGACTCCAGGCGAGTGTGTTGGCGATTCCAAGATCGCGCCGCCATACGGTTACTTTGCCATCCGGGTCGAGGCGAAATAGTGCGCCATCTTTTCCGCCTGTCTCGCGGGCTGATCCATCATGGTTGACATTGTTGCGCATGGATCCCATCCAGAGCGAACCTCTTGGATCAGGCCGCGCGTCATTCAGGCGAACCCTGGGCCATCCCTCGAGACGAAAGAGCGGATTGTGCCGGACATCCGTGCTCGGCTCCCACAAGATCACGCCTGAGCCGAGAACGACGACCAGAACATCTGACTGATCAGTCAAGGCGAGGGCCGTCACCGGTTCGTCAAAGAACCACGTTCGAACACACTGATCGGCGGACGTGAAGCGATGGATCAAAAAGCGGTTGATATCGTTCCAGTAGACAGCCTGTTGTGAAGCATGCCAGACCGCACCTTCGCCGCACACATCGCCGGTTGCCGCTACACACTCAGGTTGGCCTGTCATCCGTTAGCCGATCGTTAATGGCTGGTTATGAGTTGGCGATCATCGTTTCGGCGATCATATTTCGACGATCATGGTTTCGGCGATCATGGAATCACTGGACTCCGATTCCGGCCAGCAATCCGCCGTCCACCAGATAGTCGCCACCCGTGCAGAAGCCGGCTTTGTCGGATGCGAGAAAGGCTGCCAACTCGGCTACCTCTTCGGGCGTGCCGATTCGACCCAGCGGATGGGCGGCGCCGAAGCGTTCGAATACTTCTTCTGCGGATTGATCCGGGCCGAAGTGCGCCGCGGAACGCGCCAGCATCGGCGTTCGAATGGAACCCGGGCTGATGGAATTAACACGAATATGATCGGCGGCGTGGTCAAGCGCAAGCGCCCGGGTCAGGCTATGGATCGCGCCTTTTGAGGTGGCGTAGGCAGCAACTCCTCGCTGGCAGGCATGCCCCTGCACGGAGGAAATGTTCACAATCGCTCCGCCATCGTGTTTCTTCATCTCAGGAATTCCAAAGTGCGCGAGCAGAAAAATGCTACCCACGTTTACTGCCATGCAGCGGTTCCAGGTGTCAGGATCCGTCTCGATCGCCGTGCCAAAGGGATGAATCGCAGCGGCATTGACGATGATATCCAGCCGGCCATGCGTCGCCACCGTCCTGGCCACGAGCGCCCGAACCTGATCCGGCTGGCTGACGTCGCACTGTTCTACCAGCAAGGTCAACCCGTTTGCCTTTGCCTGGAGCTGCAGTTCCTGGTTGGCAAGCTCTTCGATGCCACAGGCGACTACGCTACAGCCACCGGACGCGAGCCGCTTCGCTATGGCTCGACCGATGCCGGTTGTTCCGGTCACAATCGCAACCCGGTTCCCAAATTCCTTCATCGGTGCACGCTCCTCACTTGCCGGTTTCGCAGACATGCAATGCCGGTCCGTGCCGCTTCAATCTGCTAACTCCGGAATCCCGTATCCCAGGCCGAGCATCACGCCTCGCAATTCTGCCAGGCCCTTCAGACGGCCGACCAGTGAGTAACCCGGATTCATTTGCCGCAAAATATCGTCCGCCAACAGATGGCCATGGTCAGGGCGCATCGGGATCTCGTAGTCCGGGCGATTCTGATTTTTCCGGCGGATTTCTTCTCGGAGCAGAGCGCAGATCACACCGGCCATGTCGGAACTGCCGCGAAGGTGTTCCGCTTCATGGAAAGATCCGTCTGCCTCACGCGTTACCTGCCGGAGATGCACGAAATGAATGCGTGGTGCGAATTCCTTCAGCATCGCCAGCAGATCATTGTCGGCGCGCGCCCCGAAGGAGCCAACACAAAATGTCAGTCCATTCGCCGGTGAATCGATTGCTGCGAGTATCGCACGCACATCTTCAGCGGTGGAGACGACGCGAGGCAAACCAAACAAGGACCACGGCGGATCGTCCGGGTGGATCGCGAGACGGACGCCCAACTCTTCCGCGACCGGCACGACTTCCCGCAAGAACGCAATGAGGTTCGCGCGCAGTCCGTCCCCGGTGAGGTCTTTGTACTCAGACAGCAAGTTCAGGAACGAGGTCCGGGTGTAGGAGGCTTCGGCGCCCGGAAGTCCCGCAATGATTGTTCCCTCCAAGTCACTGCAGCGAGTCTTGGACATCGCTTCATAACGCGTGCGAGCGGCCGAAATACGCTCCGCCGGATAGTCCTGTTCGGCGCCCGGACGCTGAAGAAGAAACAAGTCATACGCCGCAAAATCGGTGAGGTCGAAGCGCAACGCATATCCGGTGCTGGGCAGGCGCCAGCATAAATCCGTCCTCGTCCAGTCCACGACGGGCATAAAGTTGTAGCAGACGATCTTTATGCCCGCCTGCGAAATCGCGGTCAGAGAGTCTTTCCACGCCTGGATAAACGGTCGAAAGGACCCAGTCCGCAGCTTGATAGAGTTGTGAACAGGAATGCTTTCGACAACCGACCAGATCAATCCGGCGCCTTCGATCTCCGCTTTGCGTTTCAGCACTTCTTCCAGCGGCCAGGCCTCGGCGCGGTAGAGATGGTGCAATGCCGAGACGACTCCGGTGGCTCCGGCTTGTCTGACCTGATCGAGCGAAACTGGATCCTGCGGCCCAAACCACCGCCAGGTTTCTTTCACGTCCTTATGTTAATCCCAATTTGTGATGAGAGCAGTCGCTCAAACGCAGAAGAAGATTGGTCGGGGAGAGAGGATTTGAACCTCCGACCCCCTGGTCCCGAACCAGGTGCTCTACCAGGCTGAGCCACTCCCCGACGATGCTGCGCCAGGG
>Ga0209380_10001270_pt1 | contig 17204 bp, 16 predicted proteins | sample HubBroMetageWFT6_FD_188347 | JGI IMG/M metagenome (GOLD analysis project Ga0209380, IMG submission 188347) | Warmed and freeze-thawed soil microbial communities from the Hubbard Brook experimental Forest, New Hampshire - Hubbard Brook CCASE Soil... | ecosystem: Environmental > Terrestrial >...
GGCCGCTACATCGAGCGCGCCGACCAGACGACGCGGCTGCTCGACGCCAAGTACCACTTGCTGACCCGCGACAGCGATCACGCCGCCCCAGCCGTCGAGATCGGGCAATGGCACGCGGTGCTGCGGTCGGCTTCCGGGTATCATGCCTTCCGGCGGGTGCATTCGAGCGATCTGACCCCGGCCCGCGTCGCCAGTTTTCTGCTGTTCAACCCGGGTTTCCCGCGCTCGGTTTATCTGTGCGTCCGGGAGGTGGAGACCGCGCTCTCCGAGCTCAAATCGCGCTACCGGTTGCACGGCGGCAACGACATCTCGGAAGCGCTCGACCAGCTGCGCTCGATTCTCACGGCCCGCTCGATCGACGAGATCCTGGAATCCGGGCTGCACGAATTCATCGATTTCCTGCAGCGCTACCTGATCGTCATCACCGACAGGCTCTCGGCCACGTTTTTCGGGTATGCGCAAGCCGAGAAGGGCGAGCCGCCCGGTGGTGTCGGCAGTCCTCTTGAACCGGCGCCGGAAATGCCCTCTTAACAATGCCGCGCGAAGCCGTAGATGAAGCCGTAGATCCTGGGCCGATGCAGCTCCTCACCGTTCGCCACGTCACCACCTACCAGTACCGAAAGCCGGTGCGTTTCGGCGAGCATCGGATGATGTTGCGGCCGCGCGACAGCTACGATCAGCGGCTGATCGAAGCGCGGCTCGACATTGCCCCGGAGCCGGCCGAGCTGCGCTGGGTTCACGATGTCTTCGGCAATTGCGTTGCGACGGCGCGCTTTAACGGCGCCGCCGACGAATTGCGCGTCGACAGCACGATTCGGCTCGACCACTCGCCGACCAACGCGCTCGATTTCGAGCTGGAGGATTACGCGCGGATTTATCCGTTCGCCTACAGCGCCGAGGAGAGCCCCGACCTGTTGCGCTCGGTCGAGCGGCTATACCTCGATCCGGATCGCGTGATCGATCGCTGGGCGCGCCAGTTCCTGAAGGATGAGGGGCCGACTGGCACACGCGAGCTGTTGGCGGCGATGACCTACGCGATCAACCAGCGCTTTACGTATCTGCGCCGGGAGGAGCCGGGTACGCAGGACCCGGCGCAGACGCTGGAACTCGGCAGCGGCAGCTGCCGCGACTTTGCGTTGCTGATGATGGAGGCGGTGCGCTCGCTCGGGCTGGCGGCGCGCTTCGTCTCCGGCTACCTCTATGTTCCCGGGAAGGAGGGCGGCAGGGTCGGCGGCGGCGCCACCCATGCCTGGCTCGAAGTGTATCTGCCAGGCGCCGGCTGGGTCGAATTCGATCCGACCAATGGGATCATCGGCAACCGCGACCTGATCCGGGTTGCGGTGGTGCGCGATCCGCGCCACGCAGTGCCGCTCTCCGGGACCTGGACCGGCGACCCGTCCGACCTGATCGGCATGACCGTCGAGGTCAGCGTTACGTCTGACGAGCATCCGCCGGGCTGAGCTCGGCCTGAGCCAGCTGAGCCCGCGCCCATTCCACGAGCTGCGCCGCCGTGCGGGCGCCGGCGCTGCGCGCCAGTTCCCGGCCGTGGAGGGCGAGAACGAGCGCAGGGATGCCGCTGACCCGAAACCGCTGCGCCAGCGCAGGCTCTTCGTCGACATTGACCTTGACCAGCCGCACCGCCGGTTCGAGCGTCGCGGCGGCGCGCTCGAACTCGGGCGCCATCGCGCGACACGGACCGCACCAGGGCGCCCAGAAATCAACGAGCAGCGGCACATCGCTCTTTGCCAGGTGCCGTTCGAACCGGGCGGTATCGAGCGCAATCGGATGGCCGTCGAACAGCGCCTGGTGACACTGGCCGCAGCGCGGGCCGCTGGAGAGCTTCGCGCGCGGCACGCGGTTGATCGTGTCGCAGTGCGGACAGACGATGTGGAGGGGCGAGTCCATTGTGGCGCTCCGTAGTCGATACCCGGCAAACGCTCGCGCCGGCATCCGATCGCATAGCCGGTAGGCGGGTTTATCGCCCGGCGATTCTTGACGATGCGGCGGCGGAAAGACGAAAGTGGCCGCGAGATTGTCTTTCCGCAAGCCGAGGGAACCGCCGCCGTGAGCATCGGAAGTTTGCCGCTGTCCCGCTTTACCGTCCTCGACCTGACGCATGCGCGCGCCGGACCAACCGCGGTGCGCCAGCTCGCCGATTGGGGCGCCAAGGTGATCAAGATCGAGCCGCCCGGCGACTCGAAGGGCGATGTGACCGGCTCGCGGCGCGACGGCTTCGATTTCCAGAACCTGCACCGCAACAAGCGCGGCCTGACCCTCAATCTGAAGACCGAAGACGGCAAGGCGATCTTTATGAAGCTCGCCGAAAGAGCTGACGTCATCGTCGAGAATTTCCGCTCGGAGGTGAAATACCGGCTCGGCGTCGATTACGAGCAGGTCAAGAAGGTCAACCCGCGCATCGTCTACGGCAGCATCTCCGGCTTCGGCCAGAGCGGGCCCTACGCCAAGCGGCCGGGGGTCGACCAGATCGCGCAGGGCATGGGCGGGCTGATGTCGATCACCGGGTTGCCGGGGCAGGGCCCGGTGCGGGTCGGCATCCCGATCGACGACCTCTGCGCCGGGCTCTTGCTGGCGCAGGCGATCCTGATGGCCCTCATTGAGCGCGGCGAGAGCGGCGAGGGCCAGTGGGTGCACACCTCACTGCTTGAGGCGCAGATCTTCATGCTCGATTTCCAGGCCTCGCGCTGGCTGATTGCCGGCGAGGTCGCGCCGCAGGCGGGTAACGACCATCCGACCGGCATCCCGACCGGGGTGTTCCCGACTTCGGACGGGCTGATCAACATCGCCGCCTCGGGCGATCATATGTTCCGCCGCTTCTGCGAGGCGGCCGACGCGCAGCACCTGTTGAGCGATCCCGATTACGCCACCGGGCCGGCGCGCTCGAAAAATAGGAAGGCGCTGAACGACAAGATCGCCGAGATCACCAGGAAGCGGCCGGCGGCGTACTGGATCGAGCTGATGAACGAGGTCGGCGTGCCGTGCGGCCCGATCAACACGATCGACCAGGTGTTCGCCGACCCGCAGGTGCAGCACCTCGAAATGGCGCGCCCGGTCAAGCACCCGAAACTGGGCGCGCTCAAGGTCGTCGGTCAGGCGATAAACATGACCCGCACGCCGGAGCCGGGCGAATTGCGCCCGACCCCGGATCTCGGCCAGCACACCGAGGAGGTGCTGCGCGAGCTCGGCTATAACGAGGCGGCGATCGCCGATCTGCACGCGCGCGACGTGGTGTGATCCAACGAGGGTCCGCGAAGCCGTAAGCAATGTCGTCCCGGCGACAGCCGGGACTATGCCCGGATCGCAGCGGCGCTGTTTGACGTTGATCGGCGTCAATGCGACTGTGGCACACGGATGGCCCGATAAATCGCAAATCGAAAGATAGCTCCCCATGATCCGTTTTTCTGGAGCGGCCGCACTTGCTGCCGCGCTGACGATTGCTGGCCCGGTTTGGGCGCAAGCCCCAACAACCTATCCGACAGCACAGGGCTATGCGCCAGCCCAGGGGTACGCGCCGCCGGGATACCCGACAGCGCAGGGGTATGCGCCGCCCGGATACCCGACCGCCCCGGAGGGGTATCCGCCAACCCAGGGGTATCCACCAGCTCAAGGGTATGCGCCTCAAGGGTATCCGACAGCCCAGTGGTATCCGCCAGCTCAGGAATATGCGCCGCAAGGGTATCCGACAGCGCAGGGGTATGCGCCGCAAGGATATCCGCCAGCGCAGGGGGATTACTCCAATTACCCAAACTATTACGGCTACAATTCATCGTACTATTACGGTGACGCATCTTATTATGGGTACCCATACTCTTACTATGGCAGTCCGTATTATTATGGCTATGGCTATGCACCGATCGGCGTTGGGGTTGGGCTGGGGTTCGGCTGGGGTTGGGGCGGACACGGTGGCGGACACGTCGGCGGACACGGTGGCGGGCATGGTGGCGGCGGGCATGGTGGCGGGCACAGATAGGTCTTGATCGCGGACGTCATTCGGCCGCAAGGAGGCCCGCCGCATCCGGGTTAATGTCAATTGGCTGACACTCTCCCGCCAAAAGCCGGGACCCATTCTTGAAGGCCTCGGAGACGGAAAGTGGATCCCGGCCCTCGCCGGGATGACGAATTTTTGCGAGCGCTCATGCATGTTCGGTTTGCGTAATCGGGGGACGCGGAATTTCCTCCTCGTCCTCTGCATCATGTACTTCATCCTCTATGTCGATCGGGTGAACCTGGCCGCGGCCGCCGGGGTGATGCAGAAGGATCTCGGGCTCAGCAATACCGAGCTCGGCATCGCCTTTTCCGCCTTCAATTATTCCTATGCCGCCTTCCAGATCGTCGGCGGCTGGATCGCCGACCGCTTCGGCTCGCGCTGGACCTTGGCCGTATGCGCGCTCCTCTGGGCGGCGACGACCTTGTTGACCGGCGCGGTCGGCGGGCTCGCTTCGCTGTTCGCAGTGCGGCTCGTGCTCGGCGCCGGCGAGGGCGCGACCCTGCCGGCGGCAACCCGGGCGATGACCAGCTGGATGTCGCGCAATTTGCGCGGCGTCGCCCAGGGGATCACCCATTCGGCGTCGCGACTCGGCGCCGCGATAACCGCGCCGATCGTCGCCTTTCTGATCGTCTGGCTGTCGTGGCGGCTGTCCTTTGTCGTGCTGGCTGGGCTTTCGGCGGCCTGGGCATTGCTGTGGCTGTGGTGGTTCCGCGACGATCCGCGCGAGCATCCGGCGATGACGCCGGCCGAACTGGCCGAATTGCCGGTCGCCAGCCACGAGGCGCGAATTGTCGCCGGGCGGGTGCCGTGGCGGCGCCTGGTGCCGCGCATGCTGCCGACGATGATCGTCTATTTCTGCATGGGCTGGACCGGCTGGCTGTTCGTGACCTGGATGCCGTCCCTGTTCCTGCACAATTACGGCCTCGACCTGAAAAGCTCGGCCTTCTTTACCTCCGGCACGTTCCTCGCCGGAATGATCGGCGACACGGTCGGCGGGGTGATCAGCGACTGGCTGCTGCAGCGCACCGGCAGCCGGCGGATCGCGCGCTCGCTGCTGATCGCCGTGTGTCTCCTGCTGGCGCTCGCCTCGCTGATGCCGGCGATGTTCGTGCACGATCTCTTCGTCGGCGCGGCCGGCTTCACCTTCGCCTATTTCTTCCTTGAGTCGGCGATCGCGCCGATGTGGACAGTGTCGATGGATGTCGCGCCCGACTACGCCGGCACCGCGAGCGCGTTGATGAACGCGTCGGGCGCGGTTGCAGGCATTCTGTCGCCGGTCGCCTTTGGCCGCATCCTCGATCTGACCGGCAGCTGGACACTGCCCTTCGCGGTGTCGATCGGCCTGTTGCTGTTCGGCGTGGTGATGACCGCCTGGATGCGCCCGGACCGACCGCTGATGCTCACCGCGCCGGAACTTCGTCCGCGGCCCGGTCTCGCCGAATAGGGTGCGCGGCGCGGAGCCATCTGCCACACTCAAACGACGCACAGAGGAGCGCGAACCAGCCATGCTCGACCAGCCCATGACATCGAAGATGATCGCCGAGAAGGATGGCCCGATCGGCCGCATCACCTTCAACAACCCGGCGCGCCACAACGCCGTCTCGCTCGAGATGTGGCAGGCGGTCTCGCAAATCATGGACGATTTCAACGCCGATGACGGGGTCCGCGTCATCGTCGTGACCGGGGCCGGTGGCAAGGCCTTTGTCTCGGGTGCCGACATCTCCGAGTTCAAGGAAAAGCGTGCCAGTCAGGAAGCCGCCGAGGCCTATGCCAAGATTTCCGAGTCGGCACGGCTCAAATTGCAGGAGACGCTGAAGCCGACGATCGCGATGATCCGCGGCTATTGCATCGGCGGCGGGGTCGGCACCGCGCTCGCCTGCGACATGCGCATCGCCGCGGAGGGCTCGAAATTCGGCGTTCCGGCGGCAAAGCTCGGTCTCGGCTATGCGTATGACGGCATCAAGCGGCTGGTCGATCTGGTCGGGCCGGCCTATGCCCGCGAGATCTTCTACACCGCGCGGCAATTCACCGCCGAGGAGGCGCTGCAGATGGGCCTGATCAACCGGCTGGTGCCGGACGATCAGCTGGAGAGCTACGTCAAGAACTACTGCGATACGATCGCCGCCAACGCGCCGCTAACGGTGCGCTCGGCCAAGGTCAGCGTGCGCGAGGCGTTGAAGCCGGAGAGCGAGCGCGACCTCGATCTGTGCAAGCGTCTCGTCGCCGAATGCTTCGCCAGCGAGGATTACGCCGAGGGCCGCACCGCCTTCATGGAAAAGCGCCGCCCGGCGTTCAAAGGGCGGTGATTTAGCCGTTCACGGCGCGAGATTGCTTCGCTTCGCTCGCAATGACGCCAAACTTGGTTGTCATTGCGAGGAGCGGAGCGACGAAGCAATCTCGGTCCAGCTAAGTTCGGGCTATCACGATGAAACTCCCCGTCCATAACCGCTACGACTACGTGCCGATCACCCGGCGGCCGGTCTATGACTGGCCGGAGGGAAAGCGGCTCGCGGTCTGCCTCGTCAACAACATCGAGCATTTTGCCTTCGGCACTGGGCTCGGCAGCGATTCGACCGGCGCATCCGCCGAGCAAAGCCAGCGCAATTACGCCTGGCGCGATTACGGCAACCGGGTCGGGCTCTGGTACTACCTCGACCTCTTGGATGAGTTCGGCCTGCCCGGCGCGCACAATGTCAACTCGGCGGTGCTGGAATACTGCCCCGACATCGTCGAGCGCCTCAACGGCCGCGGCGACGAATATGTCGGGCATGGCCGCACCAATTCCGAGCGCCAGGACATCTTGTGGGAAGAGGACGAGGCGCGGCTGATCGCCGAATGCACCGAGGTGGTAGCCCGGCTCAGCGGCAAGAAGCCGGAGGGTTGGCTCGGCCCTTACCTGGCGCAGAGCGGGGTGACGCTCGATTTGCTGAAGGAAGCCGGCTACCGCTATTGCATGGACTGGGCGCTCGACGACCAGCCCGTATGGATGCGCACGCGGTCGGGGCCGATCCTGTCGGTGCCGTACCCGATCGAGGTCAACGACTCCCCTGCCCTGGTCTTCCGCCGCCATACCGGCCGGCAATTCGCCGAAATGATCGCCGACCAGTTCGACGAAATGCTCGAGCAATCGCGCAAATACCCGCTGGTCATGACGGTCGCGCTGCACCCGTTCGTGATCGGCCAGCCGTTCCGGCTGCGCGCGTTTCGCGGCGCGCTCCGCCATATCATGGCGCGTCGCGAGGAATTGTGGATCACCACCCCCGGCGAGATCGCCCGCTACTGCGAGACCCTGCCGAAAGGCACCGTCCCGGGTTCGTAGGCATAACAGCCGGTTACTCGGCGAGCGCGGCGGCTTCGCCGTGGCGCTTGCCGCCGAGCCGCAGCAGCGGCACGAACGGTGCGGCGATCGCTGTCGCGGCCGCCGAGACCAGGATCAGCGGGCTGAGACGGCTGGCGAAAACGTGCTCGAACAGGAACGAGCCGAGATTGTCGCCGAGCGACATCGCCAGATTGGTGATCGACAGCAGCGCGGCGAAGGTGAAGCCCTCCGAGCGCTTAGGACAAAAATCCGCCGCCAGGGTCAGCGCCGCGACCATGCTGATCATCGCCGCCATGCCGGCGCTGAAGTTGAGGATCGCCGCCGTCAATGGATCGCGCAGCAGCAGAAACGCCAAAGTCGCCAGCGCGCCGGCGGCAATGCTGAGGTAGAGGAGCGCCTGCGAGGTCATCCCGCGCAACAGCCAGCGATATAGGAGCGCGCCGGCGATCCATCCGGCCGAGGAGATCGCGCCGAGAATACCGATGAATTGCTGCGAGAATTTGATCTCGTCGGTCATGTAGTAATAGAGCGGCGTGCCGAACCCGGGATTGAAGTAGTAGAGAAACAGAAAGCCGCCGACGAGCCACAGCTCGCGCCTGCGCAAGCTGGCGAGGAAGGCGCGGAACGTGCTCTTCAGCTGCGCGACATCGGCGCGGCTTTTCTCTTCCTCGATCAGAAACAGGGTGCCAAAGAGCGCGAGGAAGGGGGCCGCGGCGACGATCGCCGCCGCGGCGTGCAGCGCTCCGGTCGGCGAGAGGGTCTGCACCAGCCAGCCGCCGAGCAGCGCGCTCGCCATCGCGGCGACGTTGAACCAGAGCCATTCCTGATTGACGAAGGTGTCGCTGGCGCCGAGCCGCTGGCCGTTCTCGACCAGCACCGCGCCCGACAATGTGCTCGACGCCGCCATGGCATAGGCGGTGAGCAGCAGCGCGAAGACGATCTGCGCCGGCTCGGTGAGCTGGGTGACCCAGAAATAGGCGAGCGCCGCCGCGGCATTGGCGATGACGAGGTACGCTTTGCGGCGATAGCCGAACAGCGGGATGAAATCGGAGACGAGGCCGTAGACCGGCTTGATAATCCAGGGGAAGTTCAGAACCGTGAGATAGGCGGTGACCTGGACCGGGGTCCAGCCGTATTGCTGCTTCAGGAAATAGTTGAGTGGCTGGGCGATCAGCCCGCCGGTCTGCCCGAGACCCTCGACGATATAGACGAGGGCAAAAAACAGCATCAGCCGGCGGAACCGGGCCGGCTCCGCCGTGGTCGCCGCGGTGCCGGTCAGTGGGGCCCGCCCGGCCAGTTGTTGCGGCGGGCAACCTCGATGACGCTTCGGGCGATTGCCGCGCCGACCCGCGCCGCGGCGTCGTTGACGGGCTCGCGCCGTGCCGAGGCGCCGGCCGCCCCCTCGCCCCGGACCTGTCGCGAATCGAGCGGAAAGGCCATCAACCGCTGCGGCTGCCCTCCCGCCGCCTGGTAGTCGATCTCGGCCTCGACGGCGACGTTGCTCGCCTCGGCGCCGCCATGCCGGCGATAACCCTCGTCGATCCCGCGGAACGCGCCGGTAACGACGAGCGCGCGTCCGCCCCGTTCCGCCCCGCCCTGATCCGATTGTACGGCGTCGTAGCCTTGCTCGCGCAGCTGCTGCACGATCGTATCGGCGAGGGTGAAGGCGGCGGCGCGCGCGACCCCGCCGGCGCGCTGGGTCGGCGGCACGCTCGCCGCGCCGCGTTGCAGCGAAAACCCGAAACTCGGGTCGAGGGTAACGACCCCGAGCGGCGCCGAAAACTCTCGCACGATGATCAGGTTGGGATGCGCGGGGACGGCGGTCTCGACTTGCTCGGAGCAGGACGCCAGCGCAAGACCAACCAGCGCCGCCGCAGCCGCATTCAGGGACCGGCGCATCATTTGCTATTCCAGCGCCTTGACGATGTCCTCGCACATCTTCTTGGCGTCGCCGAACAGCATCATCGTGTTGTCGCGATAGAACAATTCATTGTCGACGCCGGCATAGCCCGAGGCCATCGAGCGCTTGACGAACAGCACGGTCTTGGCGCGCTCGACATCGAGGATCGGCATGCCGTAGATCGGCGAGGTTGGATCGGTCTTCGCCGCGGGGTTGGTCACATCGTTGGCGCCGATCACAAAGGCGACATCGGTCGAGGCGAAATCGCGGTTGATCTCGTCGAGCTCGAAAACCTCGTCGTAAGGCACGTTGGCCTCGGCCAAGAGCACGTTCATGTGCCCAGGCATGCGGCCGGCCACCGGGTGGATCGCGTAGCGCACGCGGACCCCGTCCTTTTTCAGCATGTCGGCCATCTCGCGGAGCGCGTGCTGCGCTTGCGCCACCGCCATGCCGTAACCCGGCACGATGATGACCGACCCGGCATTCTTCAGGATGAAGGCGGCATCCTCGGCGCTGCCCGACTTGACGAGCCGGTCGCCGGCTGCGGCCCCGGTCGGTGCGGCACCGCCCTCGGTGCCAAAACCGCCCAGGATCACATTGAAGATCGAGCGGTTCATCCCCTTGCACATGATGTAGCTGAGGATCGCGCCCGACGAGCCGACCAGCGCGCCGGTGATGATCAACAGGCTGTTCGACAGGGTGAAGCCGATGCCGGCGGCGGCCCAGCCGGAATAGGAATTCAACATCGAGATCACGACCGGCATGTCGGCGCCGCCGATCGGCACGATCAACAGAAAGCCGAACGCCAGCGAGAGCAGCACCAAGAGCGCGAAGATCGGGCCGGCCTCGGTCAGCACGAACATCACGATCAGCAGGATCAAAACAATGCCGAGCGCGGCGTTGAGCAGGTGCTGACCGGGGAACACCAACGGCGCGCCGGAAACGAGGCCCTGCAATTTGGCGAAGGCGACGACCGAGCCGCTAAAGGTGATCGCGCCGATGGTCAGGCCGATCGCCATCTCGACGAGGCTGCTGCCGTGGATCGCCCCCCGGATGCCGATGCCATAGGCCTCGGGGGCGGCAAAGGCGGCGGTGGCGACGCAGACCGCCGCGAGACCGACGAGGCTGTGAAACGCGGCCACCAGCTGCGGCAAGGCGGTCATATGGATGTTGCGCGCGATGTAGGTGCCGATCGCGCCGCCGATGACGATGCCGATGACGATCAGCCAATAGCTCACCACCTGCGGGCTCGCCAGGGTGGTGAGGATGGCGATCACCATCCCGGCGATACCGTAGAAATTGCCGCTCCGCGCCGTCTCCGGCGAGGACAGGCCGCGCAGCGCCATGATGAAGCAGACGGACGCTACCAGGTAGAGCAGCGCCGAAAGGTTGTCGGTCATGCTAGGACCTTGGCGCCCCGCTATTTCTTGCGCTGGAACATTTGCAGCATTCGCTGGGTGACGATGAAGCCGCCGAAGATGTTGACCGCGGCCAGCGTCACCGCGACAAAGCCCATGATCTTGGCGAAGCTCAGCCCGATTGGACCGGCCGCGATCAGCGCGCCGACGATGATCACGCTGGAGATCGCGTTGGTGACGCTCATCAGCGGCGAGTGCAACGCGGGCGTCACCCGCCAGACAACGTAGTAGCCGACGAACACGGCCAGCACGAAGATAGTCAGCTCGAAGACAAAGGGGCTGCCGCCATGCGCGCCCTGCTGGGTCGCGAGCGCCAGCTGCTGTGACAACTCGTCTAAGTTGCGCGCGAGCGTGCCGGCATCGCCGGCGAGTTCGCCGGCGCGCTGCGCGAGCGATGCGGGATCCGCCATGCCGTCTCCGTCAGCTGATGGGGCCAGATTCGGCGGGCTCGACCGCCGGTGCAGGAACGAGCGCCGGGTTGACGACCGCGCCGTCGAGGGTCAACAGCGTCGCCTTGACGATCTCGTCCGCGGTGTCGATCCGCAGATGGCCCTCCTTATCCACGAGGAGCGCGAGAAATGCCAGCAGGTTGCGCGCATAAAGCTGGCTCGCATCGACCGCGATCCGCGAGGGCATGTTGAGATGGCCGACAATCCTGACGCCGTTCGCGGTGGTGGCAATCTTGCCGGCGCGGCTGCCCTCGACATTGCCGCCGGCCTCGACCGCGAGATCGACAATGACCGACCCCGGCGCCATCCCGGAAATCATCGATTTGGTTATCAATACCGGCGCGCGGCGGCCGGGAATCAGCGCGGTGCAGATGACGATGTCGATGCGCCGCAGAGCCTCGGTGATCTTCTCGCGCTGCCGTCGCTGGTAGTCTTCGTCCATCTCGCGGGCATAGCCGCCGGCGGTTTCGGCGCTGCGCGCGGCTGCCTCGTCGACGCTGATGAAGGTCGCGCCGAGGCTCTCGACCTGTTCCTTCGCCGCGGCGCGCACGTCGGTGGCGCTGACGATCGCGCCGAGCCGGCGGGCGGTGGCGATCGCCTGCAGGCCTGCCACCCCGGCCCCCATTACCAAGACACGCGCCGCCTTGATCGTGCCGGCCGCGGTCATCATCATCGGAAAGGCGCGGCCGAATTCGCCAGCAGCGTCGAGCACCGCCTTGTAGCCGGCTAGGTTTGCCTGCGAGGATAGGACGTCCATCGTCTGGGCGCGGGTGATGCGCGGGACCAGCTCCATCGCGAAAGCGGCAATCCCGGCACCGGCATAGGCCTCCACATCGACGGGGCTCTGTAACGGCTGCAAAAGCCCGATCAGCGCCGCGCCGCGCTTGATCAGCCCGAGTTCATCGACACCGTCCGACCCGCCCAGCAGCGGTCGCTGCACCTTGAGGACGATATCGGCATCGGAAAGCGCCGCGGCCGGGTCGGCGACAATCGTCGCTCCCACGCCGCTGTAGGCGGCGTCGGAAAAGGACGCCCCGGCGCCCGCGCCGGTCTCGACGACCGGCTCAAGCCCCATGCCAACCATGGCCTTGATCGTATCGGGCGATGCCGCCACGCGACGCTCATCCGCGCGCCGTTCCTTGACGATGGCGACCTTCATCGCGCGACCGTGTCTCCAATGCACTCTTTGCGACGGGCCGGCACAATGCCCCGCCCTCGGTTGTTTGTGAAGAGCGTACCCGGAGAACAGCAGCCGTATGCTTTTGGAACGGCTTAGCCGCGTGATAAGGTCTGCCGCATACGACTCGGGCACAGTCTCGGGCGTATCGCCCGTAGCACATGGCATGCGCGCGGCCGGGAGATCGGATGCGAAGCCCGCCGCCGGTCTGTCGCGAGCAAGCAAGACCGGGAATAAGCGCCAAGGAGGCCCGTTGTCGTTCCGTTGGAAGCAACCAGAAGCGCCGGTGCGTGAGGCTGAACGCGGCGACCCGGTGAGTTCGCGATTCAGCGACCAGCTGGTCGCGGTTCTGCCGAGGCTGCGGCGTTTCGCCCGGGGCCTCGCCGGATCGGTGAGCGAAGCCGATGATCTGGTTCAGGCCGCCTGCGAGCGTGCGCTCGCACGCGAGCATCAGTTTGAGGAGGGCACCCGGTTCGACAGCTGGATGTTTCGTATCGTGCAGACGATCTGGATCGACCAGCTCCGCGCCCGTGACGTCCGCAAGGAGGGCGGCGATGTCGAAGACGACCGGATGGGTTCGGACGCGGCGGTCCGCAGCGTCGAAGCGCGATTGGCTCTGGCCGAGGTCCGCCGCGCGGTCGACTGTCTCCCGCCCGATCAGCGGACGGTACTGATGCTCGTGACCGTTGAGGGCCTTAGCTATAAGGAAGCGGCCGTGGTCGCCGGCGTGCCGGTCGGCACGATCATGAGCCGCCTCGCCCGCGCCCGGATCGCGTTGCAGCAGCAGCTCGACAGCGGCGCCGGGATCCGCAGGAGTGTGACGGATGCAAAAGCACACTGACGAGACGCTCGTCGCATATCTGGACGGCGAGCTCGACGGTGCGGAGCGGCAGGAGGTCGAGGCGCGGATCGAGACCGATGCCGCGATGCGTGAGCGGCTCGCGGAGCTGGCCCATTCGGCCGAGCGTGTGCGCAGCGCTTATGCTGACATTGTCGACGAGCCTATCCCCGAACGGCTGATCGCAGCCGCGCGCGGCGAACGTGTTGCCTCGGCGGCAGCGCCGCGAGAGGCGGAGATCCTGGTCTTGAAGCAGCCGCCGCGGCGGCTCGGGCCAGCGGCGGTATCGCGCTGGCAAATTGGGTTCGCCGCAGCCGCGGCGCTGTTCGGTCTGATCGTCGGCGGCGCCGGGACCTATATCGGGATGAGTGCGCTGAGTGGCGCCAATGCGAACACGGAGCGCCAGCTCGCCGCGGCCGCGGCGAACGGCTGGCTCGACAATGCCGCCGGCAATTACAAGCTGATCGTCAACGCCGGCGACCAGATCCCGATGGATGTTCCCGCCGGCAACGACCAGCGTGAAGCCCTGCAGAAGATCAGCCAGACGCTGCCGCAGCAGGTGAGGTTGCCCGATCTGAAGCCGTGGGGCCTCAACTTCCGCGGTGCGCGGCTCGTCGCGGTCGGGGGCGGCCCCGGGGTGCAGCTCATCTACACCACCGACAATAAGGCGATTGGGCCCTTGACCTTGGTGATCGGCGCCACAAAACAGGCCGATGTCGCCCCTACTTTCGACCGGCGGCAGGACGTCAACATGCTGTACTGGCGCCACCAGGGGCGGGCTTACGCGCTCGTCGGCCAGACCGACATCGGCTATCTCTGGGGCATTGCCAACGACGTCGCCTGGCAGCTCAACGCCATCTGAACCAAATTCTCAGGTTGTCTGCTAAATCGGGCCTGCGAGCCGCGCCCGGTTGACTCGTGCAGAAAGCGAAACTAACTAGGGCCCTGGAACCCCGCCGTGCGAGCACGGCTAGCGGCTCCGAGGAGAAGGTAACTCGAATTATGGACAGCCACAGTCGACCTAGACGCAACGGATCAATCCGTGCCCTGTCGACCGTGACGGCCACCGCCTAAAGGGTTTCGCCCCTTAGCCGCGCCGTCCGGTTTGGTGCCGGGCGCGGGAAAGGGTGAGACCTATGACCTTACCGGTCCTCGGGAGCGTGCGCGCTCCCGCAATTCTCGATATCGGTCCGGCCGCCGAGCCGCGCATCGTTCCGGCGAGCGCCGGCGCAACCGATCTCGTACGCCTGTTCGCCCTCGACCGCGTGCCGGCAGGCCGGCAGCGGCTCGTGTGTCACTGGCACCGTTCGGCCGATGGCCGGCTCGCCTGTATCTGGGAGCCGGACATAGTCCCTCTTCCGCAGCGCTGATCACCCACAATCATCCTGAGCGCACGGGAGAAAGACCATGTCCGCGACCGAGCTCTGCAAAGCACCCAGCGATGGTGCCGTCCTTGATGCAGCCCATATCGGCGACATTCGCGGCGCACTCGGCACCATTCGACAGGGCGATATCGCACCGCGCAATGGCTGGTGGGCTCGGCTCAGGACGTTGCTCGCGATCCTGGGGCCTGGGCTCATCGTTATGGTCGGCGACAACGATGCCGGGGCTTTCGGCACCTATGCCCAGGCCGGGCAGGACTATGGGACCACCCTGCTGTGGACGCTGCTGCTGCTGGTGCCAGTGCTCTACGTCAACCAGGAAATGGTCCTGCGGCTCGGCACCGTGACTGGCGTCGGCCATGCCCGCTTGATCCTGGAACGCTTTGGCCGGTTTTGGGGCGCGTTCAGCGTCATCGACCTGTTCTTGTTGAACGCTCTCACCATTGTTACCGAGTTCATCGGCATCAGCCTGGCGCTCAACTATCTCGGCCTGCCGCGCGAACTTGGGGTCATCGCTTCGGCCGCAGTCATCATCGCTGCGGCCGGCACCGGCGATTTCCGACGCTTCGAGCGGTTCTCGCTGTTGCTGGTCTTCGGCAGCCTGCTGCTGATCCCCGTCTTCATCTGGGCACACCCGCCGCTGTCACGGATCGGTCACGACCTGTTGCTACCGCAACTGCCGCAGAACGGGAAACCGAGCGAAGTGATGCTGCTGATCATCGCGATCGTCGGCACCACGGTGGCGCCGTGGCAGCTATTCTTCCAGCAGAGCTATGTCATCGACAAGCGCATTACGCCTCGCTTCATGCGCTATGAGCGCGCCGATCTGTGGATCGGCATCCTGCTCGTGATCATCGGCGCCGTGGCGATGATGGCATTCACGGCGGCGGTCTTCGCGGGCCGTCCCGACTTTGGCAATTTCCAGGATGCCGGCGCGGTCGCCGCCGGCCTCGGCAGATATGTCGGACACACCGCCGGCGTGTTTTTTTCCGTTGCCCTGATCGACGCCAGCGTGATCGGCGCGATGGCCGTCTCGTTGTCGACGGCTTATGCCATCGGCGATGTGCTGTCACTGCACCATTCGCTGCACCGCAAGCCGAAGGAAGCCAGGGCGTTCTATGCCGTCTATGGCGGGCTCGTCGTGCTGGCGGCGGCCCTCGTCTTGACACCGGGCACGCCGCTTGGGCTCCTCACCAATGCGGTGCAGGCATTGGCTGGGGTGCTGCTGCCGAGCGCGACGGTGTTTTTGCTGCTGCTGTGCAATGACCAGGCGGTACTCGGGCCGTGGGTTAACGGCCGGCCGCTCAACGTCTTCACCGGTGCGGTCATCGCCGTGCTCGTGATGCTGTCGATTACCCTAACTGCGTCGGTGCTCTATCCCGACATCGGCGAGAGGACGATTGTCGCCATTCTCGGCGCCGGGATGTTGTTCACTCTTGCCATCGCAGTGGCATTGCTCGCCATTCGGCGGGAGGATGGGCGGGTTTGGACCGACGGTTTCGGACGGATGATCTGGCGCATGCCGCCGCTCGATCAATTGCCGCCGGCACGCATGACCGCACTCACCCGCATCTGGCTGAGCGTCCTGCGGGGCTACCTCATCCTGGCCGGCGGGCTGGTGCTCGGGCGCATCGTCGAGCTCGCGATCGTCGCCCGCTGACGGGACGCGGGGGATGATCGAAACGATCAAGCTGGCGATGCCCATCGCGCTCCTGGCCATGTGTTGGCCGGCGGTAGGGTGGGCGCAGATGGTGGGTCCCACACCGACCGAGGGCAACTCCCCGTCTGTCGGCAAACCGGCGAGTAGTTCCAGCGAAACGCCGGCCACGGAAGACTGGGCGATTCACGAGCAAGCCACCTTCACGGCGCAGTACCATCCTGGCTTCACGTCCGCCTTTCGCGGTCCGAACAGCCTCGACCCGCATGAGCAGGCGCGAGAAACCTTCGACGCGACGCTCTACGCCGGTTTGCGCCCGTGGGATGGCGCCGAGCTGTGGGTCAACCCCGAAATCGACCAGGGCTTTGGGCTCAGCAGCACCCTCGGGGCCGCCGGGTTTCCGAGTGCCGAAGCATACAAGGTTGGCGCCGCTAACCCGTATCCCCGCATCCCCCGCGTCTTCCTGCGGCAGACGATCAACCTGGGTGGCGACCCGTCGCACATCGACGCCGGCCTGAACCAGCTTGCCGGCACGCAAACCGCCGATCGCGTCGTGCTTACCGTCGGGAAATTCTCGGTCGTCGATGTCTTCGACACCAATCAGTACGCGCATGATCCGCGCAACGATTTTCTCAACTGGTCGGTCGTCGACGCCGGCAATTTCGACTACGCCGCCGATGCCTGGGGATTTACCTACGGCGCGGCGGCCGAATGGTATCAGGATTGGTGGACGATCCGAACCGGCCTGTTCGACTTGTCCACGATCCCGAACAGCAAGGCGCTCGATACGCGTTGGTTCGACCAATACCAATACGACCAGGAATTCGAGGAGCGTCACACCCTGCTCGGTCAGCCGGGCAAGCTCAAATTCCTCGCCTTTCTGATGCACGGGCGCATGGGGCTTTACGACCAGGCGACGGCACTCGCCTTGCAAACCGGAACACCGGCAAATATCACCGCAGTGCGTGCCGGCCACAACAAGGGTGGCTTCTCGCTCAACCTAGAGCAGCAGGTGACCGACGACCTCGGCGTTTTCGCGCGGGCCGGCTGGACGCAAG